>ERZ791635.493-NODE-493-length-22286-cov-4.03248_pt1 | contig 22286 bp, 16 predicted proteins | sample MGYA00510056_ERZ791635 | MGnify/ENA primary metagenome ERZ791635 (study PRJEB30046, sample SAMN00715187) | human gut metagenome | study: EMG produced TPA metagenomics assembly of the A metagenome-wide association study of gut microbiota in type 2...
CTGGTACACATGAGAGCCTGGTTGATGCAACGAACTTTGTGAAGACGATGGAGACGCATCAGCATCGCAAGATTGCGTGTCTGGAAGAAATCGCATATCTGAATGGCTGGATCAGCAAGGAAGAGGTACTGGAAGTGTACGAGCTTCTGAAGAAGAATCAGTATGGACAGTACTTGAAAGATGTTTTGGATGGAAAATATCTGGATGCGTTGAGATAAGTTGATGAATTATAAAAAGAAAAGATCTGGTGCTTTATGCGTCGGATCTTTTCTTTTTGAATCCAATCATCATCATGATTGCGAAGATAATACATAAAAGGATCATAAGCAGAAGATAGAGAACAGAGGCTCCCATAACAGCATATTTCCGCACAAAGATTGGGGATAGAATATATGCACAAACTGCTACGATACCATATCCAATTGCCTGACTGTTCTGAATCCGAATGATAGTCATGATTGTGACGAATAACCCGGATAAAGCAAGGAAGCCACCGCCCAATAATAACACAAGCAACTCTGTTTTGTATGGTGCAAGATCTGTGTTATATAGCATGGATAATACTGGTACTCCAAGAACGAAAGCTCCTGCCTCGCAGACAATAGTAATAATTCCAATGATTAAAATCTGTATCCAAAATAATCGAAAGAAATCTTTATTTTGTCGTTCTTTCCACATCATAGACATTCTTGCAATCATCGGACTGAATATAAAGTTGTTCAGCAATCCAATCACAAATACCGGCATGGCTATAAAACCATAGCATGCCTGCATTTCGTCGCTGAGTAAACTGTCAATTGCATATTTGGGTGCATTTCCAATATAAAAGGCGAGGAAACAGCCTAAAAACAGAGGAAAACAAACGCGTAACAATTCCCAGACTTTTCCTTTGTGGACAGATTCTTCTTTTCGGAAAGCTGGGTAAGTAAGTGTCACAAACATTATTAAAAGTAATGTAGTAAATATAGTTGCGATCATCAGTGATATTAACTGATCGCGTAGGAATATCAGTCCCAACCCAAATACCAGTATGGTTAATATCATACGTAGAGTTAAAATTTTTCCGGCTACATCAAGCCGGTTTTCTTGCTGGTAATACCCCAGATAGGCGTCTTCGATAGAATCAACAATCTTAAACAGACACATCCATATGATGATCCATGTTTTGTTCATACTATAATTATTTTTGCTTGTGGCGATTACGACGTAAATGAGTGAAACAATCAACATTAATAGAGTTGTAATAATACGGGAGGTATTATATTCTTTGAAGTTAAACTGGCGCTTGACGTCGGACACTTGGAAATTACGCATGCCGTATTTACCAATATTCAGGAAGAGATTAGCACTTGCATAGGCGAGTGTAAATACCCCTGCCTCATATAGATTTAATGTACGAGTAATAATCATCAGCATGATAACAGACTGAAACGCCATGAGCATGCTTCCTGCCATATTCCAGATGAAGCTGGATTTGTTAATATTTTTACTATTTAATAGGAAGTGTTTTAATTTATTCATGTTGTTACCTCTATCGTATAATATGAATAATATTGTACCATGTCACAATGAACCTTGCAATTATAATGCCAAGATGATAAAGTGGAATTTAAGGGTGTGAAGGAAGAAATATTAATCTAAGGATATTGTGAACTATGAATAGAAGAATCGTAATTTTTGCTTTGCTATGTGTATTAGCGCTGGGAGGTATTTCCACAGTGGTTCATATGCATAATAAAACAGGAAATCAAGAGAAAATGAATACCGATGGATGCATAATCACACAATATTCAGATGCGACGGGAAGACAGGCGAATTGTTATACAATTACGAACAGTGGACATTTGATTATTATAGATGGTGGATGGGCTGAGAATGCCCCGGCATTAAGAAAGGTTATTGCCCAGAATGGGAATCATGTTGATGCATGGTTTATCTCTCATACACATAGTGATCACGTTGGTGCATTTAATGTGATTTATGCGGATCCACAGGGAGTGACTATAGATAAGATATATGATAATGGCTACGATTACGAATTTATTAAGGAAGCGGGGGAACCGTATGACAGTATGGGATTGGAACCTCTGGAGACGTTTCATAATCTAACAAAGGATGCAGATAATATTATCCATTTGAGAAGAGATGAGGAGCTTGAAGTGTGCGGTCTGCGGATCCATGTGTATAATGCGTTTGATGATATTGTGAAGCAGAATGTTGGTCCGGATTTGGATTATCAGAATGATGGTTCTTTGTGCATGAAAATTACAAATCAGGAAGAAAGTTTTCTGTATACAGGTGATGTCAAAGCCGACATGAATAAATATTTGTTTGAGACATATGGAGACGAGCTGACGGGCGATTATGTTCAGTTGAGTCATCATGGAAATTGGGGATTTGAGACGGAAGATTATGATAGGATGAATGCAAAAGCTTACTTCGCAGATATCACTCCGGAATTTTATGAGTCTCACCCAATTGGAGAACTTCACCAGCATTTGGTTGATGAGGGAAAACAATATTATGATTATGGAACCGCACCGAATTCGGTGGAGTTGAAATAAGAAATGATGAACTTGCCAACCAAAAAAATGAGGCGGAGAAAAATTATGATGCAGAAGAACTCAAAGGATAATAAGATAGAAATACGAGATCTTGGTAAAATTGCTGTCAGTGAAATGTTGGATTGGCAGAGGATGTCTGAGAAGTATGAACGTGTTGGTTTGAGGTCGATTGCTGAAGGTAAGCTTGCACTGGTGCTGCTTGCTGGGGGTCAGGGAACACGGATCCTGTATTTCTTGGAGCAACGATAGAAAGTGGTTATGCATGAGGGTCGAAGGTAATCCGTAAGGCATATCCGGAGGAACGCGTCGGACCGATATGTACATTGAAAGGAAGTCCATACATTATTGAATATTATGAGCTGGATGATCTGAAGAGTGAATATATAGAATTGGATGATGCGATGTTTAATTATGGAGTAACGTTGAACTATTTGTTCCGGGTGTCAGAACTAGGGAAGACGTTGTCAGTTGACATGCCAATTCATAAGGTTAAAAAGAACGTGAAGCGTTATTATAAGGATGGCAGATATGTAGAATCTTCCGAGTTGAATGCGTATAAGTACGAGACGCTCGCGTTGGATTTGGTACACATGATGGATTCATGCCTGGCTTTTGAGATTGAGCGCGAGAAGGAATTTGCACCGGTCAAGAATAAGGAAGGTAAGGACTCGCTGGATACGGCGAGGGAGTTGCTGAAGATGAACGGGTGGGAGTTGTAAGAGATTTTGAATAAAGATGTAATTAGATCAAAAAAAGAATATTTGATAAAATGAAAAATACTATTGACTCTAGCAACTGCCTGCGTTACACTCAAAGTGTAACGCAGGCAGTTGCTAGAAAAATATGACAGGTGTTTGACGGTTAGGAAGAATCGTGGTAAACTAGCATGCAATGGTTGGATAGTTTATATGTGATATGCATATAATTATTATAGAGTTCTTTTACTTACGAGTAGAGAGCTTTTGCCTGGCTGATGAAGTTTGTGTGAGTGATACCAAATGCAAATGGAGGTCTTCGCGTTGGTTTAGGCATTGAGCCAACTGTATCTTACTCTTCGGAGGAAAAAGCGAAAATGCTTATAGGTGTCTTCTGAATTTTTTGGAAGACACCTATTTTTGTAGGGGGATTATATGAATATTATAAGGGATAAGATGAAAGATTATGAAAAGTTAATAAAGACAGAAGTTCAGATCCCCTTAAATAATGGAGATATTATAAAATTTGCTTTTCAGCCACAAGATTTGCCGCATTTATTAGGCCTTCAGTATTTGGTTGACATTCCTTATTTGTTTGAATACAGCGAAAAAAGATTAAGTGCAACAGAATTGTATGAACGAATGCTGTCTAAAGGGGAAAATGCGATAGATCCTAATGAATTTGAAAAAAGTGCATACTTTGCTCGGATTTATAAAGAACGTATACAATATTTTAGTGCATCAATGGTTTTAGATATTATTGAATCAAAACAAATTGTCAAGTTTTTACCGGATAATATTAAAGCGTTTAAAACTAAAATGAATAAGATTGAATATTTCTTTTTGGAACGCTTTAAGAATGATAAAAATCAGTATGGATATTTTGGAATTGGATTTATAGCGACTGGGAGAGAATTAGATAAAAATTATCCTAATACATTTTTCTTTCGCGCAGATGATGAATATATAAGGAACCAATTACAGGTTCTTCCTTTTTCTATTATGAAAAGAAAAAATAATCAAACCTATTTTGAGGTATATTGGCAGCAGGTATGGCAGGGAATGGTTAAAAATTTCCATTATAAGATACTAATGAAAAGTTTTGGGAAAAACGATGGCTCATTGGATCTCAAAGAGGTAATAAAATCTGAAGATGAGGATATACAAAAACATTTTGAACTGTTGCAATTAGACATGCTGGATAGGGTATATCTGCCATATATGAAGAAAGAATTTAGGTGGACGAATGCTGAAAAAAGATATATATTAAGCAAAATATCAGAAAGCGAACAAGACTATTATCCATGGCAGATTAAACAATTTGTTAACGACATACGTCAAATTAATAAAAAGAATTAACCTATGAAGGGATTAATTTTAACCGAAGGTTCCGGTATACGTTTATATCCATTGACCAGAGTAACATCGAAGCAGTTGCTCTCGATTTATGACAAGCCGATGATTTATTATCCGATGTCTGTACTTATGAATGCAGGCATTCGGGATATTCTGATTATTTCAACGCTGGCAGATACACCACGTTTTGAGGAGCTGCCGGGTGATGGACACCAGTTTGGCGTGAATCTGACTTATGCTGAGCAGCTATCACCAGATGGATTGGCGCCGGCGTTTATCATTGGTGATGAGTCTGTGGCAATGGTATTCTTTGCTGGACATGACTTGAAAGCCTTGATTTAACTGGCTTTTGAAACTATGCGCTTACGAAAAAACTTGCAAAATTTGTCTTTTCGTGTAGAATATTTTTATAAATATACCAAAGGGGATGTGTATATTATGGGGATGGGGCATATTCTATATTGATTATATTTCTATGATTATTTTTGTTCTATGTATTTAAGTTTCTAAGTGTGGTTAGTTATTTCGTGATAGTAGTCGATTCCCATTTGGTTGTTGAACAGGATGAATAGTAATTTGATTTGATAAGGTAGGAAAGGATAGGTTTTTATGGCTGGAGAAATGAAAGATGAAGCAATTAATACATTGCTTGATGGTATAAAAAAGAAAGTAGCAGAAGTAAAGGAAGAACATAAATGGAAAGAACTGTTTGTTAGTACAGGTGATTTTTTCATTGAGAATCCGGATAACCAGACAAATTTTGAGAATGATTTATACACAGTTTTTTCTAGCGATAATATGAGAAAACTTGCAGAAAAACTTAAAAGAAAAAAAGGATATGATTTTCCGGTTCTGCTCGAAAATGAATTGTATAATTTGCTGGTGGTGCAGTACGATATATCGCCAGATCAAGCGCAGGTGTATATTCACCATTGTATAGAGATTATTGTTGACTATTTAGAAAAAAACGATTCTCAAAAGGCGTTGGAAATACATCTGGGAAAATGGAAGCGGGAACTGGATGAGAAATATTCAAATCTGGAAAAACAACTGAAGGCAATCGCTGATCAAATCACGGAATTAAAAAGTCATAATATTACATGTTACTCAATATCAGATATAGATATTCAGATTCGGAGAGAGTCTCTGTATAAAGGTATGAGCCTAGACTTTTATGAAGTAGATGATGATCAGTTTGAAGAAGAGTTTCAAGGCAGGCTGTCTGACGAACGGATATATGTGGAAGGAAATTCAAGAGAAGAAACAACACGGCGAATATTAAACTGTATACAGCAAACTGTGAATGATCGGGTTACATTGATAATCAAGGAAGAATCTGAATGGAAACGGCTGCAAGAGTCAGGAGTTACAGGGAAAATATTGGTTCCATATTTTTATGCAGAACAGATAGCTGCTATTCCTGATAACACAAACGTATTTATATATAATACGGATGAACCATGCTACATCAGAGATAGGCTGAAATTAAGAAGAAGAACAAAAAAGAATATTGTACATGCGTTAACAGAAATAGGTATAGAGTATAATCAGGCATATAATATGGTTGAAAATACGCACGGATTATATCAACCGTTAAAGAAAAAATTGTTTAGTGGTGCTGTGCATAATGCTCCAGAATGGGTAACCAATCGTTCGGATGTTATAGTGGCAGCATTGTTGTGTGGGAAATGGACGGATGCCTTTGGGGATAAGTTGATCTTTGGAGAATTGGCAGGGAAACCTTACGATGAATGCATGAAAGAGTTAGATAAATATATGCATAAAGAAAATCCATTCATTGTAGATAATAAAGGGCATCATTCAAAGAATAAGCAGTTGGCAAGTGTTGAAGATGCATGGGAGGAGCTTGATGATTTTATATCGGATGAGATGTGGGGGAAATTTACTGATTTATTTTATGAAGTCCTGATTGAATCGGAACCGATTTTTGAGTATCCTTTTGAAAAACATTTTGAAGCGTCAATCTATGCCGAAAAACCTGACTGGTCACCTGCGTTGAAAAAAGGGATGATTCGAACGCTTATTATGCGTGCGTATTATAGGAATCATGAAGAAAATCAAAGTCAGGTTGATTATATTGTGTCCAAAGTACTTAATACCATTGATACGAAGGAAAAATGGGGATACATATCGCAATATTTAACTGATCTGTGCGAAGCTTCGCCGAAGAGTGTCCTGGAAAAACTGGAAAATGAAATGCGGAAACCAGAAGGACTAATGGAGTTATTTGCAGGAAATGATGGGGATTTTATCACCGCACGTAATTATTATACAAATGTTTTATGGGCGGTTGAGCAGCTTGTGCAACAGAAAAGGTATGTTGTGCGTGCAGTAGACTGGTTATGGAAAGCTGATTCCTATAATATAAAGTATAGCATCAGCAATAGCCCAAAGAGTGTGCTGGAGGTAATCTTCTGTGCATGGCTTAATGAAAGCGCTCTGTCAGTTGACCAGAAAATAGAACAGGCGAGGAATGCGATTGAAAAATATCCAAATGCATGGAATATTATTGCGTCCAAATTGCCAAATAGATCAAGCTCGATTTGTTCAACCTTGAACAGCCCGGTTTATAGAAAGGTGGATGAACCAGATCCGTTATATACAAATGATGTAAGAAAAACATACATTGCATATTTGGATATGTGTGCTGGATTTGCAAAGCAAAATGCTGAGAGATGGATAAAGCTACTTCAACATATTGATTCGTACGATAAAGCAATTCAAACTAGAATATTTGATAGCATGATCGGCGATTGCATACAGATGTCGGATGTAGAAAAGATAAAGATAAAGAATAAAATTCGTTACAAAATTTACAGACATAGACGGTTTTGTGATGCTGATTGGAGTATGCCTGAGGATGAAGTAAGTCAATATGAGAAGTTCATGAATAAAATTGTAATTGAGGATAGGGTATATGAATATCTGTATATCTTTGTCCCTAAATATGAGTTTCCGTTATTAAATCCGTTTCCGTACAAGATGGATCATGATGATCTGGAGGAAAGGAACGAAGAGTTACGTGAGAAAGAAATCAAACAAAAGATAGATCAATTTAAAAGAAATAAATATTCTTTGGACAAATTAATATACATGGTTCTTAAGGAGAATGATAATACTTTAGGGGAAGTATTAGCAGGGTATTATTGTAATGAAGAATTTGATGAAGATGTTTTTGACAAGCTTCTCAAAGCAGATAAAGAAGGAAAGTCTGCCTTCGAGTATGTGGGATATTTGTACAGATTGGGAAAGGCTGATTTGGGAGAAATAATAAACAGGGTAAAATCGCACATAGACAATAAAAATCTTGTCGCAAATTTGATTGCATTGCAAGAAATAGAAGATGGACAAACTGCTCTTATATTTCAACAAGATGATGAAATAAAGAATTTATATTGGAAAAATCATAGATGTCGTGTGTCTGGTGAGATAGCACATGACACACTTATCAGGCTGTTTGGAGAGATCAAGAAGTTTGGAACTTTGCATACTTATTTAGAGTTGTTATACGATACGAGCGAAAAAATAACAGACGAAGAATTGTTCGATGCATTGTTGGATGCAACCCAGATAGATCCAAATGGTTTTGGTTCTATGACACAGTATTATCTTGAGGAGTTGTTGAAAAGGGTACAAAATCGATTCGTTAACGACAAGGAGAAGTGTGCGCAATTGGTACACCTTGAGTGGATGTTTAGGAATGTTCTTGAGTGGGAAGATATGAGATGCACTCAAAAATTTATGAAAGATGATCCGTCATTCTATGCGGAATTAGTCTGTATTTTATATCGAACAGATGATAATGAACCTGTAGATGAAGAGAGAAGAAAACTTGCAAATAATGTATATGAAGGGTTTGAAAAGGCAAAGTTTTGTCCTGCTGAAAATGATGGATACGTTATATATCAGGAATTGAAAAATTGGGTTACCAAATTTTATGATTTGCTATGCAGACAAAATCGGCAGCAACGGTTTGAAAGTTTAATTGGAAGGTTATTACCATATTCGCCAATAGGATGGGATGGGTATAGTCCTTGTGAAGCCGTGCGTAAGATTATTGAGGAATATGATACGGGAGACTTGAAAAGGTCGTATGTGATCACAGAGGAAAGTAAAAGAGGCGTTTACACAGTAGATGCCGGAAAGCCAGAATTGGAAATTAGTGATCGATATCGGAAGAACGCCGAAGGCATACGGGAAAAATATCCTAAAACCGCGGAAATCTATTATGCACTAAGTGATGCCTACAAGCGTCAGGCAGACTACGAAAGAAGGTGTGCAGAGGATGAGTGGTGAAAAAATATATAAAGGTGAAAAATATTGCTTTACAAGAGGTGAAAAACCACTTGGACGAGGAGGAAACGGAACGGTATATGATGTCTGTATTGTAGGGGACAATTTAGGTTGCCCAGCAGTAGCAAAATTTTTCACCTTTACAGGAAAGGGTGCAGAGAAAAGATATAAAAGATTTATAAATGAGATTGCTGTAATGGCGGAGTTAAATGATGTTGAGGGTATAATGCCTATTATTGATAAAAATTGTCCGGAATATGTACAAAAAAACATGAAAGAAGCATGGTATCTGATGCCCAAGGCGGAAGGTTATAGGGTGTCAAAAACATCAGATGTATATGAAAAAATATCTGACATGTTACAACTTGCAAAAATAATACAGAAGCTACATATTTCAAAGGGTGCACATAGAGATATAAAACCGGAAAACATTTTAATATTAGATGGAAAAATTGTGTTGTCTGATTTTGGGTTGTATTGGAGAATGGATAGTGATAGATATACAAAATTAAATGAGGCGGTTGGACCCCATAAAATTATGCCTCCTGAATTGGAACATGTTCATTCTGGATTAAAATTGGATTATAGACCATCTGATGTTTATTTATTTTCGAAGGTTTTGTGGATGACACTAAAGGAAGACAATATAGGATATCGAGGCAAATATCAGCGAGGAGATATGCAGATATGCTTAAATAAAGAAAAATATCCAGAGGTAAAAACATTTGAGCCAATTCATAGATTGATGGAAGAAGCAACCTGTGATGATATGTTACAGCGAATTGCAATAGACAAATGTATTGAATATTTAGAAGAACAGTTGGATATTATAGATGGAAAACAAAATACTCGTGAGTCGAAAGCGGTTCTTGACCGATTATTATATGATGAATATACAAAGGAATTTATAGCAAGTAAGAAACCCAAAATAATGATATACGAGGCTGGAGGTCCCATATATAAATTACTAAAAGAAATCTTCCCGTGTTCGGATATTTATGTAAAATTAAGAGATGTTGAAAAGGAAATTCGCATTAACATATCGTCCTTTTTGTATCAAGAATCCAGAGGCGGTAAATTTGTTTACTACAATAATGGAAGAAAGATAAAGGAGTATGTGTTTGTTATTAAAAGAATGATTTTCCAAGAAAATGATTCTAAATTAATTTTTGAATTGAAAGATATTAATATGCAAGATCAGGGCTTTATGCCGTTTTCGAAAACGATTCAGGGGATTGATGAATATAAGAATATTTATTTTTCGTCGAAAGAAACGATTGTTGTGCAAAGGCGGGGCGAAGAAAGAGATAAAGATAGAGAGAACTGAATATAATTTATGTGTTGTTATGCAAATTATAGTGTAAAAAGATTTAATAGAGTAATTTAAGAGTATTTATATTATGTTAACAGAAAAAGTGTTTGATTTTGTATGAACTGATAAGAAAAGAGAGTAGATGTAGATATGATACGAAATTGTATGCTGGAAATAATTATACATATGTCAGCACTGTTATGTGCGTGGAAACCGAAAAATAAAATTTGGCATATAGTAAGTGAATGCATATATGGAGCCGCAATATTAGCGTTTCCTATAATAATTGTATCATTTTTTGTGTTGGTGATTCGTGAAAACAGTAATGTCGATTTATTTTCTGTAGTATGTTGGGTAGCGTACCTTTTGTATGGTGTATTTATTTATCTAGTTATCTCGAATAACAAGGCAGAAAAGGCAATAGAAGATTACCTATTATTGGGGGCGTTGTATATTTCCGAGTATATTAATGATAAATCTCGATTTGATAGACGTAAGAGAATATTGATAGTTGAAATTATTCACTTTATGTTTTTGTTTATGGCATTACTTTTTGGAATAGGCTCTCTATTAAAAACACTAAAATTATTGTCGTGGGATAATTTTATGATTGCGTTTATAATAAGTTTATTTTTAGCATATGTCTTATTTGTGTACGGTAAACGTGAAGAAGATATACAGCAAAGAAGAAAGTCAACCTTAGGAATATTCATATCTTTGATTTGGGTAATTATTGTCTGCATAAGAATAAATCATTATTGGTCAGACGTTTCTCAGATAGGGTTAGAGGATATTTTGATTTTAATTTTTAGTGCTGTATTTACAATCCCTACAATGTATGAATGGGTGAAGAACATTCCTGCGAAATTGGTGGAACCATATTCAAAAGAAGTTCACGACCAAAGAGATGAAATTATAAATAAATATGTCTGTAAAATAGAAAAATATAGGAAACTGAAAGTAAAAATTATTAAAGAATCAAAAGGGCTAAAGAAGAGTATAGTTTATAAATGGAAGAAAAAAGAAAGAAAACAAAAAATAATGTTTTTTCTGTATTCGATTTTTATGGCTGGTGTTATGTTTGCTATGATATGGATAATAATGAAATCGAATATCGTTGGGGATGCAGTGTTTTTGAAGGGGAAAACATGGTATGGTAATTTGAGTTATGGATCACAACAACTCATTGATAAAATATTTTTTGCCACAATTTTGTTAAGCATAATGATATGGATGTTATTTAGAACCCCGAGAATTTATAACTCAAAGGAAAAAACAGTGGAAAAAATAAAATGTGTTATTGACCTAAGCATTATTGAATTTTTGTTAGGGTATGCATTAGGGGGTATTTTGGTATTAAAAAGTTAAAAGTATGGTGTACATAAAGAAAGATAGAAATCTATGGTGATGTTTTGACATAAAAATAGAAAGGAAATATACATATGGAAATAAATGCAAAATTGTTTAAGATTGCTTATAAAAAGTTAAAGTCAAGTTTATATTATGATAAAACGCAAACGATATTACGAGATAAGTTAGTAAATTTTGAATCAATTTGTACCAATATTGACCGCTATCTCGAAGAACTATCAGATAAATTTTTATCTGAAGATACTAGAGGGGAGATGTTTGAGAAAATACTTTCAAGTATTTCTTTTCATGCATTTCCGAAGAAAATATTGCCTGAGCAATCAGTCATGATTAAGAATTATGCACAAAAAAATATTGGAATTGTAGATAATCAGTATTTTATAGATATGGATATTTGTGGACATATATTAGGTGTTTTATGGTTACTGTTGATTGGATATAAAGTAGATGAAAATATGTATGAGCATTCATATGGAAATCGAATTCGTAAGAATTTATATAATGAGTTTAGTGCGGATCCCACATATTCACCATATTTATTTGAACCATATTTCCAGCAGTATGAAGGGTGGAGAGATACTGCCATGAATGAGGCTATGCAGCATTTACATGCTGGACAAGACGTGGTTATTCTTACATTGGATTTTAAAAGATTTTATTATTCTGTTGATGTGACAGAGACTCTTTTTCAAGAAATGTATAATGATGTAATGGATGAATTTGATACAGAAAATTCTGTGTTAATAGAGTTGCATCAGTTTATGTTTCAAATTATAAAGAGGTATTCGGCGTGTTTTACAGAATTTGAAAATCGTAATATACTTCCAATTGGATTTTTGCCATCTAATGTTTTAGCAAATTACGCGCTTCGAAATTTTGATAAGGCTATAGCAGATGGATGGAATCCTATTTATTATGGAAGATATGTTGATGATGTAATAATTGTTGATAAAGTTGAATCCAATAGTGACTTATGCAAAAAGGCAAAGGCAAATGATTTGGATGCAAATGATATTATTGGCTATTTTTTACAGAGATGTTCGGGATGGAAAGGATTAAATGGAATACCTTGTCAAAATGGCATAGAATATGCATTGTTGCAACAAGAACACGAAACGGATAATACTTTTAGATATGTATTAAATAAATTATATAACCCAACTGCGTATGACTTATCGAAAATAGTTGTTCAAAATGATAAAGTTAAAATTTTTTATTTTAAAGAGGGAGAATCAGATGCATTAATTACCTGTTTTAGAGAGAATATTGCTAAGAATAAAAGTGAATTTCGACATATGCCAGAAGATGAAGCCATTTTTCAAAAGGATGATTATAGTAAAATTTATGATTTGAAAAATGATGAAACGCTTAATAAATTTAGAGGAATATCTGGAATTTCAATAGATAAGTATGAATTATCTAAATTATTAGGAAAACATCTTCGCATTGGAGGTTTGATTAAGGATGTGCGGGAAACTGGATTTGAAAGACATATTTCAAAAATATTTAATTCCAGGGTTATTATAGAAAATTATACAGTTTGGGAAAAAATAGTTGAAGTTTTAGTTATTAATGAATCATGGGAACCACTGAAGGTTGTTATAAAAAATATTGTAGAAGCAATCAATTCTTTAGACTATCAAAATGCCGATATGCTTGTTATAGTAAAGAATACGATGAAACTGTATTTATATGCTACACTTAGTAGGTGTTTGGCTCTGGCATGGGGGACGGAAATAAAGAAGATTATCGAAGCGGTATGCCGAGAGTGTATAAACTATGTTAATGATAGAGAAAAATGTATTTGCTATTTGTCAGAAGAACATCGGAAATCTTATTGTGAAACGAGGATGATTGACAAATCAGTAATGCCTATATTTCAGGATATGTTGGATATGGACACGATATATACAACAGAGGAGACACTTAATTTGTGTTGTTTTCAACAAACGCTAAAATATAGTAAATATGATTGGGGAGAGAATACATATGTTTACTATCCATATTTAGTTACAATGTATGATTTTTCAATGATTTCTTGTATAGAGCAATTAAATGCAACACAGGATCAATTTGATGATATGGAGAGTATATATAAGAGTCAGATTAACAATTATGTAAAAAGCAATTATGCGATTCCTGATAATGCGAGAATAATTAAACAGATTATATATGTTGAGAAATTTAAGGATAAAGATGCATATTTGGTGCAAATTAATAATTCTAAGAAAAAACGTTTAAAATTAGCAATTGCAAATGTTAGATTGGATCATGATAATTTTAAGAAAGTTGTAATAGATAATCCAAATAGAAGCTATCAGAGATATAAAGATTTATCTAAAATAATTAATGCTGCAATAGATGAGAATGCGGATATGCTTATTATGCCAGAGGCTTATGTTCCGTTTGAGTGGTTAGCTACGGTTGCAAGAACCTGTGCCAGAAATAATCTTGCAGTTGTAACTGGAATTGAACATATTAAGCAAGGCAATCAGGTTTTTAATTTAACAGCAGTTATTTTGCCATATGAAGATTTAGAAAATAAAAGTGCATTGATTTCATTTCATTTAAAAAAGCATTATGCTCCAATAGAAAAGCAAGAAATAAATGGATATAGATTGAAAGAGGTAATAGGAAAACATTATGAATTATATCAATGGCACGATTGTTATTTCCCTGTTTATTGTTGCTATGAATTAACGTCTATTGTGGAAAGAGCGATGTTTCAATCATATGCGGATTTTCTGGTAGCTATTGAATGGAATAGAGATGTAAATTATTATAGTAATATATTAGAATCGTTAAGCAGAGATATTCATTGCTATTGTGTTCAGGTTAATTCGTCTAATTATGGGGATAGTAGAATAACCATGCCGTCTAAGACAGAAGAGAAAGATATTATGAGAACCAAAGGAGGAAAGAATAGTACTGTATTGGTGGATGAAATTGATATCAAAAAGATTAGGGAGTTTCAACTAAAAGATTATAATTTGCAAATGAAAGATAAGGGATTTAAGACGACACCGCCTGGATTTGATCACAAAATTGTGTTGGATAAAATAAGGGGAGAGAAATTAAAATAAAAAATATTAATGACATTTATTGACTTGCAATAATTATATATATATGTACAATATAAATAGTGGTTATCACAAAGATACAAATAAGTTGAAATATATAAAATTATTGAGAAATAACAAGCTAACGGAAAGAGAGAAAAAATTATGAAGGGAATTATTTTAGCCGGAGGTTCCGGTACACGTTTATATCCATTGACCAGAGTAACATCGAAGCAGTTGCTTCCGATCTATGACAAGCCGATGATTTATTATCCGATGTCTGTACTTATGAATGCTGGGATTCGGGATATTCTGATTATTTCAACGCCGGCAGATACACCACGTTTTGAGGAACTGCTGGGAGATGGACACCAGTTTGGTGTGAATCTGACTTATGCAGTGCAGCCATCACCAGATGGACTGGCGCAGGCGTTTATCATTGGTGCGGATTTCATTGGTGATGATTCTGTGGCAATGGTATTGGGCGATAATATTTTTGCTGGACATGGTTTGAAGAAGCGCCTGAAGGCGGCTGTGGAGAATGCAGAGAGCGGAAAAGGAGCTACCGTATTTGGTTATTATGTAGATGATCCGGAGCGTTTTGGTATTGTAGAGTTTGATCAGGATGGAAAGGCAATTTCGATTGAAGAGAAGCCTGCACAGCCGAAGAGCAATTACTGTGTAACTGGTCTTTACTTCTATGATAATCATGTTGTAGAGTATGCGAAGAATTTGAAGCCGTCTGCACGTGGAGAGCTGGAGATTACCGATTTGAACCGGATTTATCTGGAGAAGGGAAATCTGAATGTAGAATTGCTTGGACAGGGCTTTACATGGCTGGATACTGGTACACATGAGAGTCTGGTTGATGCAACGAATTTCGTAAAGACGATGGAGACGCATCAGCATCGTAAAATTGCGTGTCTGGAAGAAATCGCATATCTGAATGGATGGATCAGCAAGGAAGAGGTACTGGAAGTGTACGAGATTCTGAAGAAGAATCAGTATGGACAGTACTTGAAGGATGTTTTAGATGGAAAATATCTGGATGCGTTGAGATAGGTTGATAGTTATATAAAAAGATCTGATGTTTTATACATCAGATCTTTTTTGGATTTGTGGAAATTCCTTGATATATTTGTCGAAATGTGTGATATATATAATATGAGTTTTAATAGGGGAGATTAAAACTTATATCAGTATTTTGGGGGATAGGGATTCTAGAGGAGAATACAGTTATTCTGTAAATATCTATAATTTCGTATGTGGTTATCAAAGTTTTCATAACAACCTGTTCCAAATGAAAATTGATATAGTATAAACAAATAAAAATGGAGGAAAACATATTGAATAATATTATACGCAAGAAATTTTCAGAAATTGATTTACACGATCCTTTTTTTGATTCACTTAAAAGAGATTATCCAGGATTTGATGATTGGTTTGGAAGAAAAAAAGATGAGCCTGCATTTGCGCAGTATGAAAATGCAAACCTGATAGGTCTTTTATATTTAAAAATGGAATATCAGTGTGTAAATGATGTAGAACCCAATATTCATGCCGAAAGGATACTAAAGGTGGGAACATTTAAAATCGAGGCGCATGGAACTAAAATGGGAGAACAGTTTATTAAGATAATTATGGATTATGCAATAAATGAAGCAGTTGATGTATGTTACGTAACCATTTATGAAAAACACAGTTCGTTGATCAGTTTGGTTCAAAAATTTGGGTTTGAACAATATGGAGTTAAAGGAGAGGGCGCGCAAAGAGAAATCGTTTACCTAAAGAAAATGGGAATAATTACAGGGGAAATAAACAAAGACTTTCCTTATGTAGATGTGAGCACAGCAAAGAAGTATTTACTAAGTATTTATCCGAAATATCATTCGATCATGTTTCCGGATTCGATATTAACGACAGAGAATAAAAGCATAATAAAAGATGTATCATATACAAATTCCATACATAAAATTTATGTGTGCAGTATGGATGGCGTAGAGAATTTGAATTATGGAGACATTGTGGTGTTGTATAGAACTGGTGAAGATGGGAGAAGCGCAGAATATTCCTCCGTTGTAACGTCTATATGTGTTGTTGAGGATGTAAAAACACAGGGAGAATTCGGCAGTTTTGACGAATTTTATAATTATGCAAGTAAGTATAGTGTATTTGACAAAAAAGATTTAAGATATTGGTACAATAAGGGTAGATGTAAAGCAATAAAAATGACATATAATGGTGCGCTGAGGAAAAGGATAGTTCGACATGATTTGATAGAGGAAATTGGATTAGACCGCGATTCATATTGGGGATTTTTTAAATTGAATGATAGTCAATTCTTTGAGATTGCTAGAAGGGGAAGTGTTATGCATTTGTTAAAAGGATAGAACAAATGTTTGCCAAAGGTTGCAAATTGAATGTTATTGAGATATAATTAAAAAAAATGAAAAGGAGAAAAATAATGTGTGCGATATTATTATCAATTAATCCTATTCATGTAGAAAATATAATGAATGGAACCAAGAGATATGAGTTCCGTAAAAAGGCGTGCAAAAGGCATGTAGATAAGATTTTAATTTACTCTACGAATCCTATTATGCGGGTTGTTGGGGAAGCCGAAGTGGAGGATGTTTTGATTGATTCGCCAGAAGTGATTTGGGAGAAAACAGAGGAAAAATCGGGTATTGATAAATCATTTTTCAATCAATATTATGAAAACCGGGATCAAGCAGTAGCATATAAGTTAAAAAATGTTGTAAAGTATGCTTCGCCTAAAGAATTAAAAGAATATGGAATAAGTAATGCACCACAATCTTTTCAGTATATTGAAGATGCTTGCGTGTGAATGGAAGGAGTGACATATCCTATATTTATATAGGTGGTGTCGCTCTTGATTTTTTTATAGTCATATGATTCTCTGGCTTAAAAATCTTTAAAACTTTCTCTTTGCATAACCCACAATATATGTTAATGTTTTATTAGTGAGAACTGTAATGAATGTATGGGTAAAATTGAAAACAGGATGTAGAAAAGGAGAGGGTTGCATGAAAAGAGGAAAGAAACTATTTACGTATTTGCTTGTGCTCGTGATGCTGCTGGCAAATACTGTGACAGGAGTTGCGGCAGAGCTGGACGAGCCGTTGCAGGAGGCAACACAAGTTGTTCATGAGGACGGAAGCGGACTGCTGTCGGAGGGTGGTTTGCTGGAAGCAGGCGATGCAGTTGCGGACAGCAGTTATGACCATTCGCATGACGCAGCGATTGTGGCTGCAATGGAGAACATGCAGGATACCATAGATGTGACAGGCTATGGATTGACAACTACAAATTGCAGGGATATTGTTTATGGTCTTGTTAATTTTGAATCCTCAATTGTTTTATGTGGGGAGCTACAGCCGGTATTCTGATTCGGCTGGCAATGTGACAAGATTGGTTATGTATTACAAATATACGAACGCACAGGTTGCATCTATGCAGGCAGAAATTGATGCAGAAGTTGCAAAGATCGAGGCGGCGATCGATACAACTGGGTTGAGTGAAGTGGAGATTGCGCTTGCGTATCATGATTATTTGGTTGCTGATATTGCGTATGATTATGAGAATTATCTGGCAGGTACAATTGCCCCTAATTATGGAAATATTTATGGTGTATTTGTTGAAAAGAAAGCGGTTTGTCAGGGATACGCAGAGGCGTTTATGTATCTGATGAAACGAAAGAATATCACTTGTGGTTATGTTTCGAGCAGTGCGTTAAATCATGCATGGAATGTCGTATATTTGAATAATCAGTGGTATCATCTGGATGCCACATGGGATGATCCGACATGGGATAATCTTGGAAAGGTGAGACACACGTATTTCATGCTTTCTGATGCACGTTTGCTGGGGCTGTCATCAAAAAGGTCGGATTATGTAGTGAAACTTCCGTATGGATATACATACACGAAAGCGACGGACACGCGTTATGAAGCTGATTTCTGGAAAGATGTAGAAACATATATGTATCCTTATAATGGCAACTGGTATTATCTGGAAGGTTCATTTGATTATGGATACAGTAGAGCGACATATCAGATATCGAAATATAATTATTTGACAAAAGAAAAAACTTGTGAATATGGACCAGAATATACCAAATGGACTACCTCAAAAGGTGGTACTTATAGCACGTATCTAGGTCGTATGGCGGCGAGAAATGGTTTCCTATATCTTTCAACAGGTAATACAATTGAGCAATACAATATTGAGACAAAGGAAAAGAAAACAATATTAACTCTGTCGTCTGCGGAGCCAGCTGGAACATGTATATATGGACTTGGATTTAGCAATGATGATTTATATTATGTGAAGGCAGATAACGCAAATTATGCATTTGAAGATGGGTTTAATGGAGAATCATACTATAAGGTAGAACTTTGTACATCACATGTATATGGCGAGGTGCAGACAATAGAGTCAACATACGAGGCAGCAGGAAGCAAATTCCGTGTCTGCAAGATTTGTGGATATTATGATCAGATAGAGAATTATCCACAGTTAATTGAAGTATGGTCGATTAGTATAGATGTGGAAAAAAATATTATGACGGTTGGAGAGACTGCTGATAATGGACATTTATTTATTATTCCAGGTAACGTGACAGATAAGACGGTCAGTTGGACTTCTTCCAATTCAAATGTTGCTTCGGTAGACGAGAACGGAATAGTTACTGCGAATGCAGTAGGTACGGCGACGATTACAGCAACAGCGAATGATGGACGCGGAGCGAAGGAGTCTTATGTAGTAACAGTAAAGGACGCGAATTCTTCTGAAAATCCAGATCCAACGCCAACGCCGAACCCAACACCAACACCAGATCCGACACCAAGTCAGCCAGTTACACCAGCTGTAACCGTGCGGTATACAACCCATGTGCAGACGTTTGGCTGGCAGGGAAATGAGAATGATGCAAAGACATGGTTTACAAATGGTGCGATGGCGGGAACGAGCGGAAAAGCGAAGCGCCTGGAAGGTATCAAGATTCGTGTGACGGGCAATGATAATCTGGGAATCCAGTATACAACACATTGCCAGAGTTATGGCTGGTTGCCGTGGTCTGCCAATGGTGAGATGAACGGAACGGAGGGCGAGGCAAAACGTCTCGAAGCAATCAAGATTTAACTGACAGGCTCGGATGCAGGTAAATACGATGTATATTATCGCGTGCATGCGCAAAGCTACGGTTGGCTCGGCTGGGTGAAGAATGGCGCACCATCAGGAACAGCCGGTTATGCAAAACGTCTGGAGGGAATCCAGATTGTGGTTGTAAAGAAAGGTGCTTCCTTCAATACGAGAATGGGAAATATCAATTCCGCATATGCGCTTGGCTATTATGCGAAGGCGGGTACGTCTCCGGTTGTAAATGCAAAGAATACATCCAATGCTGATCCGCAGATTGCAGGTGAAGCACAGACAAACGTGACCTACCGTACCCATGTGCAGAGCTACGGCTGGCAGGCATGGAAGTACAATGGTCAGATGAGTGGTACAAGTGGTCAGGCAAAGCGGCTGGAGGGTATCAATATCCGTCTTTCTAACCAGCAGTACAGCGGAGACATCGTGTATACAACACATGTACAGAGCTATGGCTGGCAAGGAAATGAGAACAACCAGTCGACATGGCGGAAGAATGGCGTGATGAGTGGTACGAGTGGCGAGGCAAAACGTCTCGAAGCAATCCGAATCAATTTGACCGGTGAAATGGCAAAGCATTATGACATTTACTATCGTGTGCATGCACAGTCATTTGGCTGGCTTGATTGGGCGAAGAATGGCGCACCATCCGGTACAGCCGGTTATGCGAAACGACTGGAAGGCATTCAGATCATTTTGATTCCGAAGGGACAGGCGGCACCAGCGAAAAATTACGGCGGTATTACTTCGGTTCGCGCGTCCTATATTGCAAAATAAACATACAGAAAGGCCCCTCAGCATATATTTTGCTGAGGGGATTTTTGCGTTGGGGGAGCGATGGATAGTCTGTATGATTCGGCGTGTGGCGCCTACATATATGATGAGGATGTGCTTGATTTCCTTGTAAAATATGATAACAATCTGGCGGGGGAGATGCAGATCTTACAGCCAGACTGCAGAACGATTATTAACAGTCAGTTTCTTGTAGCGTATCGCAGTGCCTTGGACACATCTGGGGCTCCACTTTCGACAGATATATTATTTGGGTTGGGGTATGATCGGATACCGAAATGCTTTGGTTTGATGGATACATCTGCGTTGCAGGGGATTGGTATTGGCGCAGTTCAGACGGTGCCAGGACTTTCTTTGTCAGGAAAGGATGTGTTGGTTGGGTTTGTCGATACGGGGATTGACTTTGCGAATCCACTGTTCCGCAGAGCCGACGGTACATGCAGGGTGACGGCAATCTGGGATCAGACACAGACGGCATATGAAGCGGGTGGGCCAAATATGTCTGTACAGAGCGGGGAGATCGATACACGCCCCATCTTTGGATATGGCAGGGAGTATCCGCAGGAGCTGTTAAATCTGGCGATACAGACGGAACAGCCGTATCAGATTGTACCAAGCCGGGATACGGACGGGCACGGTACATTTTTGGCATCCGTGGCTGCCGGGAACACCTATCTGGATGGGGATGATATATTTTCCGGTGTGGCACCGGAATCGGATATTATCATGGTGAAATTAAAGCAGGCAAAGCAGCGTCTGCGTGACTTTTTCCTGATTCCCGATGGCGTTCCATGTTATTCGGAGGCAGACATCATACTTGGCGTGAAATACCTGATTAACAAGGCGATGGAGCTGGGAAGACCGCTTGTGATCTGTCTGGGACTGGGGACGAATCAGGGTGATCACAATGGGAATCTGAATCTGGAGCTTTATCTGGATACGGTTGTGACACTGCCGGGAATCTGCGTGGTCGGAAGTGCTGGAAATGAGCTTGGCACAGGTGGGCATTTTGCAAGCCTGTCTACGATCAATCTGGGCAATCAGAACGGGATCTTACAGCCGCGGACACGGACGGTAAGAAATGAGATGGAGATCTATGTGGAAGATGAGAATCCGGGTTTTTGCACGGAGATCTGGGGGCGTGCGCCAAGTCTGTACCAGATAGCGGTATATTCCCCGACTGGGCAGCGGTTTGATCAGCTTTTTCCGAACCGTGACAGTTCTGGAATGATTACATATTTGTATGAGGGAACGACGTTGTATGCGGAAAGTGTAGTGGTCGAGAACAATTCGGGTGATCCGTTTATCCTGCTGCGGTTTGAGAAGCCTGCGACCGGTATCTGGCGAATTGAAGTGACAGAAAATTACAGCAGCTTTCCAGTAGGGTACGATGCATGGCTGCCGATCCGACAATTTTTGGGCGGCAATACGCGGTTTTCGCGACCAGATCCAGAGGTGATCCTGTGTGCGCCTGCGAATGCGCGTGGGACGATAACTGTAGCCGGGTACAATCATCTGGATAATTCGTTGTATGTGGAATCCAGCCGTGGCTATACCAGAAAAGGACGGATTCAGCCGGATTTTGCGGCGCCAGCCGTGCGTGTGGCGGGGCGGCCTGCGGGGGGCGGCGGGAAGCGGCCGGTGTTAA
>ERZ791635.507-NODE-507-length-21752-cov-2.56455_pt1 | contig 21752 bp, 18 predicted proteins | sample MGYA00510056_ERZ791635 | MGnify/ENA primary metagenome ERZ791635 (study PRJEB30046, sample SAMN00715187) | human gut metagenome | study: EMG produced TPA metagenomics assembly of the A metagenome-wide association study of gut microbiota in type 2...
AAAGACCCCTGCCGCCGCTGCCGCAACTACCTTTGCACCCTTGTGTCTTGCGACTATGGCAGGCTGTGTCGGCTCGGTTTGTGGTGTGAAAGTATCCGTATTTATATCTCCGTTTTGTTGTGGAAAACGCTTTTTGAGCGTTTCTTTGAGCTGATCTTTCTTTTGTTCCGATAGGCTTGCGTTTGCAAAATAATTCTTTATATCTCTTTCGTTCATACGCTCATCTCCTTTTCGTAGTCTGAAAGTGAAAGCTTTAGTTTTTCTCTTGCTCTTTTCAGCCTTGATGTGACCGTGCCCTTGCTTGTTCCCAAAATGTCGGCTATCTCATCGGTCTTGCAGCCTTGATAATAAAAAAGATAAAGCACTATCCTGTATTTTTTATCCAGCCTGTTTATAGCGTTTTGCACATCTATCTGCATATCAGGTGATGAAAAATCGCTGCTTGCACTTACCTCATTTTCTGCACGCAGACGTCTGCCTGCCGACCTTAGCAGGTCTTTGGATAGATTTATCGCCGTTCTCAGCAGCCACGCTTTAAGATGCTCGTCATCATTGAAGAAAAGCTCACCCTGCCTTGTGAAATATTTTATTATGACCTCGCTGACTATATCCTCCGCCTCGTGAACGCTGCCTGTGACTGCCAGTGCCGCTCGGTAGATATCGTCTGAAAATTTGTCAACTATGTAGTCAATATCTCTTGTCAAAGCTGTCACCTCCTTTGTTGTTTTGAAAAGCCTTTCATCTATAACACGAATGTAAAGACCGTTTGATTGCATAAAAAATGGACGAAAAAAATTTTTCGTCCATAAAAAAATCAGCATTTACTTGTTTTTACATAAGACCACCCGTCACCGAGGTTATCCTCGCCCCCTGATGAGCTTATGGGTGAGCGGTAAATATAGTAATGGTCATAAATGGTATAAAATTTCACTGTCAAGCCGTCGCTGTCGATGTATGTGATATTTCTGTGCTCCAGCTCCTCAAGCTCTTTCTTCACAGACTTGCAGGCATTGTTTTCAGTGAGCGATTTAATGGAGCATTTGCCCTTTGGTAGTGTCGGCTTTTCGCATGAAATGCTTTCTATCATAAACTCCGCAGTGGTCTGAAAGTTAGCCTTATTGTCATTGAAAACGGCTTTTATCTGGCTGTCGGAGCGCATATAGTGCTGATGCCAGAAGCCGAGTGCTACTGCTAAGATTATGACCATCCAAATTATCAACTTGGCTTTTCTGCCTGTTGACCATTTGCGAAGCTTGCCGTCAGCACCCATATCTTCCTCGCTGACAATTGGATTTATATGCTCGCTCATTATTTTACGAACGCCTCCAATCTGTAGATAGGCATACCCATGTCTGAGAATTTCTTCTCATATTCCGTTACGATATTGCCCTCGAAGCCGCTGTTGTGAAGGTCGAGAGAAATGTTTTTAAGTCCGTAATTTGCCGCAGAGAACTCCTCCAAGGAGAACTCAAAGAAGTGCATATTGTCGGTCTTTTGGTATATCTCGCCTTTGTCCACAAGAATACGTCTGTATATTTCAAGAAAAGCTCGGTATGTGAGCCTATGACGTGCATATGTATTTTTAGGATACGGACAGCTAAAGTTAAGGTAGATACACTCCACTGACTTTTCAGGGATAAAGCAATCCAGATATTCAGCCTCGCCCCTTGCAAATCTCAGGTTCGGTATGCCCTCGTCTATAGCCATTTGTGCGGCGTCAACTATAACGTTACTGCTTTTTTCTACTGCAAGGAAATTCTTGTCAGGATTTCTCTTTGCTATCTCTCTTGCAAACTGACCCTTTCCACAGCCTATCTCCAGCACAAGGGGATTGCTGTTTCCGAAGATCTTCTCAAAGTCAATAAGTTGTTTGTTTGATTTGTCCTGAAAATTCTTCTCGTCACGGTCAAGATATAAAATATAATCTCCGCAGGCTTCAAGACGTGCCTCAAGATTTTTCTTTCTTCTCATTCTCATATGGGATAAACTCTCCTGTTATTTATTAGAATATTTGTGCAGAAAATAGTCCTTGTCAGACGTGACCTTTAGCCACTGCACAGCCGACCCTGTGAGCATATTTTCATAAGGATAAACTGTGAGCATGACTTCGGGCGTGTCCTCACCGCTGAAATGAGGGGTCACCTTAAAAGCTATCTCGCAGTTGAGCCGTTGGACGACCTCTTCCTCGGTGAGCTTTCTGAAAAGCACTGAGGTGTCCTTTTCGGTGATAGGTATTTTGGTAAACTTCGCCTGATAAATTTTCTTGCCGTCTTTTTTGGTGACAAGTGAAAAGCCATGCTTCACAAGGGTTATCTTTCCGCCATGGTTTTCGTAGTATTCAAGGTTTGAAAAGGTAACACGTCCGTCATTGACAGCTTCACCCGATATCGAAAAACAAAGCCCTTTGTCTGACGCTTTCCCTGCACTCTCCACTCCGAAAGCAAAGGGAAGTCCGTCTATCATTATCTCTCCGCAGGTGGAAAACTGCAACTTCACCTGCTTTTTCTTCAAGCCTGCAAATGGATTTTTCATGACAACTCCTATATTAAAGGTCGATCTGCACGCCGCCAACAGGTCTTATGGACAGCACATAGCATGAGCCTTCACCGAATACTCTCTCCATTTCAGCCTTGAAAGCTTCAAGCTTCTTTTCAGGTACGAACGCTTGGATAGTTCCTGCAAAGCCACCGCCGTGAACTCTGCAAGCACCCTCACCGCCAAGAGCCTGCTTTGCAAGATACAGAGCAAATGAAAGACCCTGCTCGTTTGGGGCAGAAGAAGCATAGATGTTCTGAAGATACTTGAATGATGAATCGCCTGATTCATTGATAAGGCTCAGGAAAGCGTCAAAGTCGCCCTTTGAAAGTGCGGAAGCTTCCTTGCCAACTCTCTCGTTATCGTCAAAGAAGTGGAGCGCTCTAAGCACAGCTCTGTCACTGCACTTTTCTCTAACGGCACAGATGTTTTCAAGAAGCTGTTCCTTTGTTATCTCTCTCAGCACCTTTTTGCCAAAGAAAGCCGCAACAGACTTCATTTCCGCTGGGATAGCCGCATACTCAGGGGTGAGGTCGGCATGATTGCCCTTTGTGTCAACGATACACAGTGCGTGACCGCTTTTTGTGAAATCGAACTTTACAGAGTCGATAACAGGGCGCTTTTCGTCAGCAAAGTCGATAGTGATAAATCCGCCTACTGATGAAGCCATTTGGTCCATAAGACCTGACGGCTTGCCAAAATATACATTTTCCGCAAACTGAGCTATCTGAGCTATTTCCACAGCAGAAACCTCGCCCTCGTTGTAAAGACCGTTGAGGATAGTGCCGATAAGCACTTCATAAGCCGCAGATGAAGAAAGTCCGGAGCCTTTGAGCACGTTTGAAGTGGCATAAGCCTTGAAGCCCCCGACATTGTGGCCATTCTTCTTAAAGCCTGCGGACATACCTCTTATAAGTGCCGCAGATGTGTTTTTCTGCTCCTCGTAGATAGTGTCGTCATCAACGTTTACAGTGTCCATTGGGAAGCCCTCAGACTGTATGGTAATAACGTTCTCTTCGGTGTCAGGAGCGACAGCAGCGATAACGTCAAGTGAAACGCCTGCCGCAAGGACACAGCGTGGTCGGTGTGGTTGCCGCCTACCTCAGTTCTGCCCGGAGCTGAGAAGAAAGCAGTTGGCTTTTCACCAAAAAGCTTTTCAAATTCATCTGCAACTCTGTTATATCTTTCTCTCTGAAACACCGTCATATCGGCAGTGTAGACCTCGTCAAGTGTGTATTTTTTCATTATGTATATCCTCCGAACGTAAATATAAGTATACTTTGTTATTATACAACATTTATGCTCTTTTTTCAAGTACATTTTTTTAACAAGTGAGGAGGTGAGAATGAGGAGTGTTAAGAATGAGGAATGAGGAGTGAGGAATGAGGAATTATGGTATCGCCTGGCGGCGATTTATTTTTTGTTGCTCAAAACGTGTAAGCTGGCATAAATTTTTGCACAGAAGCTCCCTTGATATTTTATGCAAACTGACAAAATTGCCGTAAGCAAACTTTTTGCAACACTCTATTGGTGCTTTAAATCAAAAAAGCTGTTGCATTTTGGTGAAATTTGTGGTATAATTACTTATGTCTATTTTAATTATTGTTTATTTTTACCGATCACAAAAAATTGGTCGGTGCAGTGAAAGGAAAGATTTATTGTATGAAAAAACTAATGCTTGGAAACGAGGCGTTTGCAAGAGGTCTGTATGAGGCAGGCTGTAAGGTGGTATCATCTTACCCTGGTACTCCGTCAACTGAGATAACAGAAGCTGTTGCAAAGTATGACGAGGTATATGCTGAGTGGGCGCCTAATGAAAAGGTGGCAATGGAAGTGGCTCTTGGCGCTTCTATAGGCGGTGCAAGAAGCTTCTGCGGAATGAAGCACGTTGGTCTTAACGTTGCCGCTGACCCTCTTTACACAGCAGGCTACACAGGCGTAACGGCAGGTATGGTAATAGCTGTCGCCGATGACCCTGGTATGCACTCATCACAGAACGAGCAGGATTCACGTCACCATGCTATCGCTTCTAAGACAATGATGATAGAGCCTTCCGATTCAGGAGAGTGCAAGGAGTTTGCTAAGGCTGCTTTCGAGCTTTCTGAAAAGTTCGATGTTCCTGTTATCGTAAGACTGTCCACCAGAGTCTCTCACTCTCAGTCAGCCGTTGAGCTTTGCGAGAGAGAGGAAAAGGAAAATATTCCATATGAAAAGAATATCCAGAAGTATGTTATGATGCCTGGTAACGCTATCCGCCGTCACCCTGTTGTTGAAGCAAGAATGAAAGCTATTGCTGATTATGCCGAAACTTCACCACTCAACAAGGTAGAGATGAACGATACAAAGATAGGCGTTATCACAAGCGGTATCTCATATCAGTATGCAAAGGAAGCTCTGGGCGATAAGGCGTCATACCTTAAACTCGGTATCGTAAACCCAATGCCAATTCAGATAATAAAGGACTTCGCTGCAAAGTGCGAAAAAGTGTATGTTATAGAAGAACTTGACGATGTTATCGAAACACACTGCAAAAAGAACGGCGTGAACGTTATCGGCAAGGAGCTTTTCAGCCTTATGGGCGAGATATCACAGACTATCGTTGCCGAAAAGATACTTGGCGAGAAGCCTGAGTATATCACATTTGAGGATAACGTGCCTGTAAGACCTCCTGTTATGTGTCCGGGATGTCCTCACAGAGGTCTGTTCTATTGCCTGCATAAGCTGGGCGTTATGGTATCAGGCGATATCGGCTGTTACACTCTCGGCGCAACAGCACCGCTTTGTGCTATGGATTCAACTATCTGCATGGGTGCTTCTATCAGCGGACTTCACGGCTTCAACAAGGCAAGAGGCGCAGAGGCAGAGAAGAAGTCTGTTGCCGTTATCGGTGATTCTACATTCATGCACAGCGGTATGACAGGTCTTGTGAACGTTGCATATAACTCCACAAATTCAACTGTTATCATTCTGGATAACTCTATCACAGGTATGACGGGTCATCAGCAGAACCCTACGACCGGTAAAAATCTTAAGGGCGACCCTGCTTATGCCGTTGACCTTGAAATGCTCTGCCATTCACTTGGTATTAAGAGCGTAAGAGTCGTTGACCCATATCACATGGCTGAAACAGAGGCTGTTATCAAGGAAGAGCTTGCCAAGGAAGAACCAAGCGTTATTATTTCAAGACGTCCATGCGCACTTCTTAAATATGTAAAGCACAATCCACCGCTCAAGGTAAACAAGGATAAGTGCGTTGGCTGTAAGCAGTGCCTGAAGATAGGCTGTCCTGCTATATCTATCCATGACGGCAAGTGCGTTATCGACCATACACAGTGCGTAGGCTGCGGCATATGCAAGGAAATGTGTAAGCTGGGTGCGATATGCGACTAATGATAACATATATTTCGAGGTGTAAATAATGAAAACAAGATCAATTATGATAGTGGGCGTAGGCGGACAGGGCTCTCTGCTTGCGTCAAGAATAATAGGAAACGTGCTTCTCTCACAGGGCTTTGATGTAAAGGTCAGCGAGGTACACGGAATGAGCCAGCGTGGCGGCTCTGTTGTTACATACGTTAAGTACGGCAGCGAGGTATGCTCGCCTGTAGTTGAAAAAGGCGAAGCTGATATCATCATCAGCTTTGAACAGCTTGAAGCCGCAAGATATGTTTCATATCTCAAGAAGGGCGGACATATCATCACTTCAACTCAGCAGATAGACCCAATGCCTGTTATCACAGGTGCGGCTGTTTATCCTGAGGATATCATAGGCAAGCTTAAAGCAGAGGGCGTTGACGTTATCGCTGTTGACGCACTGGCACTTGCAGAGCAGGCTGGTACTGCAAAGGCTTCAAACGTTGTTCTCATGGGCGTTGTGTCAACTAAAATGGCTTTTGACGAGGACGTTTGGCAGAAGGCTCTTGAAAACTGTGTTCCTGCAAAGTTCCTTGAACTGAATAAAAAGGCGTTCGCTCTCGGCAGAGAGGTAAAATAATGGACGAGATAAGCGGTCTTATCATAAAAATGACCGAGTTTTTCGGCGGCGACCCTAAGCGTATACAGCACTTTATAAAGGTGCATACCTTTGCCCGTGTTATCGGCAGGACAGAGGGGCTTGATATCCGCACTATGTACTGTGCTGACGTTGCTACGTAGGTGCATGATATGGGCATAAAGCCTGCGGAGGAGAGATACGGCAAGGGTCACTGCGGCGGAAAGCTTCAGGAACAGTTAGGTCCTGAGCCTGCACGGAAAATGCTCACAGAGCTTGACTTTGACGAGGATATCATAGACAGGGTGTGCTTTCTTATCGCACATCATCACACCTATGAGGGCGTCCAGGGGCTTGACTGGCAGATACTCTTGGAAGCAGATTTCCTTGTGAACGCTTTCGAGGACAGCCTTTCCAAAGAGAGCATAAAAAGCTTCCGTGACAAGGTGTTCAAAACGAAAACAGGCATTAAGATGCTTGAAGAAATGTACGGCGTATGATACTTGTGCAAAGTTGATACCCGAGTAATATGACCGAAACCATTTTAACAGGAGGTGTGTTCCAATGGGAAAATATTGGAACGAAGAGATCGAGTGCATGGCGCATGAGGACATGAAAAAGCTCCAGAGTGAAAGACTTGTCAAACAGGTCAAGCACGTCTGGGACAATGTGCCATACTACAAGAAGCTTATGGAAGAAAAGGGCGTAACGCCTGATGATATCCACGGCATTGAGGACCTGCACAAGCTGCCGTTCCTTTCAAAGGCTGATCTGCGTGAGGCTTATCCTTACGGTCTGCTTGCAAAGCCGCTTTCAGAGTGCGTGAGAATACATTCTACAAGCGGAACCACAGGCAAGAGAGTTGTGGCTTTCTACACTCAGCATGATATCGACCTTTGGGAAAATTGCTGTGCAAGAGCTATAGTTGCCGCAGGCGGAACAAAAGACGACGTTTGCCACGTTGCATATGGCTATGGACTTTTTACAGGGGGAGCAGGTCTTAACGGCGGCTCTCATAAGGTGGGCTGTCTTACTCTGCCGATGTCATCAGGAAACACGGAAAGACAGATACAGTTCATGCAGGACCTTGGTTCGACTATCCTTTGCTGTACTCCGTCATATGCCGCTTATATAGGTGAAACTGTAAAGGAAATGGGCATAAAGCCAGAGGAGCTTACGCTCAAAGCTGGTATCTTCGGTGCTGAGCCTTGGACGGAGGAAATGCGTCACGAGATAGAGAAGCTTCTTGGTATCAAGGCTTACGATATCTATGGTCTGACAGAAACAAGCGGTCCCGGCGTAGCTTTCGAGTGCGAAGCACAGTCCGGTATGCACATCAATGAGGACAACTTTATCGCAGAGATAATCGACCCTGACACAGGCGAGGTGCTTCCTGAAGGCTCAAAGGGCGAGCTTGTATTCACAAGTATCACAAAGGAAGCTTTCCCTCTGCTGAGATACAGAACAAGAGATATCTGTATTCTTACAAGAGAGAAATGCTCATGTGGCAGAACTCTCGTCAAAATGTGCAAGCCAATGGGCAGAAGCGACGATATGCTCATCATTAAGGGTGTAAACGTGTTCCCGTCGCAGATAGAGTCAGTGCTTCTTAAGATATCAAAGGCAAGCCCTAACTATCAGATAGTCGTTGACAGGGTGAACAATTCTGATACTTTCGAGATAAGAGTCGAGCTTAATGACGATATGTTCTCTGATACTGTCAAGTCTATCGAGGATCTTGAAAAGAAGATATCCAACGATATCCATAATATTCTTGGCATCAAGGCGAAGATAAGACTTGTTGAGCCAAAGAGCATTCCACGTTCTGAGGGCAAGGCAGTAAGAGTTATCGACAAGAGAAAGCTTGTCTAAAAGACAGGGGGTAATTTTATGACAGTAAAACAGCTTTCGGTTTTTATTGAAAACAGACCTGGCAGATTGTCTGCCGTTACAAAAATACTTGGGGATAATGATGTGAATATCCGTGCGATGTCCCTTGCTGACACAAAGGATTTCGGTATTCTCAGACTTATCGTTGACGATTTTGAAAAAGCAGTTTCAGCCTTGAAAACAGAGGGCTTTTCCGTTACCACCACTCAGGTGCTTGCAGTGGAGATAAACGACCGTCCGGGCGGACTTTCAGAAGCAATGAAGGCTCTCTACAATGACAACATCAGCGTTGAGTATATGTATTCTGCATTCATAAACACTAAGGAAAACACGGCTTATCTTATCCTTAGAGTAGAGAACGTTACAGCCGCTCTGGAAGCTTTGAGTGAAGCAGGATTTGCACTTATCTCACAGCAGGAATTGGCAAGCATCTAGCTAATTAGTGAATACTAACTGAAAAATCACTTAAAATCTATGTGAAATTTTTATGAAATGCCGAAAACCTCTTGATTTTTTCAGAAAATGTGTTATTATATAAGTATAGTATTTGATATGATACTTGTAGAATTTATGCAAGGAGGTCTGTGAAAATGGCTTATAAGATTAGTGATGAGTGCATCGGCTGCGGCGCTTGCATGGACGCATGTCCAGTAGGAGCTATATCCGAGGCTGATGGTAAGTGTGTTATTAACGCTGACGAGTGCATCGACTGCGGTTCTTGTGCAGGTACTTGCCCTGTAGGAGCACCTCAGGCTGAGTAATTTACTTAAACTAAGAGAAAACGTCTGTCATATGGCAGGCGTTTTTTTTGCACTTATTTTTTGTGTATTAGTTTTCAGCACACTATCATAAAACTGTCACATTGGCGGAGTATGATGTAAACATAATAAGAGAAAGACAAAAAGATGAAATTTACACATATACTTTTTTCTCCATATATACTTCATATACTTCAAAAAGGGAACGCTGGCTTGTGTCAGCGTTCTTTTTTTGCGTGGGTGATTTTGTGGATAGATATGTAAAATATCGTGGAAAATATGGGCTTTTGTAACGTAGGTGTCCGTTTTTCGGTATTATTAATAAAAGTTTTGCGAAATTTGTTAAAAGTGATAAAAATAGAACCCTTATTGTCGTTCCTGGGATATAAAATGTACAATGGTTGTAACTTGACGTTCATATAAACTTCATAAACGAGCGAAAAAACGGCTTGAAAATTACAATTTGATTACAATGCCCCTTGACTTTTGTAACCTTATTCATTATAATATGGTGTAGTTTATCACGTTTGAAAGGAGCGTTCTGAATTGGGTTATTTGAAGTCGGGGATATCCCGCTGTGTGGCTGTGCTTTCTGCCTGCGGAGTTGTGACAGTATCTGCTGTGACTTTTGCGACACTTGATAAAAACGTTATCCAGCCATGTGCGGTCATGCCACCTGAAAATGCAAAGGTCATTTCTGCTGTTTCTGACAAGGAAACATCTGAGCAGATCGGGGATATCACAACTGTTCTTACAACATCAGCCGTCAAGGAAACTGCGAAAAATTCTCAGATCGAGGCTGTAAAGGCTGTAAAAACTGCAAAAAGCGAAACAACAAAGTCAGCTTCCGAAACAGCTTTGAGATCAGAAAGCGTAACGACCTCTGTAATATCACAGAAGCCAGCGTCAGTGACCGCAGTGCAGAGCGTGACTTCCGCTGACACAAAGCCTAGCATATCAGTAAGCCTTGTGACAAAGAAAACTCAGCAGGCTTCAAAGTCTGAAACAAAGGTTTCTGCTGTTACTTCTGCCCCTGTCAGCACTACTGACAGCGATACTGTTGCCTCAAAGGCTACAAAAAAGACTACAACAGTGAAAACTACTACTGCAAAAACTACTACCACTGCAAAGACAACAACTGCCCCTGTTACGACCACAACGCCTGCGGTGACTACTACCAAGAAAAAGACCACCACCGCTAAGGTGACAACAACTAAAAAGCCTGTTACAACTACAACCACTGCGCCTGTTGTCGACAACGGCAAGACCCCTGCACAGCGACTTAATTCTGCAGTGCTTACCCCAAAGGCAACGCTCAGCGCAAAGGAAGAAAAGATACTTCTGAAATATCTTGATAAGATAATATCAGACGATATGACAAACTACGAAAAGGCTGTGGCTTGCTACGATTATATTATAAAGAACACGGTCTACGATTACGGCGGCTGGGCAAATCCTGTTAAGGCTGTTCTGGAGGACGGCTACGGCACTTGCACAGAATATTCTTACGTTTACGCCGCAATGCTCAACTACATAGGCTTTGACGCAAAGACCGTTGACGGCAAGACCGCTATGGCGGCAGGCGGTTACGGCTATCATATGTGGGTGGAGGTAACGATAAACGGTCAGGTATATGTTATGGACCCTCAGGTGGACGATAACATGAGCTGGGGAGCGTATATCTCCCATGACCGCTTCTGCAAGACCTACAGCGAGGTCAAGAACAAGTATATAAAAGACTGATATTGTATCGGGTGGAGTTATCTGCCCGATATTTTTTTACTGTGTTTGCGTGTAGTTTGTTTGCAGTACGTTTATTTGTACATTAAATAAGAAAATCCGGCACTCTTTTTGTGACAAATTTTTCAGCCTATCCTATAGACAAAAGGAAAAAAGCATGATATAATTATTCTTGATACATTGTCGGCAAATGCCGAACGTCATTTTGTACAGGAGGATAATTGATGACGGAAAATTCCACAAAAATAAAGAAAAAGACTGCGACATCAGTGAAGAAAAACAGCTCTGTCAAAGGTTCGTCAAAGAATAAGAAAAGAAAGAAAAAACGCAACAATATCGGCATTATCTGCGGCACTGCGGCAGCGGCTATCGTGATAGTTGTGGGCGGAGGATATTTCATTGGAAGAGCTTACTATAGCAACAGATTTCTGAGCGGCACGACAGTGAATGGCATTGACGTGGGCGGAAGGACATTTGAACAGGCCTGCGACCTGCTCGGTGTGAATGATATGCCTTATGAGCTTACGGTCAAAACTATCGACGGCACGCCTGTTGTTTTCAAGACGGCTGATTTTGATTACAGACTAAGCGGCAAGGACGAGCTTCAGAAGATCTATGACAGCGTGAACAGAAAAACATGGTTCTCGGGATTTATACAGAACTCCACCTATAGTTTTAATGAGGACATCACATTTGATGTTGAGAAGCTACAAAAGCTTGTGGAGAAAGCAAACTGGGGCGATGTTGAAACTGCTGATGCAAAGCTTGGTCTTAACGAGGATAAGACGGCTTATGTTATCACCCCTGAGGTGCAGGGAAACAAGATAACCGATATGAAAAAGCTTGAAGCTTATGTTACGCAAAGCGTGGCGTCAGGTGAGCTTAGCGTTGAGCTTGACAAGGACACAGGTTGTTATTCTCTTCCAAAGGTGAAGAGCGCAGACCTTGAGGACGATTGCAAGAAACGAAATGATGTTTTCCAGCTTTCTGTCACATACGATTTTGACTACACCACAGAAACTCTCACGGGCGAGGAGCTTATGAAGATGATAAAGCTCAAAGATGACGGAAGCTACACTGTGGACAGAAAGAAAGCCATGAAGTATGTGGAAAAGCTCGCAAAGAAATATGATACATATAATACTAAGAGAAAATTCCACGCCACTTTGCAGGGCGACATAATCGTGCCGATAAGCTCTGACGCTAAATACGGCTGGTGGATAGATCAGGAAAAGACTTGTGACGATCTTGTGGATATGCTTGAAAAGGGCGAGAGCGTTGACAAGGTAGACCCTATCTACTACAGTACCGGTTATTATGACTTTACAGGCGTTGAGTCTGCAAGAAGCAAGGACGATGATATAGGCGACACTTATATTGAGATAGACCTTACCGACCAGCACCTGTGGTATTATGAAAAGGGTAAGAAAAAGCTCGATACCTATATAGTTTCAGGTCAGACCACATCTAAGGCGAGAACAACTCTCCCCGGTGTTTATAAGCTGTGGTCAAAGGAGACCAATAAGCGTATGAAAGACACAAATGCCGACGGCGACGAGTGGGATACAAAGTGCAACTTCTGGAACAACGTTTCTCTCTGCGGAATAGGTCTTCACGATTCAACGTGGCGAGGCGGATATTTCGGCGGTGAGATATACAAATATAACGGCTCTCACGGCTGTATAAATATGAGCTATGACGACGCCAAATATGTTTATGACAACGTGCCTTACGGTACGCCTGTTGTTATGTACTATAAGTCTGCGGATAAATAATAAGGACGGTCAAGGTATCATGCCTTGACCGCTTTTTGTAAGGAGTGTTTTTTATGGAAAAGATATTATACAGAGAGGGCTTTACGGCTGAGGAGCTTCCAAACGAGGTGATAGAGCGTATCAAAGGCGTTTCCTATAAGGAGAATCCCTATGTGAAGCTGGGCGACCTTGCCTATCTGCGTGTGAGATATTATGACTTTGAGCATAAGGTGCAGTCGGGGGAGCTTATCGTGGCGAGGAAGCTTGCGGAGGAGGTTCTGGATATCTTCTATGAGCTTTTCGAGGGCGGTTATGAGATAGAAAAAATCAGGCTCGTGGACGAGTATGACGCTGATGATGAAAGGTCAATGGCGGATAACAATTCCTCTGCCTTCAACTATAGGGTGGTGGCTGGTACCAACACTATTTCGGCTCACAGCTACGGAAGGGCGATAGACATAAACCCTCTTATCAATCCTTATATAGTGGGGGATAAGGTCATGCCTGCCAATGCTGCAGAGTATGCGGACCGTGACAAGGCTTTTGATCACAAGATTGACAGAACAGACCTTTGCTATTGCATTTTTAAGCGTCACGGCTGGAAATGGGGCGGCGACTGGAACAATTCTAAGGATTATCAGCATTTTTACAAAGAGTATGATTCACCGCTGAAAATGGCTATAAAGAAGCTGAAAAGAGCGTTGTTACGTTAGTTTTCGAAATTTACCTAGGGAAACGATATGAAATAATAGGTTATAAGTGTATACGGATTAATGAAAAATTAATAATGATTTTATGCAAGTTTTATCATTCGCTCTTGCATTTTGCTGTAATGTGTGTTATAATGATTAAGCCGTCAGAAAAGACGGCAAAAGGCTATTTTCTTGCATTTGTGCGAAAAACCACGCTTTGAGTTTGTTTGCACTTATGCAGGATTGCAGGATTTTAATTTCTTCCTGCAAGTTTTTTGTTAAAAACAGCTAAAAATCGGCTATGAGCCGTGAAATAACATACGTTGCTGAACGATAAGCTATAATTTTTTTACAGTTTGGCAGGAAAGGGTGATAAAAATGGAACGCATGGAGGATATGACTAATGTAAAAAGCCTGTATTCCCCGAAATTCGAGCATGATAACTGCGGAATAGGTGCTGTAGTGAATATTAAGGGCAAAAAGACCCACGATACTGTTGCAAATGCACTGACTATCGTTGAAACGCTTGAGCATCGTGCTGGTAAGGACGCAGAGGGCAAAACAGGTGACGGAGTAGGTATCCTGCTTCAGATCTCACATAAATTCTTTAAGAAGATCGCCGCCGCTGAGCTTGGGATCACGCTTGGCGAGGAGAGAGATTATGCCGTTGGTATGTTCTTCTTCCCACAGAACGAGCTTGCGAGAAATCAGGCAAAGAAGATGTTTGAGATAATCGCCGAAAAAGAGGGTCTGGAGATCCTTGGCTGGAGAGTCGTTCCTGCAAAGCCTGAGGTGCTTGGCAAGAGAGCTGCCCAGTGTATGCCTGCCATAATGCAGTGCTTCATCAAGCGTCCAAAGGGCGTTAAAAAGGGTCTTGACTTTGACCGCAAGCTATATGTTGCAAGACGTGTGTTCGAGCAGTCAAATGAGGACACCTACGTTGTGTCACTTTCAAGCAGAACTATAGTATATAAAGGAATGTTCCTTGTGCAGGATCTCAGAAAGTTCTTCCCTGACCTTCAGGATAAGGACTACGAGTCTGCTATCGCTATGGTACATTCAAGATTTTCTACCAACACAAACCCAAGCTGGCAGAGAGCTCATCCTAACAGAATGATCGTTCACAACGGTGAGATAAACACTATCAGAGGCAATGCTGATAAAATGCTCGCTCGTGAGGAAACGATGAAGTCCGAGCATTTAAAGGGCGACCTTGATAAGGTCACACCTGTTGTAAACACAGAAGGCTCTGACTCTGCAATGCTCGACAACACGCTTGAATTTTTGGTCATGAGTGGAATGGATCTGCCGCTGGCTGTCATGATAACGATCCCTGAGCCATGGGATAACAACGGCACGATGAGTCAGGCTAAGAAGGACTTCTATCAGTATTACGCAACTATGATGGAGCCATGGGACGGACCTGCTTCTATCCTTTTCTCTGACGGAGATATCATGGGTGCAGTGCTTGACAGAAACGGTCTGCGTCCGTCAAGATATTATATCACAAAGGACGGCAATCTTATCCTTTCATCTGAGGTTGGCGCACTTCCTATCCCGTCAGACAATATCGTTGAAAAGGAAAGACTTCGCCCGGGCAAAATGCTTCTTGTTGATACTGTTCAGGGCAGAGTTATCGACGATGACGAGCTTAAGGAATACTATGCTTCAAAGCAGCCTTACGGCGAGTGGCTTGACAGCAACCTTGTCAGACTTAAAGACCTTAAGATACCAAACATAAAGGTAGAGGAACACGGCTACGAGGAAAGACAAAGACTTCAGAAAGCTTTTGGCTATACCTATGAGGACGTTATGACATCTATCCTGCCAATGGCAAAGAACGGCTCTGAGTCTATTGCCGCTATGGGTACAGACAGCCCGCTTGCGGTGCTTTCAAAAGAGCCTCAGCCACTGTTCAACTACTTCAAACAGCTCTTTGCACAGGTAACAAATCCGCCTATAGACGCTATCAGAGAGGAAATAGTTACCTCCACAACTGTCTATATTGGTGAGGACGGCAACATTCTTGAAGAAAAGCCTGAAAACTGCAAGGTAATGAAGATACACGACCCTATCCTTACCTCAACAGATATCCTTAAAATAAAGAATATGCACATTCCCGGCTTTAAGGTAGCTGTTATCCCTATACTTTATTATAAGAACACAAGACTTGAAAAGGCTATAAACAGACTTTATATAGAAGCAGACAAGGCGTTCAGCGAGGGCGCAAATATCCTTATCCTTTCAGACAGGGGAGTTGACGAGAACCACCTTGCTATCCCGTCACTGCTTGCAGTATCAGCGCTTCATCAGCACCTTGTTGTTACAAAGAAGAGAACATCTCTTGCTATTATCCTTGAAAGCGGCGAGCCTAGAGAAGTCCATCACTTTGCAACACTGCTTGGCTATGGTGCTTCCGCTATCAACCCTTATCTTGCTCAGGAAACTATCCACGAGCTTATTGCTGACGACCTTCTCGACAAGGATTACTATGCCGCTGTTGACGATTATAATGCGGCTGTTCTCCATGGTATCGTAAAGATAGCTTCAAAAATGGGTATCTCTACTATACAGTCATATCAAGGCTCACAGATATTCGAGGCTATCGGTATCGGTCAGGATGTTATAAACAAGTATTTCACAGGTACAGTCAGCAGAATAGGCGGTATCACAATATCTGACATCGAGAAAAACGTTGACAGACTTCATACATCAGCCTTTGACCCTCTTGGACTTGGCACAGACACAGAGCTTGAATCAAGAGGAAGCCACAAGTTCAGAAGCGGCAAGGAGGAGCATCTCTACAATCCTCAGTCTATCTATCTGCTCCAGCAGGCTGCAAGGACTGGCGACTATGAAACATACAAGAAGTATTCAAAGCTTATCTCTGAGGAAATGGACCCTGTGAACATCAGAGGTCTTATGGATTTCAACTTTGCTGAAAATCCTGTTCCGCTGGAGGAAGTTGAGAGCGTTGACTCTATTGTAAGAAGATTTAAGACGGGCGCTATGTCCTACGGCTCTATCTCGCAGGAAGCTCATGAAGCACTTGCTATCGCAATGAACAGACTTCACGGCAAGTCAAACTCAGGCGAGGGTGGTGAGAGCCTTGACAGACTTCTCACAAAGGGTACTTCTGAGGACAGATGTTCAGCTATCAAGCAGGTGGCTTCGGGACGTTTCGGTGTAACTTCAAGATACCTCACATCTGCTGATGAGATACAGATAAAAATGGCACAGGGTGCAAAGCCTGGCGAGGGCGGTCATCTCCCCGGCAAAAAGGTTTATCCATGGATAGCTAAAACAAGACACTCCACACCTGGCGTGTCGCTTATCTCACCTCCACCACACCACGATATCTATTCTATCGAGGACTTAGCTCAGCTTATCTATGACCTGAAAAACGCAAACAAGAACGCAAGAATTTCTGTAAAGCTCGTTTCTGAGTGCGGTGTTGGTACAGTTGCGGCAGGCGTTGCAAAGGCAGGCGCAGGTGTTATCCTTATCTCAGGCTATGACGGTGGTACAGGTGCGGCTCCGAGAAACTCTATCTACAATGCAGGACTTCCATGGGAGCTTGGACTTGCAGAAGCACATCAGACCCTTATCAAGAACGGTCTTAGAAACAAGGTCGTTATCGAAACAGACGGAAAGCTCATGACAGGCCGTGATGTTGTTATCGCAGCGATCCTTGGCGCAGAGGAGTTCGGCTTTGCAACAGCTCCGCTGATAACACTCGGCTGTGCAATGATGAGAGTATGTAATCTTGATACTTGCCCATTTGGTGTTGCAACACAGAACCCGGAGCTTAGAAAGAAGTTCCCCGGCAAGCCTGAATATGTAATGAACTTTATGATATTCGTGGCTTCCGAGCTTAGAGAATATATGTCAAAGCTTGGCGTAAGAACAGTTGACGAGCTTGTGGGAAGAATTGACCTTATCAAGCCAAAGGCTGGTATCACAGGCACTGCGGCACAAGTTGACCTTTCTAATATCATCAACTCTGATTACGTTTCAGAAAAGGTAGAATACAACAAGAAATCCAAGTATGACTTCAAGCTTGAAAACACTCTTGATGAAAAGGTACTCATGAAGGAGTTCGAGAAAAATCTTAAGAGTGGTGAGAAGAAGTCTATCACAGTAAATGTCAAGAACACAGACCGTTCATTCGGTACTATCTTCGGCTCAGAGATAACAAGAAAGTATTATAACACACTTGCTGACGATACATACAAGATAGTCTGCAACGGCTCAGGCGGACAGAGCTTCGGCGCATTTATCCCGAACGGCTTGACCCTCGAGCTTGTGGGCGACTCTAACGATTATTTCGGCAAGGGACTTTCAGGCGGTAAGCTCGTTGTTTATCCTCCGAAGGATTCCACTTTCAAAGCCGAGGACAATATCATTATCGGTAACGTTGCACTTTACGGCGCAACAAGCGGTAAGGCGTTCATCGACGGTGTTGCAGGCGAGCGTTTCTGCGTAAGAAACTCAGGCGCAGTGGCAGTTGTCGAGGGCGTTGGCGACCACGGCTGTGAGTATATGACAGGCGGCTGTGTGGTAGTTATCGGCAAGACGGGCAAAAACTTTGCGGCAGGTATGTCGGGCGGTGTAGCTTACGTTCTTGACGAGGACAGACACCTTTACACAAGACTCAACAAGGAAATGGTACTTTTCTCTGAGGTCAAGGAGAAGTACGATATCATTCAGCTCAAAGACCTTATCCAGCAGCATGTTGACGCAACAGGCTCTGAAAAGGGCAAGCGTATTCTTGATAACTTTGAGGAATATCTGCCTAAGTTCAAGAAGATAATCCCTCACGATTACAAGAAGATGATGTCTGCTATAGCTTCAATGGAAGAAAAGGGTATGAGTAGCGATCAGGCGCAGATAGAAGCATTCTATCAGATCATCAACGGCAAGCAGTAAGCCTGCGCACATAAGATATTGTACTTTTAAAATCGAAAGGAGGATATACTTGCCGTGAAAGCAAGTATAGTTGAGATATGGGAAAGCCAACTGGTTTTATGGACTATAAGCGTGAGGACGCAGCAGCGTTCTCCGTTGAGGAACGTATAAAGAATTTTAATGAATTTCACACTCCTCTTTCAAAGGAGGAGCAGCAAAAGCAGGGAGCAAGATGTATGGACTGCGGTGTGCCGTTCTGTCAGGCAGGAATGAAGATAGGCAACGCATTTTCAGGCTGTCCGCTTAATAATCTGATCCCTGAGTGGAACGACCTTATATACAAGGGCAACTGGGAGCAGGCATATTACAGACTTCATATGACGAACAATTTTCCTGAGTTCACATCAAGAGTTTGTCCTGCGCTTTGCGAAAAAGCCTGCACCTGCGGAGCTAATGGCGACGCTGTTACCACAAAGGCTAACGAATACGGCATTATTGAAAATGCCTATGCCTGCGGATATGCTTCAGCAAGAGTGCCAAAGGTAAGAACAGGAAAGACTATCGCTGTTATAGGCTCAGGCCCGTCAGGTCTTGCTGCCGCTGACCAGCTCAATCAGAGAGGTCACAGTGTAACAGTTTTCGAGCGTGAGGACAGAGTGGGCGGTCTGCTTATGTACGGCATACCGAACATGAAGCTTGAAAAGCAGATAATCGAGCGCAAGATAAACATAATGAAAGAAGAGGGCATTGAGTTCCGCACAGGCGTTAATGTTGGCAAGGATATCACAGCGGCTGAGCTTCTCAAGGACTTCGACAGAGTAATACTTTGTTGTGGTGCTTCAAACCCTAGAGATATCAAAGCCGAGGGCAGAGATGCAAAGGGTATCTATTTTGCAGTGGATTTTCTGAAATCCACAACTAAGGCACTGCTGAACGGCGGTCTTACGGATAAAAACCACATTTCCGCAAAGGGCAAGAACGTCATGGTAATAGGTGGCGGAGATACAGGAAATGACTGCGTTGGTACAAGCGTAAGACATGGCGCAAAGAGCGTTTTGCAGCTTGAAATGATGCCAAAGCTTCCTGACACGAGAGCCGAAAACAACCCATGGCCGCAGTGGCCAATGGTCTGCAAGACAGATTACGGTCAGGAGGAAGCTATCGGTGTGTTCGGTCATGACCCGAGAGTTTATCAGACAACTGTCAAGGAGTTTCTCAAAGACAAAAAGGGCAATCTTAAGGGCGCAGTGCTTGTAAAGCTCTCCCCGGAAAAAGACCCTAAGTCAGGCAGAACGATAATGAAGCCTGTTGAGGGCAGCGAATACAAGGTAGAAGCCGAGCTTGTTCTTATTGCGGCAGGCTTTCTGGGATCTGAAAGCTATCTCACAAAGGCTTTTGGCGTCGAGGTAGACGGCAGAACGAATATCGCAACAGCCGACGGCACACATCAGACCAACGTGAAGAACGTCTTTGCGGCAGGCGACGTGCGCAGAGGACAGTCACTTGTAGTATGGGCTATCAGAGAGGGCAGAGATGTTGCCCGTGAGGTGGATAAGAGCCTTATGGAGTATACAAATCTGTAATACGAGATAAAAAGATAACACCGTCCGAGGAGTTCGGGCGGTGTTTTTTGTGTGCAGGGTATCGTGGCAGGGGAAAAGCTTTGACATCATAATCTATGTTCCACTACATAGTCCCTTATCGTAAATTTTCAAGGAATATCACAGAACATCACACAAAACAAAAACAGCTATCAAACCACGCATTTACGCAATTTAATAGCTGTTTTGCTGGAGCTGCTAACCGGGCTTGAACCGGTGACCTCGTCCTTACCAAGGACGTGCTCTACCTACTGAGCCATAGCAGCAAACCAATTACAGTAATATATTATACACTATCTCTGCCGCTTTGTCAAGCCCTTTTCACAACTTTTTTACTCTATTCCCTCATCATCATCGTCATCTGCCTGAACACTTGGGTCGTAGTCATCGTATGTGTCCATAAAATTGTACTTCTTACCCTTGTATTCGTATTGTATCACAGTGCGCAGATTGACGTTATAAACGCTCTTGAAAATATTGTTTTCGATGTTGGGATTGGTGGCACGAAACTTCGCTATAAGCTCCTTCATTTCCTGCCGCTTTGATACCTCACCCTTTTTTTCTGACCTCTCGTAGCTCTCAGTGAAACGGCAGGCACAGCGGATAAAATGCAGATCGTTCTGCTCCACCCAGCGGATAATGTCCGCCTCTTTCACCATGTACAGGGGTCTGATAAGCTCCATGCCTGCGTAGTTCCTCGAGTGTAGCTTCGGCATCATAGTCTGAATCTGTCCTCCGTATACCATGCTCATGAGTATGGTTTCTATAACATCATCAAAATGATGTCCCAAAGCTATCTTGTTGCACCCAAGATCCTGCGCAAATTTGTAAAGCCAGCCACGCCTCATTCTTGCACAAAGATAGCATGGGTTGCGTTTTGTGTTGTATGCAATGTCAAAAACTTTCGTCTCAAACATCTTTATGGGTATTCCCATAAGCGCCGCATTGTCGATTATCCTCTGCCTGTTTGCGTCGCTGTAGCCTGGGTTCATTACAATAAATTCAAGACCTATGTCCATTCCCTGATATTTCTGCAAATGCTGCATACACTTAGCAAGGAGCATAGAATCCTTGCCGCCTGATATGCACACTGCTATCTTGTCCCCTGGCTTTATCATATCGTAACGCTCATATCCCATTACGAATTTATTCCATATATCTCTGCGAAAATCAGTAACGATGCTCCGCTCTATCTTCTGCTGTGGAGTCAATATTCTTGACATCTCAAACTCTCCTTAAAATAATCAAATTACTAATTAAATTCTACTATTTTTATGGGATTTTGTCAACCTTTTACGCCAGTTGACTTTAGGGCATGATACTGCTATAATATAGTAAAATGATAATATATTCAGGAGGCTACCATGAGCGAAAATATAGAACGTGAGATAAAAATTTCTCTCACACAGGAGCAGTACAAGACCGCTGAAAAGCTTTTTCAGTGGAACAAAATAATCGAGCAGACCAATTTTTATTATATCCCGCAAAGAGATTCAGTCATGACAAGTATCCGTGTCAGGCAGATAGGCGAAAAATATTTTTTGCAGCTTAAAGCACCTATCTCCGAAAACGGTGCACTTCATGTGAAAAAAGAGTATGAACAACAGCTTGACAGCCTGCCTGAAAAGCTCACCGCACAGGAGCTTTCACAGCTTATGGGGAGAGATTTTCCTGCCGCTGACCTTGCAGGCTCTTTGTATACTCAGCGCAAGCTTTGCACCGATTTCGACCATGTTGAGATATGCCTTGACAAAAGCAAATATCTCGGCTTGACAGACTATGAGTTGGAGCTTGAATATACAGCAGACTATCCCGAAAAGCCTTTGGAGATACTGAAAAATGCAGGTATCACACAGGGAGAAGCGGTAATAGGCAAGTATGGA
>ERZ791635.522-NODE-522-length-21427-cov-2.5357_pt1 | contig 21427 bp, 19 predicted proteins | sample MGYA00510056_ERZ791635 | MGnify/ENA primary metagenome ERZ791635 (study PRJEB30046, sample SAMN00715187) | human gut metagenome | study: EMG produced TPA metagenomics assembly of the A metagenome-wide association study of gut microbiota in type 2...
AACGGGCGAGCTTGTAATGGACGTTGGCTCTGTTATCGACGGGGAGCAGGCTGTAAAAGAGGGGCTTATAGACAGGCTCGGAGGGCTTTCCGAGGCGATAGACTGCCTTTATGATATGATAGAAAACAGTTCTGAAAAGGAGAAAGCTGAAAATGTTTCAGACAATAATCGACCTTTATGACGTATTCAGGACTGACATAGATATAGGAGAAGAGTTTGAGGGCGATGATACTGCTGTGGACACAGATCCTGCGCATTATCTCAGCCGTGACGGCTTTTATCTCTGACAAATAACAAAATTTCGGAGGACAGCAATGGGTATCATCAATGCGATTTTTCAGGCTATAATTCAGGGCTTGACGGAGTTTCTTCCAGTTTCAAGTTCTGGACATCTTTCACTGTATCAGCATTTTACAGGAAACAGCGGTGAGGGAGCTTTGTTTTTCTCGGCGATACTTCACCTTGGCACGCTGGTAGCAGTATTTGTGGCTTTCAGGAAGACAATATGGGATATGATAAAAGAGCTTGGCGTTATGATAAAGGATATTTTTACAGGCAAGTTCACTCTTAAAAATATGAATCCTCCAAGGCGTATGATAGTTATGATAATTGTTTCCTGCTTCTGCCTTGTACCGTTCCTGCCATTTAAGGGCTGGTTTGAGGGCATTGCAGAGGATTCAAGTATTTTCGCAGAGGGTCTTTGTTTCCTTTATACATCGGCAATACTTTTTATGTCAGACCGCTGTGTAAAGGGTAAAAAAACTCAGGGCAATATAGCCTATAAGGACGCAATAACAGTCGGACTTTTTCAGGGAGTTGCACTGCTGCCTGGCGTTTCAAGATCAGGATCGACTATCTCAGCAGGACTTTTCTCAGGCATGAACAGAGAAACATCGGTAAAGTATTCTTTCATTCTGGGCATACCTGTTATACTTATGAGCTGTCTGCTTGAAGTCAAGGACGCAGTTTCAACACATACTGATATAGATTGGGTTAGCTGTGCAGTTGGATTTGTAGTTGCCGCATTTGTGGGACTTTGTGCTATCAAGCTTGTAAACTGGCTCGTTAAAACGGATAAATTCAAGGTGTTTGCTTATTATACCCTTGTGCTTGGCGTCATAGTCCTTGTTATCTCATTTATCGAGATGTGCATGGGTCATCCTATATCCTTTGCAAAGTAATGACATAAGATAATACAGTTTCTGTGAAAAAGCTTGAAATTCTGTTTTCAGGCTTTTTTGTGGGTTATAAAGGCAAATAACATTTTGCCTTTATTTGCTTAAATAAGACAAATACCGAAAGGAATGGTAAAATAAATGGCAGCTCAAAAGAAAGGAGCAAAGCCTGCGCCAAAGCAGACAGCGGCAAAGAAAAAGCCCGCACAAAAGCCTGCGCAAGCTGCAAAAAAGAATACAAAACAGCAAAAGCCTCAGAGCAAGCCGCCACAGTCAAATTCCATGACGGCGGTGAGGCAAAGAGAGAACATACGAGTCTGGTCTTACATACTTTTCTTTTTCGGCATGGGGACGGCTTGTGGAAATGGCTCCATGAGCTGAACCGAGGACTTTTCGGCGTGACAGTATTTCTGTTTGCACCTATGATAATCTATGTTGCCCTTATGATAGCTTCAGATGTGACCCACAACAAGGTCATAGCGAAGGTGGTGGAGGGAAGCGTTCTTATGCTTCTTATAAGCGGCATGGCTCAGATAATCCAAGTGGGGTCTGTGGACGGAAGTTCGTTCTGGCTTAAACTTGTGGGGCTTTTCAATGATGGAAAACAACTCCGTGGCGGCGGACTTGCAAGCGCATTGCTTGGATGGCCTTTGCTTTCGCTTTTCAAGAGAGTTGGCGCAGGTATCGTTATCGTGCTTGTGGCGTTCACTTTTATAATGCTGCTTACAAATGTTACGCTTCCGCAGCTTCTAAAGGCAGTTTCAAAGCCTTTTGTAAAGAGCTATGAAGCGGTGAACGAGGAGCGTATCGAGCGTGCGGCTCAGCCTCCAAGAGAGAAGAAAGAACCAAGGCGTAATGGTAGGGTTGATATTGCAAAGTTCTATCCTGATGATGGCCCTGACACTGCGGCGGAAGCCTTTGTGCCTGTTGCAGAGTCGGAAGAAGCTACCGACAAGGTGGACGCTTCAAAGATAGATATGCCGGTCCACCCTGTAAAAGCTCCTGTGATAACACATGAAAAGCTTGAAGAAACGGCTAAGACTACCGATAATGAGGAGCTTAAAAAGATAATAGAAAACGCCATAGGCGACAGCAGAGAAGAAAAGAAGTCCAAGGACGAGCCTGTTAAGCCACCAGTAGTGAATGTTGATAAGAACGGTCAGACAACGTTCTTTGAGAAAGATAATAAAATATCTGCTTATGTTTATCCGCCTGTGGATATACTCAAATATGCTAAAAATCCTGTGGCTTCCGAGATAGTCCAGCAGGAGATACAAGAGAAATCTGCGAAGCTTGTGGAAACGCTTGAAACATATGGCGCTAAAACAAGGATCGTGGGCATACACAGAGGTCCGTCCGTTACAAGATATGAGCTTCAGCCTGCAGCAGGCGTAAGAGTGTCGAAGATAACGGGTCTTGCAGACGATATTGCACTTAACCTCGCGGCAATGAGCGTTCGTATCGAAGCCCCTGTGCCGGGCAAGGCGTGCATAGGAATAGAAGTGCCAAACGACCATAGAGATACCGTTTCTCTCCGTGAGCTTATCGACAGCGAGGAATACAGAAAGGCAAAGGGCAAGCTTACCTTTGCAGTGGGCAAGGATATCGAGGGTAATATCATTATCGGCGATATTGCCAAAATGCCGCATATGCTCGTTGCAGGTACAACAGGTTCAGGTAAGTCTGTTTTTACAAACTCTATCATACTTTCTATACTTTACCATGCGTCCCCTGACGAAGTAAAGCTTATTCTTATCGACCCTAAGAAAGTCGAGTTTCCTATTTATAATAAGATACCGCATTTGCTTATCCCTGTTGTTACCGAGCCTTTAAAGGCGGCCGGTGCGCTTGGCTGGGCGGTAAATGAAATGAACAAGCGTTATCTTATGTTCGAGGCGAACAATGTAAAGAACTTGCAGGAGTTTAATGACATGGTTCTTGAAGAACGCAATAAGCCTGCCGAGGAGCAGGACGAAGTCCGTGCAAAGATCGACCTGCTGCCGCAGATTGTTATTGTGGTCGATGAGTTCGCCGATCTTATGATGGCTGCGAGAAGCGAGGTAGAGGACTCAGTTTTAAGACTTGCACAGCTCGCTCGTGCGGCAGGAATACATATGATAATCGCAACACAGTCCCCTAGAGCAGACGTGTTGACAGGACTTATCAAGTCGAATATCCCATCGAGAGTTTCTCTCAGTGTATCCAGCAACGTTGACTCACGAGTTATACTTGATGAAAGCGGTGCTGAGAAGCTTCTTGGAAACGGTGACCTGCTTTATAAGCCTGTTGGCGTTAAAAAGCCTATAAGAATGCAGAGCGGTTATGCAGCGACTTCTGAGATAAGAGAGGTTGTAAACTTCCTCAAGAACGAGCATACCGCAGAATACAGCGACGAAGTTATCGCAGAGGTGGAGGAGAATACTCCACAGCCAAAGGACAGCGGTTCGGCAGGCAGCGATAATGTTTCCGTAAATCCTGATGATGACCTTGTAAATCAGGCAATATCCATAATCGTGCAGACAAATAACGCTTCCACTGCGTTCTTGCAGAGAAAGCTAAAGCTCGGTTTCCCTAGAGCCGCCCGTATCATGGACGAGATAGAGGAAATGGGCATAATAGGGCCACAGGAAGGCTCTAAGGCACGAAAGATAAACATAACAAAAGAAGAATGGGCTGAAATGCAGGCAAGAAGATAGCTCAGGCGGAAAGGGATAACATGGCAGGCAGATCTGCGAAAAAGAAAAATTCGACAGCACCGCTTAAAAAGGCGGTAACGCTCATAGCGGTTTTTGTGGTGCTGCTTTTTACAGTGCTTGACCTGACAGGGTTAGTTTCTTTCGACAGCTTGCTTATCAAGGCAGGCGTTGAGGACAAGCCGGCGGAACACGCTCAGACAGAGGTGCATTTTATCGACGTTGGTCAGGGGGACAGCACTCTTGTGATATCACAGGGCGAGGCTATGCTCATCTACAGCGGCGATAAAGATGACAGCAATAAAATAGAAAAATATCTTGAAAAACAGGGAGTGACAGAGTTAAAATATCTCATTGCCACTCACCCTCACGCTGACCATATTGGTGAAATGAGCGAGATAATAGACCGGTTTCAGGTGGATAAATTCATTATGCCGAAAGTCAAGGCTGATATGACGCCCACCACAACGATATATGAGAAAATGCTCAAAAGCATAAAGGCAAAGGGCTTGAAGATAACACAGGCAAAGCCTATGGAATTTGAGCTTGGAAGCTGTAAGGTTGAGCTTTTCACACCAAAAAAGGATTATGATGATCTTAATAACTATTCCACCCTTGTGAAGATAACAGACGGTGAGAACAGCTTTCTTATCACGGGGGATTGCGAGACCACTGAGGAGAAAGATATACTTTCTCAGGGGTATGACGTTTCTGCAAAGGTGCTTAAAGCAGGTCATCACGGCAGTTCCACTTCTTCGGGGGTCGATTTTCTTAACAAGGTCATGCCGAGATATGCTGTTATATCCTGCGGCAAGGGCAACAAGTATGGTCACCCACACGAGGAAACTGTCACAAGGCTGAAAAAATATGCTTCCCATTTGTATGTCACTGCAGATGTGGGAACGATAGTTTTCAGCTCAGATGGCGAGGGGCTGAGCGTTTCTGCTGAAAAGGGAGAAAAGTGATATGGAAGAGATTCTTATAGTTGACAGGATAGAAAACGGCTATGCCGTGTGCGAAACTGAGCAGGGAGAAAAAAAGGATATACCGCTTTCTGAAACAAAAGACGTTCACGAGGGTGATGTGCTTATCTTAAAGGACGGCGTTTATATCCCAGATAAGGACAAAACAGAAGCAAGAAGAAAAAGGATACTCGCCCTACAGGAAGACCTGTGGGCTTGATTATATGCTGAGAGGTATAGATAGAAATGGAAAAAGATTTATTTACGCTTATCAATGAAAAGCTTTCAGGCTTATCAAAGGGACACAAGCTTATTGCGAACTACATTCTCTCCCACTATGACAAAGCGGCTTTTATGACGGCTCAGAAGCTTGGAAAAACCGTGGGTGTCAGCGAATCAACGGTGGTGAGATTTGCCTCAGAGCTGGGCTATGACGGCTATCCTGCCCTTCAAAAAGGCTTGCAGGAGCTTATGAGAAACAAGCTCACAACTGTTCAGAGAATAGAGGTCACTTCCGACCTTATGAGCAGTGACAACGTGCTTGAAAGGGTGCTGAATCTTGATATCGACAAGATAAGGCGTACTTTGGAGGAAACCTCAAAGGAGGACTTTAACAATGCCGTTGACACTATCGTATCCTGCAATACCCTTTACATAATGGGTACGAGAAGTGCAGCTTCTATCGCTTCGTTCCTTGCTTATTATCTTGGACTTATTTTCCCTCATGTAAAGCTCGTTCAGAGTACAACTACTTCCGAGCTTTTTGAAAAGATAATGAGAATAGACGAAAAGGACGCCATGATAGGAATTTCTTTCCCAAGGTATTCAAAGCAGACTGTCAAGGCTTTGAAGTATGCAAAGAGCAACGGTGCGAACGTTATAGCTATAACAGACTCAAAGGCTTCGCCTATCGCAAAGTATGCAGACAGTCTGCTTCTTGCAAGAAGCGATATGGCTTCATTCGTTGACTCTCTCGTTGCACCGCTGAGCCTTATAAATGCACTAATCGTTGCGGTATCCATAAGAAATATCGACAGAGTGTCCCAGACCTTTGAACGTCTTGAAAAGGTTTGGGCTGAGTATGACGTTTACGCAAAAAGCGAGGAAGATACACAGTGAGAAGATTTGACGCAGTTATAGCAGGCGCAGGTGCGGCAGGAATGTTCTGCGCAGTTCAGCTTGGCTGGCGTGGAAAGAGCGTTGCTGTTATCGAGCATAGCGGCTGTCAGGGCAGAAAACTCATGATAACAGGCAAGGGCAGGTGTAACGTCACAAACAACTGCACCGCTGACACTGTTATGAAAAATATCCCACGCAACAGCAAGTTCATGTATTCAGCACTGAGCAGATTTGCACCTGAGGACGTTATGAGCTTCTTTGAGTGTCTTGGTGTGGAGCTTAAAACAGAGCGTGGCAACAGGGTTTTCCCTGTGAGCGACAACGCAAAGGATATCGTAAAAGCACTTGTGAAAGCCTGTGAGGACAGTGGTGTGCAGTTTATCGACGATGAGGTAAAAGAGCTTATCATAAAGGACGGCAGAGCAGAGGGCTTTAAATGCGAGCATGGGGATTATTACGCAGACAGCGTTATCGTTGCAACTGGCGGAAAATCCTATCCACGGACAGGCTCAACAGGCGACGGCTATAGGCTGGCAAAGTCTGTGGGGCATAAGGTTACGGCAATAACTCCGTCACTTTGCCCTGTGGTCACATATGAACGTGAAGAATGTGCTTCTGCAATGGGGCTTTCCCTTAGAAACTGTACCTTGACGCTTCGTGAAGAGAATAGGGAAAAGCCATTTTTCCACGAGCTTGGGGAAATGCTTTTCACACACTTTGGTCTGAGCGGACCGCTTGTACTTTCGGCTTCGGCTCACCTTGGTGATATGAACAAGTCAAGGTATTATATGGATATCGACCTTAAACCTGCACTGAGCCATGAACAGCTTGACAGCAGGATACTTCGTGATTTCATAGATTTTCCAAACAGAGATTTTCAGAACTCACTGGGCAAGCTGCTGCCTTCAAAGATAATACCCCTTATAATAAAAAGATGCGGTATCGATCCTGAAAAAAAGGTCAATCAGATAACCCGTGAGGAGCGTGAAAGGCTTGTTTCCACAGTGAAAAAGCTAACGTTCACAGTGAAGTGTATGCGTCCTGTAGAGGAAGCTATCATAACCCGTGGAGGAGTTGATGTTTCACAGATAGACCCACGGTCAATGGAGTCAAAGCTGTGTAAAGGACTTTACTTTATCGGTGAGGTGCTTGACGTTGACGCTTATACAGGGGGCTTTAATTTGCAGATAGCGTTTTCCACGGCGTATAGCTGTGCGGATAAAATAGGATAAGGAGATTTTAATATGGGAATAAACGTGGCTCTCGACGGACCTTCCGGAGCAGGAAAGTCCACTATCGCAAAGGCGGTAGCGAAAAAGCTTGAATATGTATATGTAGACACAGGTGCGATGTACCGCTCTATAGCTTATTATGTTATAAGCAAGGGTGCAGATCTTTCTGACCCTGAGCAGATAAAACCCCTTCTTGGTGAGATATCCATAAAGCTTTGCTACACAGAAGCAGGGCAGAGAGTAATGCTCAATGACGAGGACGTTTCAGACAAAATAAGAACGCCTGAGATATCCATGGGTGCGTCAAAGGTGTCTGCAATACCTGAGGTAAGAGAATTTCTGCTTGAACTTCAGAAGAATATCGCAAAAGAAAACAACATCATCATGGACGGCAGAGATATCGGCACTGTGGTTTTGCCAAACGCTGACGTGAAGATATTCCTCACAGCCGCTCCAGAGGCAAGAGCGGAAAGACGTTTCAAGGAGCTTCAGGAAAAGGGCGACAAGTCTACATATGACGAGGTATTGCAGGACATAATCCAGCGTGACTATAACGATACACACAGAGAGATAGCACCGCTGAAAAAGGCTGATGACGCTGTTGAGGTGGACTCTACTGAGTTGACCCTTGAAGAGTCTGTTGAGGCTATCTACAAGGTAATAACCGACAAGACTAAAAAAAAAGAGCGTAAGATAAAAGAGATAATGCCTGTCAAACCTGTGAAAAAAGAACGAAGGCTTGGTCATTTTCATATGTTTTGGTACACAGTGCTGAGATATATCGTTATGGGACTTTATCATCTGTATTTTAACATCACTTTCGAGGGTACGGAAAATATCCCAAAGGACGGTGGGAATATATTCGCTTCAAACCACAGAAGCTATCAGGACCCTGTTTTTATTGCACTGCCAACAAGAGTGCCGCTTTCTTATATGGCTAAGGAGGAGCTTTTTCATCAGAATGTGTTCTTCACCCTGCTTATAAAAGCGTTCGGAGCATTCCCGGTCACAAGAGGAAAGGGCGACACTCAGGTCATAGATACATCTATAGAGAAGCTTGAAAAGGGCAGAAACCTTGTTATATTCCCTGAGGGAACACGTTCAAAGGACGGCAAGGTAGGAAAGGGCAAAACCGGTGTTGCATTGGTGGCGGCTGTGGCTCAGGTGCCTGTGGTCCCTGTTGGTATCAATTTCGAGGGCAAGCTCAAATTCAGAAAGCGTGTAGTTGTAAGATTTGGCAAGCCTATAGTGCCTGGCGAGATAGGCGTTACAGCCACCGACCCTCATTCTCTTAGGACTATCAAGAACGAGATCATGAAAAATATCACGGAGTTGGTACATTAAATGTTAACAAAGTGTAAAATTTGCGTTGCAAAGACCGCAGGTTTCTGTTTTGGTGTAGACAGAGCCGTAAAAATAGTGTATAATGAATTAGATAACCGAAATAATGTTGTAACGTTAGGCCCAATCATTCACAATCCAAACGTAGTTTCTGACCTTGAAGCAAAAGGAGTTTACTCCACCGATGTGGATAAGGTCACGAAAGACCAGACAGTTGTTATCAGATCCCACGGAGTTGGACTGGATGTGTATGAAAAGCTTGCAAAGGTAGGTGCGGAAGTAATTGACGCTACTTGTCCCTTTGTGGCAAGGATACACAAGATAGCAGCCGAAAAATCGGGCGAGGGATACGTTATTCTTATCGCAGGTGATGAGGCTCACCCGGAAATAATGGGTATAAGAGGTCATTGCAGCGGAGAGAGTTATGTGTTCAGTTCATGTGACGATTTTGAAAATTTGGTGAAAGAGAAAGATTTTTCGTCAAAAAAGGTTGCAATTCTGGCTCAGACAACGTATAATAAGAATATGTGGAGAAAGTGCGAAGAGCTTTTTGAGAGGTATCTGCCTGAGGCTGTGGTGTATAACACCATATGCAGTGCCACTTCTGAAAGGCAGAAGGAGGCGGCGGAGCTTGCGAAGGCTCCTAACATAATGATAATAGTCGGAGGGCTGCACAGCTCCAATACTCACAAGCTTAAAGCCATATGCGATGAATATTGCAAATGTTGGCTTGTGGAGGACGCCGAAGGACTGAGGGCATGTGATATTGACTTATCAGGTGCAAAATTTATCGGGATTTCTGCTGGTGCATCGACGCCGGCTTATATAATCAAGGAGGTACAACAGACCATGAGTGAAATGTTGAACAATGTTGACGAAGAATTTAATTTTGAGGAGGAACTGGAAAAGACTCTGAAAAAAATACATACGGGAATGAAGGTTGAGGGCATTGTCACCGATATCAATAACGGTGAAGTAGCCGTAGATATCGGAACAAAGCACACAGGCTATATTCCTGCATCTGAGCTTACAGATGATCCTACTAAGAAGCCGGAGGATATCGTAAAGGTAGGCGACAAGATCGATCTGATCGTTCTTAAGACAAATGACCAGGAGGGTATCGTTACACTTTCTAAGAAGAAGGTTGACGCAGTTCTTGGTTTCCAGAAGATAGTTGAGGCTAAGGAAGCTGACGCTACACTTACAGGTACAGTTACAAACGTTGTTAAGGGCGGTGTGCTCGTATCAGCTAACGGTGTTAAGGTATTTATCCCTGCTTCACAGGCAGCTCCAAGAAGAGATTTCGATCTTAACGATCTGCTCAAGCAGTCAGTAAGCTTCAAGATCCTTGAGGTAAACGAGGCTAAGCAGAGAGCAGTTGGTTCTATCCGTGCAGTAGCAAGAGAGGAAAGAGCAGCAGCTCAGGCTAAGTTCTTTGAGACAGCTCAGATCGGTTCTGAGGTAGAGGGTACAGTTAAGTCTATCACAGATTACGGCGTATTCGTAGATCTCGGTGGCGTTGACGGCCTTATCAGAAGAATGGATCTTTCTTGGAACAGGATCAAGCACCCTTCAGACGTTGTTTCTGTTGGCGATAAGATCACTGTTACTATCAAGGATATCGACAGCGAAACAAAGAAGGTTTCATTGACATATAAGAAGGCTTCAGAGAATCCATGGGAGATCTTCAAGGCTAACTATGAGGTAGGTCAGGTAGTTAAGGCTACTGTTGTTTCTATCACAAGCTTTGGTGCTTTTGCACAGATCATTGACGGTATTGACGGCCTTATCCATATTTCTCAGATCGCTAACCAGAGAGTAAACAATGTTGCAGATATCCTTTCTGTTGGTCAGGTAGTTGATTGCCAGATCACAGAGATAGATCTCGACAAGAAGAGGATCAGCCTGTCTATGAGAGCTTTGCTTCCTGCTGATGACGAGGCTTCTGAGGACGCTGAATAAGCAATAAAATTCATGGGGGCGAGTGATCGCCCTCGTTTTTTATTTTCAATGAAATAACGGCAGCTTTGTTCTGTCAAAAAATCCTTAGAAAAAACTAAAGATTTACCGAAAAGACTTAACTTTTTGATTCGTATGTGGTATAATAATATCAGATCAAATAAAGACGAAAGGTTAAATTTATGGATGAAATAAAAAACACGGCAGTGAAAAAACGCAAAAAGAAAAGATCCACTAATCCTGCTGTCAGAGTTCTCAAAATATTAGGCACAGCTTTGCTGTCGATATTCCTGATACTCATTATCACCTGTTCTATATTTGCAACAGTTCTGACTATTTACGTCCTTAACTTTGCAGATACCACAACAACTATCAGCCTTGATAAGACGGAAACAAGCAACATTTCGAGATTTTTGTCTGTCAACCCTGACTATGATGAAGATGATGAGGATTCACAGGAGTATGACCTTTATTATGCTCTGAAAAACAGCAATAAGCACGTTGTATGGGCTGATCTTGAGGATATTCCTCAGTATGTTCAGGACGCTTTTGTGTACACCGAGGACGAGAGATTTTATTCTCATGACGGCGTTGACTTCAAGAGAACGTTCGCTTCATTTGTCAATGTATTCATTCCGATATACGGCGGCAGACAGATAGGTGGTTCGACTATCACTCAGCAGACTATCAAGAACATCACGGGTGATGACTCCAGAGATTCTATCCATGGTATCGAGCGTAAGATACGAGAGATCTTCCGTTCTATCAACGTGGAAAAGACCTACACAAAGGAAGATATCCTCCAAAGCTATCTTAACCTTGTGCCACTGACAACTCAGGAGTATGATATCATCGGTGTTCAGGCTGCTGCAAACTTCTATTTTGGCAAGGACGTAAAGGATCTTAACCTTGCTGAGGCAGCATCACTTGCGGGTATGACAAGCTGGCCTGCTGCAAACAACCCATATGATAATATGAAAAACAACAAGCTCAGACAGAAGTATACTCTGGATCATATGCTCGATAACGGTGCAATTTCTGAGCAGGAATATAACGAAGCCCTCAACTATGAGCTTAAAATAACAGGCGATATAACCTACACAAGCTCAACTATATATGAGGACGAAACAAAAGATCAGGGTCCGACATCTTATTTCATGGACGCTGCTATCAATCAGACTATACAGATAATCGCTGACTATTATGGCATTTCATGGGAGGACGCTTCCGCAAGACTTTATGACGGCGGATTTACTGCATATACCACTGTTGACAGAAGTATGCAGAAGAAGGTAGAAAAGGAAATGCAGAAGCAAAGTAATTTCACCACCTATGAAATGAACAAAAAGGACGATACTCTGTGGTCAGGCTTTATTGCTATGGACTACCAGGGCAATGTTAAGGCTATCGTTGGCGGACGTGATAAGAAAAAGGAGTCGAGAGTTTATAATATTGCTACTGATGCCAAACGTTCACCAGGTTCTTGTATCAAGCCTATTGCGTCATACGCTCCTGCATTGGATCAGGATCTTATGACATGGTCAACGCTGTTCACTGATGAGCCTATCACTATTAAGGTAAAGGGCAAGGACAAAAAGTGGCCTGTAAACTATTCGGAAACAGGCGACAGTGCAAACTGGTCTTATCAGCAGCTTACAACTGTAGAAATGCTCACAAGGTCGCTTAATACGCTTCCTGCGCAGCTCATCAAAAAAATGACACCTGCTTATTCCTATAACTTCCTTAAGGAAAAGCTTGACATCACTACGCTTGCAGACTCCGACGCTGACTATTCACCAGTAACTGTCGGCGGTCTTACAAATGGTACTAAGCTTGAGGAGCTTGTAGGCGCTTATATGATATTCGGCAACGGCGGTAAGAAGTATGACGTTACCTACGTTTCAAAGGTAGAGGACGCTGACGGAAACGCTATCTATGAAAAGAGCGACGGATACAAGCAGGCTATCAGCGAGTCTACCGCTTACGTTATGAACAGAATGATGCAGAACGTTATAACTCAGCAGGACGGTACCGGTAGATATGCTAAGCTCAACAATACTGACCTTGTCGGTAAGACAGGTACTTCATCTGACTGGTTTGACCTCTCATTTGTAGGCTGTACTCCTGACTACGTTTCAGGTATCTGGATAGGTTATGAAAACCCAGCCACTATCCCTACGAACGAGTATCAGAATATCGGTGCGATTTGGAAGAATGTTTTTGGCGATATTGCTGAGAATGAGAAGCATAAGTCATTTGACAAGACTTTCAAAATGCCTGATACAGTTGAAAAGCTCACCTACTGCACAAAGACAGGAAAGCTTGCGTCAAATTCATGCTACAGCACAGCGACTGGATATTACAAGAAGTCCAATGAGCCTGAGTATTGCAGCGGAAATCATTAAAATTAAAGCCTCCATAACTCTATGGAGGCTTTTTTGAAAGGAAATCATTATGGAAAATAAACTGCGAATGTGCGTTCCATGCCATTTTGGGCTTGAAAGCGTGCTTGCATATGAGATAAAAAAGATAGGCGGTGAAAATCTTACCACAACTGACGGCAAGATAAGCTTTGAAGGTGGCTTTGACGTGCTTGCAAAGGCAAATCTTTGGATCGCCACAGGAGAGCGTGTACTTATCGAGCTTGGAAGCTTTAGAGCGGAAAGCTTTGAACAGCTTTTTGACGGTGTTATGAATCTTCCACTGGAGAATTTTATCAGCAGGGAGGACGCTTTCCCTGTTAAGGGTCATGCCCTTAATTCAAATCTTCATTCTATCCCTGATTGTCAGAAGATAATCAAAAAAGCCTGCGTTAAAAGACTTGAAAAAGCCTATGGCATAAGCTATTTTGAGGAAACTGCGGCGAAACATCAGATACAGTTTGCTATCCATAAGGACATTGCGACTATCTATCTTGATACGTCTGGTGTAGGACTTCACAAGCGTGGCTACAGAAGAAATTCCAACGACGCACCTATCAAGGAAACACTTGCCGCAGGTATAGTTGACCTTGCAAGAGTACGTGCGGACTCAGTTGTGGTGGATCCTATGTGCGGTTCAGGTACATTTCTTATTGAGTCGGCATACAAGGCACTGAAAGTTGCACCTGGTCTGAGAAGAAATTTTGCGGCAGAGCAGTGGTCACAGATACCTGAAACAGCGTGGCGCAATGCAAGAGCCGAGGCTATGGACGCTATCGACAGGCAGGGTGCATTCAAGGCGTTTGGCTTTGATGTTGATGATATAGCGGTTGAGCTTACAAGAAACAACGCTAAAAAGGCAGGAGTAGGCTCAAAGCTTACAGTAAAACAGCAGGATATCTCAAAATACAGCCAGATAGAGGGTTCGATAACAATTGTTAATCCCCCATATGGTGAGCGTATGCTTGAAATAAAGGAAGCCGAGGAGCTTTATAAGAAAATGGGACAAAGACTTTGCCCGTCAAAGGAGAACCCATGCTATATAATCTCCCCACATGAGGAGTTTGAGGTGTTTTTCGGCAAAAAGGCTGACAAAAAGCGCAAGCTTTACAACGGCATGATAAAATGTAATCTGTATATGTATTTCAAGTGAGGTGCGTGGTGGGTTTGAAATTATCAGAACTTGACGGAATCGTATTCGATATGGACGGCGTTATTTTCGACAGCGAAGTAATAGGTCTTGAAAGCTGGGAGCGCCTTGGAAAGAAATATGGTCTGACCAACGTTCACGAAAATGCTATGAAGTGCATTGGCAGAAGCACTGTTGATACAATGGCTATCCTAGAAGCCGCATATGGTGACAAAGTGTCAATACCTGAACTTTATGACGAAGCAAAAGCCATTTGTGCTGATATTATCGCTGAGCGTGGTTTGCCTCTGAAAAGCGGAGCAAGGGAGTTGCTTTCTTATCTTAAAGAGCGTGATATAAAGGTGGGACTTGCTTCATCAACGTCTTACAAAGGGGTTATCAATAATCTAAAGGGAGCAGGTCTGCTTGATTATTTCCATGTGATTATTGGCGGAGATATGATAAAACATTCAAAGCCACAGCCTGAGATATATTTACTTGCCTGTGAGAAGCTGGGAGTAAGGCCTGAGAAAACTATTGCTGTAGAGGACTCTTACAATGGCATAAAGGCGGCTTACAATGCGAAGATGATACCAATAATGGTGCCAGATCTTATTGCACCGACAGATGAGATATTGTCAATGGTGTACAAGAAAATAGACAGTTTGGACGCTGTCCTTGAATATTTTAAAGCATAAACAAAACCCCTCGGCTCACCACCGAGGGATTTTCATTTATGTCAGAAAGATTACTTTGTCATTGCTGCAACTTCGTCAGCGAAGTTCTCTTCCTTCTTCTCTACGCCTTCGCCTCTCTCGAAACGAACGTACTCAACAACGTCGATCTTGCCGCCAAGCTTCTTAGCTACAGACTCAACGTACTTGCCAACAGATACCTTATCATCCTTAACGAATGCCTGCTCAAGGAGGCAGTTCTCAGAATAGTATTTGCCGATCTTACCGTCAATGATCTTGTGCTTTACCTGCTCAGGCTTGTTAGCCATCTTAGGATCATCAGCCATCTGAGCCAGCATGATCTCTCTCTCCTTGTCAAGAGCGTCAGCAGGAACAGCCTCTCTGTTCAGATATGCAGGATTCATAGCTGCAACCTGAAGTGCACAGTCCTTACCAGCAGCAAGGAGCTCAGCATTGTCAGCTGCAATGTCAGAATCAAGCTTTACCATAACGCCAATGCTGCCTGCACCGTGAACGTAAGGAACAAGAATGCCTTCCATTCTCTTGAATCTTCTGATTACCATGTTCTCTCTGATCTTGATGAACAGATCCTGAAGTGTCTCTTCAACTGTCTTGTCACCGCCGCTGATCTTTGTTGCCTTAAGTGCGTCAACGTCAGCAGGGTTTGTCTCGATTACTGTATCAGCAACTGCTGCAACGAAAGCCTTGAACTCATCATTGTTAGCAGCAAAGTCTGTTTCGATGTTTACTTCAAGAACGCAGCCTACGTTGCCCTTAACTACAGCTGTGCAGATACCCTCTGCTGCAACTCTGCCGCTCTTCTTAGCCTGTGTAGCAAGTCCCTTTTCACGGAGAAGTGTTACTGCCTTTTCCATATCGCCGTCAGCTTCTACAAGAGCCTTCTTGCAGTCCATCATGCCAACGCCTGTTGCTGTCATAAGTTCTTTGATCTCTGCTACGGATACCTTACCCATTATTATTCCTCCTAGTGTTTTATATCGAAATAGGCAGACAAATATACTATAAATGCCTGCCTGAAATTTCAGCTCTTATTCAGCAGCCTCGTCAGCTTCTTCCACCTTGTCTGCCTCTTCAGCGGACTCAGCGTCCTCACCCTGTCTGCCTTCAATTATAGCGTTAGCCATGCAACCAGCGATAAGCTTAACTGCTCTGATAGCGTCATCGTTACCTGGGATAACATAATCAACATCGTCAGGATCGCAGTTTGTGTCAACGATAGCTACTACAGGTATGCCAAGCTTCTTAGCCTCTGCTACAGCGATCTTTTCCTTTCTTGGGTCAACAACGAAAAGTGCGCCTGGAAGCTTCTTCATGTTCTTGATACCGCCCATGAACTTTTCAAGCTTTTCTATCTCAAGCTTCAGCTTAACAACTTCCTTCTTAGGGAGAAGGTCGAATGTGCCGTCCTCTTCCATTGTGTGGAGCTGCTCAAGTCTCTTGATTCTCTGCTGGATCGTCTTGTAGTTTGTCATCATACCGCCGAGCCATCTTGCATTTACATAATGTGCATTGGCTCTCAGTGCTTCTTCTTTGATAGAATCTCCAGCCTGCTTCTTTGTACCTACGAAAAGTACCTCTTCGCCATTAGCTGAGATGTCACGGATAAACATATAAGCTTCTTCAAGCTTCTTAACGGTCTTCTGAAGATCGATGATGTAAATTCCGTTTCTTTCTGTGAAAATGTATGGAGCCATTTTAGGGTTCCATCTTCTTGTCTGGTGACCAAAGTGTACACCAGCTTCAAGAAGCTGCTTCATTGATACTACTCCCATTGTAGTAACCTCCTGTTTGGTTTTAGATTTCTGTTTATGCAGATGTTTTTATCCTCCGGACGGCTTTACTTGCTTTCACCTGTCTTACGGCAGGACCAACGGCAAAAACCTGTCCGTGCGAATTGCTTTAATATTATATCATATTTTCTATTTCATTTCAAGAGCTTTCGACAATTTATTTTAACAAATTTTCAACTTTTACAGTTCTGCTCTTTGTGCATACTGCACTATCATTGAATTTTACAAGTATGGTATCTTCGCCGATAAGCTCGATATCCGAGCATTTTATGATAATATCCTCATCTCTGCCCATGATACCGAAAGCCCTTGGTTTGCCATAGACGATCAATGAAACTATATTCGCTCCCTGAGTATCCATTTCTATATCATCAACATAGCCTATTTTCAGTCCTGTTCGCATATTGACGACCTCTTTATTTCGTAAGCTTGAAAAACTACATATCATGAAACCTTCCCCTTTCAAAAAAAGTGCATACCCTTTATAATAGGTATGCACTTTGGGGTTCGTCCTATGTATGATCGTTTTTGTTTTTGTAATACATCTCCAACTGATCGTTATACAAATGCTTTATATATAAAGCTATGGTGTTTATGTACATTGCATTTGTAGGCTTTGTTCCGTTAGCAAGGCAACTTTCAAAAAGCATTTGCTTATCCACAGGCTTCATTTTTTCCCAGCCTGAAACTATAGCACTTCTTGTTGAGCGTTCAATAGCTGCAGCGTTTTTTCCGTATTGTTTTTCAATGTCCTTATAAAGTTCGCCTATTTGTACTTTATTACCGCTATATTTGAATATAATAAGGAATATCATGTAGTAGATATGGTCATATCCTGAATGTTTGCGGTTTATGCCCGTTGATGTTATGATCCTGTGTATCTCCTTTGAAATATTCTGTCTAAGGATATCAGGATCGACAGGTATCCTTTTTAGCTTGTCAAGCATATAGTGGCATACGTTCTTAGCGTTGTATGGCATAAGTATGTGCAGAATATCATCATAATCGAGAAGAATACGGATCGTTTCTGTATCATCATAAGTGTAGATGTTATATATTATGGGATGAATGTCATCTTCGTGAAGTATCTCACGAAAATGCAGAAGCTTTTTATATCCCAGCTTACAGCAGTCAATAACGATAACGTCAGGAGTATATTTTACAGCACCTATCTCAAGCTCTATTTCAGTATCACCGCATATATGGACCTTTGTACCATTGCGTTTCAGTTCCTCGGTCAACAGTTTATGCTGGCCGTCATATGACTCGGAAATAAGGACCGAATAATCAGTCAGCATACACTTCAACTCCCTTATGACGATTTAACATAATAACTTATATATATATTATATCAAATTTTTTGACTACAAGCAACTTTAATGGCACATTATTAATCAAATTGTTTCAAAAACGTGACCATAATGTAATTGTATATAACAAAAATATTCATAAATGTCGATTTAACGTATTGCGACAGACGTTAGATACTTTTCTTGATGTGTTCCAATGCACCTTTTTCAAGCCGTGATACCTGTGCCTGAGAGATGCCAATATTTTTTGCTACCTCCACCTGAGTTTGTCCTTTGAAAAAGCGCAGGAAGAGTATATTACGTTCACGAGGCTGAAGCTCGCTCATGGCTTGCTTCAATGAAAGCTCTTCCAGCCAGCTTTTATCGTCACAGTTGTCGCTCACCTGATCCAACACATAAAGAGCGTCGCCGTTGTCAGAATACACAGGCTCATAGAGTGAGACCGGGTCGGTTATGGCTTCAAGGGCAATGACCACCTGACTAGGCTTTTCGGTGATAGTGTCTGCTATCTGCTCAACAGTAGGCTCTTTCTGGTTTTCGCATATGAGCTGTTCTTTCGCCTGCATTGCTTTATAAGCAAGGTCACGGAGAGAACGGCTCACCCTCATGGGTTGAAAATCACGAAGAAACCTTCTAAGCTCACCTGCTATCATAGGCACAGCGTAGGTAGAAAACTTCACATCAAGAGAGGTATCGAAATTATCTATCGCCTTGATAAGCCCCACAACACCCACCTGAAAAAGGTCGTCAGGGGAGTCGCTTCGGCTCACAAACTTCTGCAAAACGCTCAGCACGAGCCTGAGATTGCCGTTTATAAGCTCCTCACGGGCTTTCTTATCACCTGAATGGGCTTTTTTCAAAAGCTCCAGCTTTTCCGACTCTTTCAGCGTTTTAAGCTCATTGGTGTTCACTCCGCTTATCTCAACTTTATTGTACTGCATCGCACGCTCCTGTTAAAAAGCAGCATTTTATGCTGCCGTGATAATATAATTATTACCTTTCGATCAGGAACTATACAGATATTTTTCAGGAAAATCTGACCATAAAAAAATGCAGAGCCGTGTGACTCTGCATTAGTTCTATTCTTTTCTGTCGCTCTTGCGCTGATAGTAGACCGCTAGTATCGCTGTTATTATGGCTGATATGCAAAATGCCAGCAGAAGCTTGTTGGATATTTTTCTGTTTATGAAATTCATTGTAGGGTTGAGTATATCCAATATCCAGAATACAATGAACATTCCCGCAAGTATTATCGTGATATGTGGGAGAATTTTGCTTAGTCTTTTCATTTTTATCCTCCTATATAGATAATGTCGCTGAGGTCACGTCCACCGCCGTCAGGAGCGTTCACAATGCTGTTGTTGAAGTACATCATAGCGGACTTTCCACCGTCAAGATTGAACGCAGACATACAGCCCTCATCGCTCATGATAGCCGCAAGCTCGCTGAGAGTTGCGCCCTTTGAGTAGCCTTCGTTTCTGCCGTCAACTGTCACGAAAATATAGTGGCCTGCCGACACACAGCCGATAGCTGAACGTGGATTTGAACTGTTGAGATATTTTGTTGTGTTGAACGTTTCAAGAACGTTGCCACTTCCGTCAAGAAGTGCAGGACCAAAGTTCCAAGCCTGCCATGCACCTTTTGCTATAACAGCGTCGCTGTCATATTCAGACGGGGAGTAGGTCTGCATTGTGCCGTCTGTGAACAGCACGCACACGTCTGCGTCGTTGACATCATCACGGTATTTTATACCGTTTCTTATAACGATACTGCGTTCTGAATTACCATAGAAATCACCGTTTATGGCGAAAAGAGCGTTGTTTTCCACCGCCATACTGAATACTGAGTCCTTGATGTTCTTACCGAATTCTCCGTCTGCAAAGGCGGCTTTTATCTCGCTTGCGCTTGTGACATAAACATCAGCCACAAAATAGGTTATCTTGTTGCTGCCATCACCGATAGATTTTTTGTATACTGTCACCTGAGCATTGTCAGTTGAAGCCGAACCAAGCTCCTCAGAGGTTATGGCACCGTTTGTTATACTGCTTATAGCATTCTGGTCTGAACGATAGTCGGCAGTGTCCTGATTGCCCCAGTTTCTGTGGTTCGTCTGCTCAGTACGCAGTGTGGTTGTAGCCTTTTCTGCCTGCGGAGCTGTTGTGGTAACTGCAGGCTCGCTATCGTCCTGTGCTGTGCCTTCTTTCTGCGGGTTGTCAGCCGCATTTGGCAGGGTGAAGCTACCCTCTGCGGAGCTGTCAACTGTTGCGATCACTTCTCCCTTTACTCCTGAACTTTGCGGCATAACGTAGTCAAAAAGCATGAACACGCCTATCGCTGCCGCTGTAAGCACAACGTCTGTTATGACCATTGCCCAGACAGGCATTGGCTTTTTTGTCTTATTCGTCAATTTTTCTTTCCCTCTTTCTGAAAACGAAACTTTTTTGCGCCGCCCAGCTTATAAAGAAAAGCAGCACTTCTATAAGTATTTTGCTGATATATTTGTTGTGTATGAGATATTTCACACATAGCTCCAGCATTATTGTGTTTGCAGCTAGTATGAATGCGGCAAGCAGAAAGTATTTTGCGGCTGTCTTTGCAATGCCTTCCTTATTTTTAAAGACGAATTTTTTGTTCATGGAAAAGTTGAAAATGGAGCTTATCACTCTTGCGCATATGTTAGAAAACGCTACGTTCCCGCTTATCATTGCGAAAATGCTGTAGAAAATATAGTCCACGCAGAAGCTAAGAAGTGATGAGCAGGAGAATTTCAGTATATCCTTGTATATCCTCCATGAGTCTTTGATAGGATTAAAATGTGATGACTCGTTTTTGCCAAGGTAAACTGTTTCGATAGGCACTTCATAGAATCTTATGCCTTCTCTTGCACATTCAAGTAGCATATTCATCTCAAACTCATATCTGTCACCGTTTACCGACAGCATAAAAGGTATGAGCTTTGAGGAAAAGCCACGCAAGCCCGTCTGCGTGTCGCTTACCTTTACTCCTGCGGCAAATGAGAAAACGAATTTTGTGATGTTGTTGCCGAATTTGCTTCGCAGTGGTATCTTTCCCGAAAATCTGCGACAACCCATAATAAGCTTGTCAGGGGAGCTTTTCAGGGCTTCCGACACCCTTATTATATCCTCCACCTTGTGCTGTCCGTCTGCGTCTGCAATGACGATGCCCACAGTGTCGGCTTCATGTTCTTTTATGTATTCAAGTGCGGTTTTTATGCCACGCCCTTTGCCTTTGTTTACCTCATGGGTGAGAACTATGGCTTTTTTTGCGGCTTCGGCAAAAATCGGCAGCTTATCCTTGCCGCTGCCGTCATTAATGACAATTATATGAAAATCGGTCAATGAAGATATATCGTCAATAACAGCCAGCATTTTTTCATCAGGCTCATAAGCGGGTATCACCGCATAAAATCTATCTATCGCCAAGATATCTTCTCCTTTCATTTATCGTATGGTCTAAGTATATCACATATGCTTTAAAAATACAATAAAACTTCTGAAGAATTTATACATAGTTTATCTGTCGAAATTTTGCTAAAATGAAATTGTGTCAGTTGTAGGTTT
>ERZ791635.571-NODE-571-length-19873-cov-3.14219_pt1 | contig 19873 bp, 16 predicted proteins | sample MGYA00510056_ERZ791635 | MGnify/ENA primary metagenome ERZ791635 (study PRJEB30046, sample SAMN00715187) | human gut metagenome | study: EMG produced TPA metagenomics assembly of the A metagenome-wide association study of gut microbiota in type 2...
CTGGCGTGTGAGGGCCGCGTTCTTAGCCGTTACGTCGGTTACTTCCGCCTGTACATCGGCGGCACGGGTTATGGCCCGTAGCCAGATTTCACTGTTTGCGGTAAATCCCTGTCCCTGAATCGTTACAGACGAGCCGGGTGATACAGGATTTTCCTCGCTCGATGCGGGTACGCTCACTTCAGTTACGGGGCACGGGAGATTATCACCGCCCTCTTCCTTGTCACAACCGCAGAACAACACCGCAGCCATGACGAAAAACAAAAACTTTCTCATAATACAATATTGATTCTTCCCGATACCCCGAAGAAGACAAACACTAAAGAAGTGTGGGTATCGTGACTTTGTTTTTAGTTGATAGGTTCTGGTAAACCGTGAGCATAAAAACAAGCAACAATCCCACACTGTACACGAATGCACAGAGCAAGGGCTTCGGCTTGTTCTCTGCTCGAAAAATTTACCAGATTCATCAACGAGAACAAACTCAAACACTTCTCATGTTCAAGCAAATATATGTCTGTCCGCCGAAACGGACGGGACAAAGATACCGATTTTTCCTGAAAAAGAAGTGTTCACCGCCTGAATTTAGGGATTGTTGCCGCAGACAAATTTACAGATTATTTGTGTCTTAAAAATACAGACAACTACTTCGTCAGTTCCTCGGCAAATGAATGATACGAAAAAACCGTACCTGCGGCAACTCGGTACGCAAGATGTTTTTATCTTTTAATCGGTTCCGCAAAAACCGCACTTTCTGAAAAAAGGGAAACGCTCCCCGTCACGGCAGGTCACAGGTCGTACAGAAACTCCATCACATCGACCGCATCCGGATAGTCCGAAAGTGTAGGCTGCTGTGATCGGCCGAAAGGAACCCGACGGCTGTGGTCGATACAGTCGGAAACCACGCACTGCAACTCCGCATCGTGTTCCCGAAGCCAAGCTGCGACCTGGGAGAGATCGTCGTATTCGACCACGGACACCTCACTCAAAGCCTGCGAAAATTCCGACTGGCGGATCAACAGCGCGAATCCCAAATCAGAAAACGGATCGCCGCACATTTCACGCAGGGCCTTGCGCTGACGATAATTATTCAGGTATTTGGGGTTCATTCGTCGAGAAGCAAAACGAAGGGAAATACCTCGGGATACGAAAATCAGAGAAACGTTCCGACACCCCAGGCCCGAATAGGAGAAGATATCGTCGGACAGAGCCTCCAGTTGCCCGGACGTTTCCCGCCCGTTCAAGACCGCGACCGAATGGCGATTACCGCGCAAAAGAGTTTTGACCCCGGCATACAGGCTGCGAAAATACCGGTTGGCATTATCGCTGCCGGTGGCGATCGCAGCATCGAAAGGTGTGGCCCCGTTATAAACTGCCACCGGGATATCCGGCTCGATCTTTTTCAGTTGGTCAATGACGAAACTCATCAGCATCGCATCTTTGCTCGACATTTTCACCAGACAGCGATGTCCGGCCGTAACGACACACAACAAATCGAAAAAACCGACCAGCGGAATATTGCCGGCCATGACGACCAGAACGGTACGGGACAGCAGGGTAGCGGGGCGCTCGTAGCACGCCAGCCAACGCTCGATCTTATCACGCGATAGGAACTCCTCGCGGATCGACCGCACGGCATCGACAATCTCTTCCGGCTCGAACCAATCGTTCTTCTGGCAGGCCCGCGCGATAACCTCACGGCTCGCAGCATCCTGTCCGAACGAAGAGAGGCGTGCACCCAATTCCGCCCATATATCTACGGGAGTCTTCATCGGCACAAAGATAGTATAAGCCGCGTGCAAAAACAAGTCTGCCTGAATCATACTGCAGCCTTGACAAAGAGAGGCAGAAATTTGGTTTATCGAATTTTTTCGTTACCTTTGCTCCCGCATTTGCGGAAATAGCTCAGTTGGTAGAGCACAACCTTGCCAAGGTTGGGGTCGCGAGTTCGAGTCTCGTTTTCCGCTCTGAAACGCAGAGGACAATCGAAAGGTTGTCCTCTGCGTTTTTCAGTGTATTGAGGTCCGGATGAATGATCCTGTATCTCGTCTTTCGAGGGGCGGGAGTATCAATAAAAGTTTGCGAAATTACCTGTCGAAGCGCTGGTTCGAATTCTGTTTCCTTCTTCATGAAAAGATGGTTTATTATTCGGGAGAAGAGTTGATGCTCCTGCGTGATTCCAAATATATTATCAGACGGGATACGGATAAGTTCAGAGAATTTTTGAGGAAATGGAGAGTCCGTTGTTCCTGTTTGACAAGGCAATGGAAAGATTTTTGGCAATAAAAGAAAAACTCCTGCTTGTCACCGACAGGCAGGATATAATTGGATCCGGGGAAATATTTTGAGGGACCGAAGCCAAAAGCCTTTTATTTTCCGGCAGATAACGGCGTCTGTTTCACTCTCTTTCGGGAATTATCGCTCTAAAACCGACTGTTGGCTCTGGCCGACCAGTTTCCCGTTTCGATATTCAGTCGGAGAAATCCCGACGTACTGTTTGAAATATTTGCCGAAGAAGGATTGGGTCGAAAAATTCAGTTCGGAAGCTATTTCCTTGATACTTAAGTCCGAGGAACGGAGCATCTGTTTGGCGTCGGCAATGACCATGCGAATGATCCACTGCAGGGCCGAAATGCCCGATTTCTCTTTGATGATTGCCGAAAAATAGCGGGGTGTCAGATATTGTTCCTGGGCGTAGTAGGTTACCTCCCGTTCCATGCGGTGATTCTGGTAAAGAGAGATTATGAAGTTCTGGAACACATGGTCTTTCCGGTCCTTGTGCTGGGGCTGTTGGGGTTGGCGTGCGAAATAGATGCTCAGAATTTCATAATAGAGTACTTCGCCCATTGCCGTTACCAACTCGTGATTGATGATCTTTTGTTGCGTATTTGTCACCGAGGTGTTTATTGCCGCAATCCGCTTCCGCAATGCGTCGATCAATTGGTCAATGTGTACGTATTGTTCTTTCGTCAGAGACAGGCAGGGGTTTTCGTAGATGAAAAAATTCCAGGTCGGATGGAATGTCTTTTTCGCATTGGTCAGGACGTAATCTATATCGACTGTGAGTACGACGCCCTTCAGATCCTTGCTCCTATGTTTTATCTGAATGGACATAAGAAGAGGAGAGATGTATATGTCTCCCTGGCGGATGTGATATGTCTTGTCTTCCTGAATGATGTCGAGTTCCCCGCCTTGGCAGAGGAAAAGGCTGCATTTATCCGTTCGGGAGAAGGTATAACCTTCTTCCTGCATGGTGGATGTGAGAGGTGGAACAGTAGAAAATTCTACTGGAGTCGTCATAGAATACGGTTTTTTGTAATTTGGTCGCAAAATAGGAAAAAAGGATATAAAGCACAAATAATATACAATATTCCGTTTGATAATCGTACAAATAGGATAATGAATAAACAGAATTAACCTGCCGGATTTCCCTTGCGAAGGCAATACCGTTGCCGGGATTTCATGATTGGAAATCGGAACTGTTTCGTCGGATGTTTGTACCGATGGTTTTTCGTTTTCCCTACTCGTTGTCGGGTGGGGAGAAAGGATGACCGGACGCAACTTTCGTAGAGAAACTGCGTCCGGTCGTCGGAAGGAGATGCTACGGGAGGAGGTTTTTCAAAAAGCGACGGATGGCCGCCCATACTCCTGTTTTGCGGAACACTACGGTCAGGAGTATTCCGAGTGCGATGCCGGTAAAGAGCGTGCGAAACAGATTGCCGGAAGATTTTTTCCGGGTCGTCGAGGCGTGTGTTTCACGCAGGAGGGTCGTATCGCGGGCGAAGGAGGAAAGGTTTCGCAGACCGGTATGGCTTGCGAGGCTGTCCGATTGCCGCTGCCGCCGGAAAGTCTGGTTTGTCAGCAGCCATGTACGCCGTTCCGCTCGGTCGCTTATACCGGTGACGATGAGCGAATCGTCCTGTTTTTCGGCTCGGATCGCGGCCCGTCCGCTGCGGGCGGTGTAGGCCGCACCCGGGGGAAGACGTTCGAGGTCTTTAAGCGGGATCGCCAGCCGGGTCCGGTCCGTCGGCAGGGATTCGGTCGCGATCAGCAGGGTCCGTGATGTCGAGTCGGACTCCTGTTGCTGTTGCCGTAGTTGTCGTACGAGGCTGTCGCGTTGCGATTTTTCGACGCTTCGTTCCGAATGTATTCGGGTCTGTATGTCCGAGGTCTGCGTCGTGGTGCGGGTCGTCGCACATCCGGCTGCCGTCAGGAGCAGCAGCGGCAGCCCGACGGGCCGTTTTTTTCGTCGGGGAGGTTTCATCGGTTTTTTTCTGGGTTTTGCGGTTGAAGTTTTTGCGGAGCCCTTCGACTTCGCGGGTCAGTTTGTCGATTTTGCGGAGCAGTTCCTGTTGGGCGACCAGCCAGTCGGCTTTTTCCCGGCGCAGGGTGACGTTCTCCTGCAGTACGTCGTTGTACTTTTCGCACAACAGGTCGATCGAGCGCTGCATGTCGGCCAGCATGTCGTTGCGGCGCTTGCGGCGGCTGACCAGCCAGGTGACGGTTCCGGCCAGAAAGCCGCTCGGCAGGGCATAGGTCAGTAGGTCGGTGATAAGTGTCGGGTTCATTTCGGTAGTTCGTGTCGAAGGAGGTTAGAGAATGCCGGTTTCCCGAAGCCATGCCTGCACGTCGAACGATGGGCAGGCTTTGGCTGCCAGTTCGTTATGCCCTACGACGGCTGCGCCGGGAAATCGGGCGACGAAATCCCGGACGTAGTGTTCGAGGGCGCTCTTTTGCTGCGGAGTGCGGGTATCGCAGGGGGTCGTGCCGTCGGCGGCGACTCCTCCGGCGTATGCGATGTGGCGGCTGGTGGCGTTGTAGCCGCAGGCGCCGTTGGTGATCTCCCAGGGATCGACCGTGCGGTCTTCGTTGTTGGGAACGAGCCGTTCGACGCTGCCGTCCAGGTGGATGAGGTCGGTATAACCCACCTGACGCCAGCCTCGGCCGCCCTGGGAAACGGGGGCTGTGTGCCACCTGCGGATATCGGCGGGCAGATTTTCGCGGCCGGGCGGCGTGGCCGTGCAGTGGATGACGAGTCTTTCGAGTTTTGCCATAATAAAAAAGTGTGAAAGGGGTTGGAATCGGGGCGATGACCGGATTCGGACGGGAGTGGATAAGGTTCCGCCCGAGGAGACGGGAGAAGGTAGCCCGTTTCGGATTGGGTCGGCGAAGCGCAGGACTTCGGGGCGGGGTGACGGTTTCCGCTTTTTTCGGAAAAGCGGGGAGAGGCCGATGGGTGTTTGCAAAGATAACGGGAGACGCCCCGGAATACAAATCGGAGGGACATCCTGCGGCTTTTCGGCGGCATGATGTCGGTTTATTCCGTTGCGATGCGGCGGATTTCCGGTTTTTCGGATTATCTTTGAAACGGTTCGACGGCTCGGGATATGAAATTTCCGAAATGCACGTTTGTTGTTCGATATGAAACGTAAAATAATTCGCACTATGATCGTTTTCCTTGCAGTCGCGGCTCTGTTGGTCGCGGCGATCGCTCTTTTTATGAATCGACCCGAATTCGGACGTGCTCCGCGCGGGGAGCGGCTGGAACGGATCTGGCGTTCGCCCAATTACCGCGACGGCGCTTTCCGCAACCGGCATGCGACGCCGCAGCTCACATCGGGAAAGGGCTGGTGGGCTACGATGTACGACTTCCTTTTCGAGCGTAAGGAGCGCAATCGTCCCGATCATGCGCTGCCTGCAGTGAAGACCGACCTGAAAGCGCTCGATCCGAAAGAGAACCTGCTGGTCTGGTTCGGCCACTCCTCCTACCTGATTCAGGCAGACGGGCTGCGTATTCTGGTCGATCCCGTTTTCGAAACGGCTTCGCCCTTGCCGTTTTTCAACAGACCTTTCGAGGGGACCGATCTCTATAAACCCGAGGATATGCCTGGGATCGACCTGCTGGTCATCACACACGACCATTGGGACCATCTCGACTACGGCACGGTAACGAAGCTGCGCGACCGCACGGGCCGTGTCGTCTGCCCGCTGGGTGTGGGCGAGTATTTCGAATATTGGGGTTTCGATCCGCAGCGGATCACGGAGCTCGATTGGGGCGAACAAGCTGCGCTCGGCGGCGGCTTTACGGTATATTGCCGTCCCGCGAGGCACTTTTCCGGACGTACGTTTCGGGCGAACCGGACGCTGTGGGCTTCGTTCGTCGTCGAAACTCCGTCGCAGCGGATTTTCCTCGGCGGCGACGGCGGGTACGATACCCATTTCGCCGACGTCGCACGCGAGTTTCCGAATCTGGATGTCGCCGTGCTCGAAGACGGCCAGTACAGCGAGGATTGGCGCTATATCCACATGCTTCCGGCCGATCTGAAGCGGGCCGTAGAGGACCTCGGCGCCCGGCGGGGTTTTCCGGTGCACAATTCCAAATACGCTCTGGCGCGGCATCCCTGGGACGAGCCGCTGAACAATGCGGCTGCACTCGCGGCGGAGAATCCCGAGGCGGGGATCGTGCCGCCCCGCCTCCGCGAATCGGCGAGCCGGTACGTTTGGACCGGTCCGACACGCTGCCGGGCAGGTGGTGGACAGCTCCCGAAAATTGAAAGAGAGCGAAGATCAGCCTTCGCTCTCTTTTTTTATCTTTCTCCGGTATTCCCGGCGCTATTTTTTGCCCTGATTGGCTACGGCTTCCATCAGCTTGCGGATCTGTTCGGGATCGCCCAGAAAGTAATCTTTCACCAGACGTAACTTGTCGTCGAATTCGAAGACGTATGGCACGGCCGTCGGGAGGTTGAGTTCCGAGATCGCCGCGTCGGAGATGCCTTTCAGGTGTTTGATGATACCCCGCAGGCTGTTGCCGTGCGCTACCACCAAGATTTCGTCGTGAACGGACAGTTCGGGGAAAATCACGCATTGCCAGTAGGGCAGCGCCCGTTCGATGGTTTGCTTGAGCGATTCGGTGCGGGGCAGCTCCTCGTCCGGGATCCCGGCGTAGCGGGGATCGAAGCGCGGATTGCGGGGATCGTCTTCGGCCAGCGGATCGGGTGCGACGTCGTAGCTGCGCCGCCAGATGTGCACCTGCTCTTCGCCGAAGCGGGCCGCCGTTTCGCTCTTGTTGAGCCCTTGCAGTACGCCGTAATGTTTCTCGTTGAGGCGCCAGTTTTTCTCGACGGGGATCCATTCCTGATCGAGCCGGTCGAGAACACAGTTCAGGGTCCGGACGGCCCTTTTCAGGTAGGAGGTGTAGGCTTTGCCGAAACGGAATCCTTCGGCTTTGAGCAATTCTCCGGCTTTGAGGGCCTCTTCGACGCCTTTGTCCGTGAGATCGACGTCCGTCCATCCCGTGAAGCGGTTTTCGCGGTTCCACGCGCTTTCGCCGTGCCGCAACAGTACGATTTTTTTCATGGTATGATCTGTTTTTATTTGTATTTCACTTCGTTGAGGCACTCTCCGTGGGAGAATGCCTGAATGTTTTCGAGGGTCGTGCGGGCGATGTTGTCCAGCGCCTCGCGGGTGAAGAATCCCTGGTGGGAGGTGAGGATCACGTTGTTGAAGGAGAGCAGGCGTGCCAGCATGTCGTCGTCCATGATCCGGTCGGAGGTGTCCTGATAGAAGTAATCCGCCTCTTCCTCATAGACATCCAGCCCCGCCGCTCCGATCTTTTTCTCCTTGAGTCCTTCGATCAGGTCGCTCGTGCGGATCAGCTGCCCGCGTCCCGTGTTGATGATGATGACCCCGTCTTTCATTTGACCGATGGCTTCGGCGTCGATCATGTGGAGGGTTCGGTCCGTGAGGGGACAGTGCAGCGAGATGATGTCCGAGCGGCGGTAGAGTTCGGTCAGCGGAACGTAGGTCATACCTGATTCCCGGGCGAACGCCTCGTCGGGGCAGGGGTCGTAGCCGAGGACCTCCATCCCGAAACCCCGCAGGATGCGGATGAGGGCACGGGCGATTTTTCCCGTGCCGACGATGCCGGCCGTTTTGCCGTGCATATCGAAGCCGAGGAGGCCGTGCAGGGCGAAATTTCCGTCCCGGGTACGCCAGTAAGCGCGGTGTACCTTCCGGTTGAGCGAGAGCATCAGTGCCACGGCGTGTTCGGCCACGGCATAGGGCGAATAGGCCGGTACCCGGACTACCGTGATGCCGTGCTCGGCGGCGGCTTTCAGATCGACGTTGTTGAAACCCGCGCAGCGCAGGGCGATCAACCGTACACCCATGCGGGCCAGCTCCCCGACGGTTGGGGCATCCGCCGAGTCATTGACGAAGATGCAGACCGCATCGGCGCCTTGTGCCAGGGGTACGTTGTCGATGTTCAGGTGGCTGCGGTGGTATTTGATCCGTATCCCGTAGTCGGCGTTGATCCGGTCGAACGATTCGCGGTCGTAGGGCTGTGTCCCGAAAAAAATGGTTTTCATGGCGTATATTTCATTTAATTATAACGTTTTTGTCGAGGCGGTATTATCCGTTCCGTTCACGGATTGTGCCAAGAGCGGGAGATTTGCCGCACAAACCGTATCGAAAGCAATATGTCCTTCGTTCGGTTCGGATTTCGAAGCACTCTGTCTCATGGCACTTTTTTTGTCCCGTTTGTTTCCTGAATAAACATGCAATGAGGAATCCGAGAGAACGCATACGCAACAGTAGGGGGTATAAATGGTGGATTTTGAGCCTCGTGATGCTCGGGACTTTCATGGCCGTGATGGACGTGACGGTCGTGAACGTCGGCCTGCCGACCATTATGTCGGTATTTCACATCCCCATTTCGACCGCCGAATGGGTCATTACGGCCTATATGATTACCATGACGCTCATGCTGCCTTCGGCGGGTTGGATCGCCGACCGCATCGGCAACAAACGGATGTATATTCTGGGGTTGGTGCTCTTCACCTTCGGATCGTGGCTCTGCGGCCGCGCCGGGAGCGATATGTTCCTGATTTCGGCCCGTGCCCTGCAAGGCTTCGGCAGCGGCATCATCCAATCGCTCGGCCTGGCGATCGTTACCCGGGAGTTTCCTCCGCAACAGCGGGGGCTGGCCCTGGGGTTGTGGTCGGTGGCGGCCGCCGCTTCGATCTCGTTCGGTCCTCTGATCGGCGGTTATCTGGTGGACGATTACAGTTGGCACCTGATCTTCGATGTCAATGTTCCTGTGGGACTGGCGGCCATTCTGTTTGCAATTTTTATCCAGAAGGAGTGGCGCGGTGCCCGTGCGGGCAGTTTCGACTGGCCGGGTTTTCTGTGCGTGGTCTGTTTCATGCCCCTTTTGATCTTCGCACTGGCCCGAGGCAATTCGCCTTCGAATCCCGAGGGGTGGAGTTCTCCGGAGGTGATCGGATGTTTTGCGGTTGCGGCTGCGGCACTCATTGTCTTTATCGTCCGGGAGCTGCGGTGCGAAAATCCGCTGTTGAATCTGAAACTGCTCGGCGAACGTAATTTCGGCGTTTCGATGGCTGTGCTGGCGATCTTCGGTATCGGCATGCTGGGCGGTACCTATTTGCTGCCGCTTTACATGCAGAAGGGGCTGGGCTATACGGCGATCATGGCCGGAAGCGTTTTTCTGCCCGTCGGCCTGATCCAGGGCGTGCTTTCGACCTGCTCGGGATTCCTGACCCGCTATATCAAGCCGCTCTTTATCGCCGTGACCGGCATCCTGGTCATGACGTTGAGTTTCTATTTCGCCAGCCGGTTTACTCTTCATACTACGCATGCACAAATCATGTTGGTACTCTATCTGCGCGGTTTCGGCATGGGACTGACCTTTGCCCCGCTGAACGATTTCTCGCTCATGAATTTGAGCCAGCGCGATATGGCTTCGGCAGCCGGTATCTCCAACAGCATCAAGCAACTCTCGGGCAGCGTCAGCATCGCCCTGCTTACCGTTATTCTGACCGGCCGTACGGCGTTCCATTCGGCGCAGGGCGGACTCTCTTCGGCGGAAAGCTACGTGGCCGGTATCTCCGACGATTTCCTTTTCGTCACATTCGTTTCGTTGGCCTCGGCACTGCCCTTCCTGTGGCTGTTGCGCCCGCGCCGCAAGGCGGCTTCGTTTAAGAGCGAAGGAACGGGCACCTGACGGGTTTGCTTTTATCGCCTTGAATCCCTATTTTTGTCCGGGGGAATCGTCTTTTCCCGGAGGATTTTGAAAAACGATCAGCAGACATACGTTCCCGATCCCGAGGTCGCTTCGCGGCTCCTGGAGTGGTACGGCCGCGAGGGGCGCGACCTTCCCTGGCGTCGCACACGGGACCCTTACCGGATCTGGATTTCGGAAGTGATCCTGCAACAGACCCGCGTGGCGCAGGGTATGTCCTATTATCATCGTTTTCTCGAACTGTTCCCCGACGTCGCGGCCCTCGCTTCGGCTCCCGAAGATCTGGTTCTCAAGTGCTGGCAGGGGCTCGGCTACTACTCCCGGGCCCGGAACCTGCTGGCCGCAGCCCGGCGGATCGTGGAGACGCACGGCGGCGTTTTCCCGACGGCCTATGCCGACGTGCGGGCATTGCCCGGCGTGGGCGACTATACGGCTGCGGCGATCTGTTCGATCGCATACGAGGAACCCTGTGCCGCACTCGACGGCAATGTCTTTCGGGTGCTTTCCCGCCTTTACGATCTCGATACGCCCATCGATACGACTTCCGGAAGGAGGACGTTCGCTGCGCTGGCCGATTCGCTGATCGACCGGCAGCGGCCGGGACTTTACAACCAGGCCATTATGGATTTCGGGGCTCTTTGCTGTCTTCCGGCACAGCCCCGCTGTACGGAGTGCCCTTTGCGTGACCGCTGTCTGGCTTTTGCCGCCCGTACGGTCGATGTCCGTCCCGTCAAACAGGGGCGTACGGCTGTCGAACCCCGCTATTTCAACTACCTGCACGTCGAATGCGGCGATGAATTGGTGTTGCGCCGACGGGGTGCCGGCGACATTTGGCAGGGGTTGTACGAATTTCCGCTCATCGAAACTCCCGAACCGGTGGAATATACGGTGCTGGCCGCGATGCCGGAGTTTTGCGCTCTCTTCAAAGATGCCGGGACGGTATGCCTTGCCGGGACCGTCAAGATGCCCGTGCATCAGCTTTCGCACCGGGCGATCCACGCTGTTTTCTACCGGATCGTCGTGGAGCGCTGGACGCCCTCCTTGCGCGACATCCGCGCGGCCCTCCATGCGCGAAATGCTCGTCATTTCGCGCGAAACCCTCGGCGATTACGCCGTTTCCCGTCTTACGGAGCGTTATTTATCCCGCTGATTCTTCGTCTGTGCGTTTGCGGCACACGGTTTGCCGTTTGATTGACGTGAAACCTAACGAAGAAAACGAGATAAATTATGTTTACAGGTGTACAATTCACGCATTTCATCCAAGCAAATCCCGCGCTGGCCGTTTTTTTGACCATTGCGCTGGGATTTTTGTTGGGTAAGCTGCGCATCCGCAGCTTTTCGCTCGGAACGGTGACCAGCGTGCTGCTGGTGGGCGTGATCGTCGGGCAGCTTCGTATCGAGATTCCCGAACCGGCCAAAACCCTTTTCTTCCTGATGTTCCTCTTCGCCGTGGGATATGCGGTCGGCCCGCAGTTCTTCCGGGGGTTGAAGAAGGACGGATTGCCGCAGGTGGCCTTCGCCGTGGTGGTCTGTTTGCTGTGTTTGGGGTCGGTATGGCTCTTCTCCTGGCTGATGGGCTATACGCTTTCGCAGGCTGCGGGGCTGCTGGCCGGGTCGCAGACGATGTCGGCCGTGCTGGGCGTGGCGACCGATACGATCCGCGAACTGCCGGGCGGAGCGGAAACCGATCTCAGTTCAATGCCCGTTTGTTATGCGGTAACTTACATCTTCGGTACGGCGGGTTCCGCATGGGTGTTGAGTTCGATCGGACCCCGGCTGCTGGGCGGCGTGGCGAAGGTGAAGCAGTCTGCGCGCGATCTGGAGCAGAAGATGGGCGAAGACGTCAGCCTGAAAGCCGGCTTCGACCCGGCGGCCCGGGAGATCGTTTTCCGGGTTTTCAGCGCCGATAACGAATGGTTCGAGGGCGGGCGTACCGTCCACGAATTCGAAACCGTCATGCAGCGCGACGGAAAGCGTATTTTCGTCGAACGGCTCTGCCAGCAGGGGAAGGTCGTCGATGAGGTGACACCCCGGACAGTGATCCGTCCGGGCGATCAACTGGTCGTCAGCGGTCGCCGCGAATACGTCATCAGCGAAGAGAAGTGGATCGGTGCCGAAGTGTCCGATACGACACTGACGAATTTTGCCGTTCAGGTCCTTCCTGTCGTGGTCAATCGCAAGGGGGCTGCCGGGGAGAGGATCGGAAAGGTCTTGTCGGCTAAATTCATGCACGGGGTCAATATCCGGTCCATCGTGCGGGCGGGTGTGAAGATCCCCGTGCGGAGCGGAGCCAAACTCGATGCCGGCGACCGGATCGAATTGGTCGGGCTGCCGCAGGACGTGCGACGTGCCGCCGCACAGTTGGGTTTCAGCGATCCGGTGAAGACCGAGAGCAGCGTTCCGTTGCTGGGGCTGGGTATCTGTCTGGGCGGTCTGATCTTCGGATGGATGCTGGTGGCCAAGATAGGGGCGATTCCCCTGAGTCTGACCGTGAGCGGCGGCGTGCTGCTCGCAGGTCTTTTCTGCGGCTGGGCCCGTTCGCGGCGCCCGACTTTGGGAGGCATTCCCGAACAGACCGTGTGGTTCATGAACAATATGGGACTGAATACTTTCATTGCGATCGTCGGCATTTCGACCGGACCGTCGTTCGTCGCCGGTTTTCAGCAGGTGGGCTGGAGCCTTTTCCTGGTGGGGGCCGGTGCCACGACTCTTCCTCTGGTGCTGGGCGTGTTGATCGGCCGTTACCTGTTCCGTTTCAACGATGCCCTGACGCTCGGATGCGTCGCCGGAGCGCGAACGACTACGGCGGCTCTCGGTGCTGTCGAGGATACGATCGGCAGCAATGTCCCCTCGCTGGGATATACCATCACTTATGCCATCGGTAATACGCTGCTCATCATCTGGGGCGTGGTGCTCGTGTTGCTGTTGGCCTGACGGAGCCGGTCGATGATTCGGGCGGGTCTATGGTTTTCCATAGATCCGCTTTTTCGTGGTGTGAATCGCTAAAAGCGGATGAATCCGGCGGATTTTTGAAAAAAAATTGATTACTTAGCATTCTCTTTTAACGATTGCGACGATGAGTGCGAAACTGGCGAAGTACGACCGGTTGTACGAGCAGATCAAGGGCTATGTACAGACGACCGACGACATTTGGGCACGGCTGGCCACGATGGAGGCCGTGTTGCATCATAAGATGCAGACTTTTTTCTGGACAGGGGTGTATGCCCTTATCGACGACGAACTGATTGTCCGCTCGTACCAGGGGCCCGTTGCCTGTCAGAAGCTGCGGCATCATACGGGAGTTTGCTGGGCGGCGGTCAGCACGGGAGAAACCGTGATCGTGCCCGATGTGGAGCGGTTTCCGGGACATATCGCCTGTAATTCGAAATCCCGCAGCGAGATCGTCCTGCCGATTCGGGACCGGGAAGGGCGTGTGTTCGCCTGTCTGGATGTGGACAGCGACCGGTTGGATGCGTTCGACCGGGAGGATGAAGAGGGGCTGAAAAAGATTCTCTCCCTTCTTTTTGATTAGGCGGCGATCCTGCGTGGGCGGCGTATCGTATCTTCATCACCCGCGAAATCCGGTGCGTCTTTCAGCGATTGTCGTATAAAATAAATTCCGCTGACGCGGATGTCCGAGCAGATTCGGCGCTGCGTCGGCTCGATTATTTTTGTACCGGACAGGAGGCGGTTCGGCGATCTTTACGTACGAATCCGTACGATTATTCGCCTCTTTCTGATCCTTGCACAAAAAAATCCCGCTGTATTTTACAGCGGGATTTTTTTTGTATTTGGCATTTAGCGGATTACCGTTACGCGGTTCTCCTGCTCGGTCTTGAACGGAGACTTGGTGTCGCTGTAACCCTTGTACTGCAGGTTCTCGGCTTTTACGCCTTTCGAGATCAGGTAGTCGTAAACCTTCTTCGCACGCTGCTCGGCCAGGCGGGTATTCACGGCCTTCGAACCGGTTTGGGGATCGGCATGGCCTTCGATCACGTAAATCTTGTTTTTCGGCGCATTCTTGATTTGGGTAGCGATGATGTCCAGGCGGAGTTTCTCTTTCGGACTCAGCTCGGTCTGGCCGATGTTGAAGAAGGTGATGCCTTTGCCGGTCAGATAGATGTCATCGGTGTAGGCATTGCCGTCGAGCTGGTCGGCCGGGATAGGATTGGGACCCCACTTCGCCATTTCGGCAGCTTTCTTCGCGGCGGCAGCTTCGGCCGCGGCTTTTTTCGCAGCTTTGTTTGCTGCAGCCAGGTCATTGGCCAGTTCGGCGTTGTCGGCCTGTACAGCAGCCAGAGCCAGGTCGCGGTCGGCTATGACAGCCTGGTAAGCCATTACATCTTCGACGGTGTAGGGCGAAGCCTGTTTGAAGCCGCGGCGGTTGAAACGGTACGTAAGACCGATCGTGGCACTGTAGGCTGCGGCTACTTTCTGTGTTCCCGAATTCAGGATTGAGGGCATGTTGCTGCTGGGCAGCATCCAAGCCTTGAGTTCCAGTTCGATGTCCAGGGCCGGGCATACGCGGAACTTGTTCAGCAAACCGGCCGTGAAAGCGAACGAGTGGTCCGTCCCGTAGCCCCAGTCGCGCTGGAATTTGTCGGTGAAACCCGATACGTGGTAACCGAAGCCGGCGAAAGGCACTGCGTAATAGACGCGGTCGTCACGCTCGCCGCCGATCCAGTTCGACAGATTCACCATGAAGTCCATGTGCGTGAAGATGTACGGGTCTTTCATGTATTGGTTGCCGAATGCCGTGTCGTTCTGGTACTGGCCGCCCTGAATTTGCAGGCGGGCACCCATTACGGGGTGGAACCATTTGGTCAGCGAGAAGTCGGCCTGCCAGTTGATGTGGTTGAAGCGCGACGATCCGAAATCGTCTTTTCCCAGCGTGCCGTTGAAGACCATAATTTGGGCGCCTCCGGCGACGGTGATTTCCCAGTTGTCGAAGAAACGGTTGGTTTCGTAACCGGCCCAGCCTCGTCTCTTGGGCTGTTGCTCTTCTACGACGATTTCTTCTGCGACAGCGACAACCTGGGCTGAAGCGGCTGCGGCACAAAGAACGAGTGCCATCGTAATGAATAATTTTTTCATGTAGTTCGAATTTAATGTGTAATAATTTTTTGTTTTCGTGTATGTAAACCCTTACACGGGAGCTTGATTCATCTCTATATATCCTTTTGTAGAAGCTAAAAGCAAAGTCCGGGCCAAAAGCCCGGACCTCGTTTGACGTTTTGTATATTTTATTGTCTGTCGGCAGAGAATCAACCGCATTTCGAGTACCCGCAGGACATGCACGTAAGACACCCGTTCTGATAGGCCATCGTCTCCTGGCCGCAGCTCGGGCACTTGTCCTTGGTTTTGGTGCCGTCCGAGATATATTGCTTCAGTGCTCGTTCCACACCCAGCTTCCAGGTATTGATGGTTTCGCTGTTCAGGTGGAGCGATTCGATGAGCGATACGACGTTGGTGATCGGCATGCCGTGGCGCAGGACGCCCGAAATCAGCTTGGCGTAGTTCCAGAACTCTTCGTTGAACAGGCGCGAAATGCCGCCGATGGTGTTGGTGTAGCCGTATCGGTCGATATACTGGAAGTCGTACCGTTTCGAACCGTTCTCCTCGCGTACCTTTATAATAAAGCCCTTGTTGATTTTGGGCGGAATATACATGGCGTCCTCTTCGATTTTACCCGTGAAGATTTCGTAAGGGCGTCCATCCTGCAGGCCGACGAATGCGATCCAGTTTTCGTTGCCGTTTTTGAAACGCACGATGTCCGCCGGGATCGATTTGGGGCGTTTGAGAATGGTCTGCCCGTTCTCCTCTTTTGCCGCTTTTTTCTTCTTATCGATCAGTACGCCTTCGCGGCAGCCGTCGCGGTAAACCGTTACCCCTTTGCAGCCGCACTCCCAGGCCGTGCGATATACGTCCGCTACGAGTGCTTCGGAAACGTCGTTCGGCAGATTGACCGTCACCGAAATCGAGTGATCGACCCACTTCTGAATTTCGCCCTGCATCTTGACTTTGGCCACCCAGTCGATGTCGTTGGCCGTCGCGCCGTGATAGGGCGATGCGGCTACCCACCGGTTGAGCTCATCGTCCGATATGTCTTGCAGTTTCGAGGTATCGTATCCGTTGGCTTCGAGCCATTTGACGAAGTTGTGGTGATAGACGTTGTACTCTTCGAACTTTTCGCCCATATCGTCCACGAAAGCCACTTTGGCATCCTGGTCCGAAGGGTTGATCTTGCGGCGACGCTTATAGACGGGACGGAAAACCGGTTCGATGCCCGACGTGGTTTGCGACATGAGCGAGGTGGTTCCCGTAGGGGCGATGGTCAGCATGGCGATATTGCGTCGTCCGTGTTTTACCATTTCGGCGTAGAGCTCCGGATCGGCCTCCCGGATGCGGCCGATCATCGGGTTCTTCTCCTCCTTGCGTGCATCGAAAATTTCGAACGCTCCGCGCTCTGCGGCCATCTTTACCGAGGCGCGGTAGGCTTCCAGTGCGAGGGTCTTCTGTACCTTCACGGCGAAAGCCGTCGCTTCGGGCGTACCGTAACGGAGTCCCAATGCTGCGAGCATGTCGCCTTCGGCCGTGATGCCCAGTCCCGTACGACGTCCTTTGCGGGCCATCGTGCGGATCTTTTTCCAGAGTTCGAGTTCCACGCGGCGAATGTCTTCGTCTTCGGGATCGGCGGCGATCTTATTGATGATCAACTCGATTTTTTCCAATTCCAAGTCGATGATGTCGTCCATCATACGCATCGCCTTCTCGACGTGTTGCTTGAATTTCTCGAAGTTGAACGACGCTTCTTTGGTGAAAGGTTTGTCCACGTAACTCAACAGGTTGATCGCCAGCAGGCGGCACGAGTCGTAGGGGCAGAGCGGAATTTCGCCGCAGGGGTTGGTCGCCACGGTCGTAAATCCTTCGTCGGCATAGCAGTCGGGAATACTCTCGCGGATGATCGTGTCCCAGAACATTACGCCCGGTTCGGCCGATTTCCAGGCGTTGTGGATGATCTTGTCCCAAAGTTTCTTGGCGTCGATATCCTGCTGGTAGAGCGGTTTGTCCGAGTGAATCGGGAACTGTTGGTGGTATTTCTTCCCGGCGAGTGCCGCACGCATGAATTCGTCGTCGATTTTGACCGAAACATTGGCGCCGGTCACCTTGCTCGTATCGACTTTGGCATCGATGAAACGCTCTGCGTCGGGATGTTTGATCGAAAGGGTGAGCATCAGAGCTCCCCGGCGACCGTCCTGGGCCACTTCGCGCGTCGAGTTCGAGTAACGCTCCATGAAGGGGACGATACCGGTCGAGGTGAGCGCCGAGTTGAGCACCGGACTACCTGTGGGGCGGATGTGCGAAAGGTCGTGCCCCACGCCGCCGCGCCGCTTCATCAGTTGCACCTGCTCCTCGTCCATGCGGAAGATGCCGCCGTAGGAGTCGGCCGGATGCTTGTGCCCGATCACGAAACAGTTCGAAAGCGAAGCCGCTTGGAAGTTGTTGCCGATACCGGTCATGGGACCGCCTTGCGGGATGATGTAGCGGAAGTGGTCGAGCAGTTCGAACACCTCCTGCCGGTTCATAGGATTGGGGTACTTCTTTTCGATCCGTTCGATCTCGGCGGCGATGCGCTCGTGCATATCGCGCGGAGTTTTTTCGTAAATATGGCCGTACGAATCTTTCAGGGCATATTTGCTTACCCAAACCGTAGCGGCCAGGTCGTCTCCGTCGAAATATTTTTTCGACGCTTCGACCGCTTCGTTGTAGGACACTTCGGTCGGGAGGCCCGGTTGTTTGTTGCTTGACATGATATCTTGAGTTTTATTTCTTTATGTCTTTACAGGAATCGGGACCGATGCAGGCTTGTTCCGTTCGGTCCCAACTATACAAATTTCCTGCTTTTCTTCGGGATTTTCGAATCTTCCCGCGACAAATTATTCCAAAGTTATCAACAATGGATAAAACGTGCGTCCCAGTGATCCGGGACGCACACTTTGGAAAATGGCGGAGTCGTCAGTCCTCGTTTTTCGCCCGGCAAGCCGGTTTGCCCGTCGTGCATCTATACGGCGAAGTGTTGAGCTTACTACCTCTGTAACATGATTATATAACTTTGTTGCCCCTGTGTTTGATGCTCCCTGTCGGGAGTTCTTTCCCGCTCTGCGGTCCGGTTTCCCTCCGACCGGATAGAAAACGGCGCGTCGGATTCGCGCATATGCACGCCGATCGCAGGCGGTTGCGGACAAGCCCGGAAAACAACGCGGAATCTCGCGTCGTTCGAGTATATATAATCGTTTTTATGGGCGGCGAAGCGCGGTCCTTCCGTCCGTGTTTCCGCTGACCGGACGCGTTTTACTTGACGGCGACCGCATCGATCTCGACCTTCGCACCCATCGGCAGCTTGGATACCTGATAGCAGATGCGTGCGGGCATATCCTTCGTAAAGAACGTGGCGTAAACGGCGTTCATCGCGGCGAAATCGGCGATGTCGGTGAGCAGGACCGTCGTTTTCACGATATCGGCGTGGGAATAACCCGCCTCTTCGAGGATGTGCCCCAGATTGGTGAGCGACTGGCGCGTCTGGTCTTCGATGCTTTCGGGCATCGCGCCGGTGGCGCCGTCGATCGGGAGCTGTCCCGAAATGTAGAGCGTGTCGCCGCACTTTACTGCCTGCGAATAGGGGCCCACCGCTTTGGGGGCTTTGGGAGATGCGATAATGGTTTTCATAGTGTCGTATTATTTTGATTCGTTAAAATTTATGGTTGAATTTTCTTTTTCGTTGTACCCGGTTCTCGTTTGATCGGAAATAGGGTGCGTGCTTTTTCGGTCGCAGGGTATGTCGGCAACCCCGTTTTTCGCCCCGTTTCGCATGAATGTTCGATTTTAAGTTCTATTTTCCTGCGACCGGGCCGTTTTTATCTTCGGGAACCGTGGCGGAGTACAAAGTTACGATTATTTTGGTTATGTTTGCACATATTTTGCTGGATAAAGATTCAAAATCGATAGCTTATGACACGTTTTATGAAACTGGCGGCACTCGCCGCCCTCGTGATGCTCGTAGCCTCCTGTTGTCCCTGCCGTAAACATCGGAAAGGCGACGGCAAACCTTTTGTCGGCACCGAATGGCAGCTTGTGCAGCTCAACGGTCGTGCCGTACCGGTGGAAGGCGACCTCTTTACCGTCGTTTTCGGTGAGGACGGACGTCTTTCGGGGCTCGGAGCCTGCAACCGGTTTATGGGTTCCTACCAAACCACGGAAACAGGCGGTCTGACCGTCGGTCAGAACATGGCTTCGACCCGGATGTTCTGCCCCGATTTGGATCGGGAGCAGGCTTTCGGCGACGTTTTGTCGGGAGCGACTCATTATGAAGTGGACGGCGATATGCTGATGCTTCTTACCGACGGCGAACTGCGGGCTGTTTTGCAGGCCAGATAGCCGGATTGCGCGGATTTTGCGGCGGAGGAACCTTTCGGGGTTCCTCCGCCGGTATTTACAGGGAGTTGTATTTCCTCTTTTGTCCGTTGTTTCGATCATCGGGTTTTTCGTTCCGTTTTTATTATTCTATTGTGTGAAATTTCTGTTACAGAGAAATAATGCGTCTTATATTTTGTTATATTTGTAACAATATAGGATGCGTGCGGGCTGCGTTGAAGTAGATCCGCCTGGCGTTCGGTTTTCATTCGTTAGTCACATGGCCGGACTTTATTTCCATATTCCTTTTTGCCGCAGGATTTGCGCCTATTGCGACTTTTTCAAAAGCGCCGAGGTGGGGCGTGTCGATTCCGTGCTGGATGCGATGGGGCGCGAATTGGACGGAGCCGTCGATTGGCTCGCCGA
>ERZ791635.578-NODE-578-length-19662-cov-3.67445_pt1 | contig 19662 bp, 22 predicted proteins | sample MGYA00510056_ERZ791635 | MGnify/ENA primary metagenome ERZ791635 (study PRJEB30046, sample SAMN00715187) | human gut metagenome | study: EMG produced TPA metagenomics assembly of the A metagenome-wide association study of gut microbiota in type 2...
TTTATCCGTTCCATAACCTACTCGTTTTCTGCAAATTTACTAAATACTACGCAAATATGTGTTATTGTGCTATACTATTTTATAGGCGAAAGCTTCCCATCAGAAGGATTGCCACCAAATAAATGATTGATATATGCAAGACCTTTCGGCTTGCAAAATACCTTTTGGCATAATATGTCCGGATGGCTGTCTCTTTGTATCGGTGGCAGAAGAGTCATTTCAAAGTACCCTGCGTCGATGTACTTTTGTTTCGGCTCGTTCCTCTCTTTAAAGAATACGCCAACTTCACGCAGTTTCTTGAAAAGTGTATTGCGCCCGAAAGGAAGACCGAGAATCTTTGCTGCTTGACCTATATCCACCTTTCCCTCTGCTTTGAATGCTGCTTCGGCAAAGTCGGCTTTGGGCTTTAGTTTGGCATTCTGCTGTTCAAGCTGCTTAATTTTCTGCTCTGCAATTTCTACGCGTTTTTGCAAAATTTGCTGGGAACGCATCAAGATGTAATCATCATCTTTGAGCAATGCTTCCCGTCTATTGAACTCATTGATGAATTTCTCTTTGAACTCACCTGCTTTTGCGCCAGTATAACCCATAACAAGGAAACTGAAACCGTCTTTAGTCATTTCATAAGCGGTTTGTTCTCGGTTTCTGCTATCAATGTAGGTAATAACGCCAAAATTGGCGGCATTAAAACTCGCTGAGCATGAAAGACTTTCAATGTCTCTGACTACTTTACTATGTTCTTTTCCGAACACTTCTGCAACAAGTAATGAAGTAGTCACATCATTGCCGTTGCTGTTTTGAAATACTAATTCTGCCATAATCTGTTAGCATTTTAAGATTATAAGAAATTATATGTGGCAACTTTATCAAAAAGAAAGCGGTTGCACTTTACGCTGCTAACAGATGGCGCATTCGCTACGAGAGCAAATACTATAATCTTACGTAAAGGCAACCGCCAATATCCAATAAGGGCATAAAAAAAGCCCATGTATGAAATGAGCAACTTAACCGCTTGCTCTGCGTAACGAATGCAATCGTCATCTGTTAGCGCAACATTATAATCATAAAATCAAGTAATTAAGTATGTTTTATATGAATTAATGCAAATATATAGAAAATAGATGATTTTTCTCAAGCGATGCGGATAATAAAAGGGCGGATGTGTTTTATAACATACAATAGTTGTTACAATAAATCATAAATAAAATAATATTTATCAATATAAAGTTGTTAACTTTGCCGCACATTAATTAACAAAAACAAATTTTTACTGGCAATGTTGCCAATGTTTATGTTTAGTGCATGTTCGGATGATGACGACGAAGTTAAGATTACCTCTGAGCAAGTTACAGGAAAATGGAATGTTACTTGGGTGCAAGAGGGAAGCGCAAGTTCTGATATATCCAAAGGGAATATATATATGGAACTAAGAAGCGATGGGTCTTACAAGACTGTAATATTCGGAGATTACTACATTGGAAAATGGAAACTTGAAGGGAGTACCGTTGTTGGAACTACAATAGACCCTATTACCGAACGTTATACATTTACGTCATTTGACGGTAAGAATGCGGAAATAGACTACTCTAATAGCGAAGGTGATAAAATGAAGTTCAGAGCTACAAAAGAGTAATACACAACTTTAAGGCTTAATATATTAGTACATCATCAGGTCAAGCGGAGGAAACTCCGCTTGATTTGTTTGTGAGAGAAAGTTATTCTGTATTAATAAGTAATCTATTAAAAACTAAACATTTAGATTGGTGCCACTTCGTTGTATGCTATTAAACATGTATAAAAAAATAAGTGATTTATTGCAATATAAACTTTAGTCGCTATATTTGCATCATAATTACGCTCATGGCTACGCATACCCGAAAGCAGCTTCTTGCCGCTTATCCTTAAATAATGGGTATGCCGACCCCTGGGCATTTTTTATAAATAATCATAATGAAAAAAGACAACAACTTCCCACCTGTAAAGGTTGCCGTATTGGTAGATGGTGGTTTTTTTATAAAAAGATTTAATTATCTTTATAATAGCGAAAAGAAGATGAGCGGTTCAGAAGTAGCGGAGAGGCTATACACAATGTGCATGAAGCATGTGGGAGACCGTAATACACTTTATAGGATATTCTACTACGATTGCTATCCATTGGATAAAAAGGCGCATAATCCGGTATCTAAGAAAGCGATAGATTTCAGTAAGACGGAAGAATTCAAGTTTAAGAACGAGTTGATAAGTGCACTTAAACAGAAAAGGAAAGTAGCCATACGGATGGGGGAGTTAAAAGACAATCATAATTGGCAGATACGTTCTTCCAAAGTGAAAGATTTGTTGAATGGCAAAACAAAAATTGAAGATTTGTCAGATTCCGATGTGTTTTTGGATATTAAACAAAAAGGAATAGATATGAAAATTGGGATTGATATAGCTTCGTTAGCTTTAAAAAGGTTTGTTGATACTATTGTTCTTTTCTCGGGGGATTCTGATTTTGTCCCGGCTTCAAAACTTGCAAGGAGAGAAGGTATAGATTTTGTATTAGACCCCATGAAGGCGAATGTAGAGCCTCAATTATTTGAGCATATAGACGGAATATATAATGCGACACCTTATAGAGATAGGGCGAAAAAGAAAAAATAATAATAGGAGGATATATGGATTTTTTAAGCTTAGTATATACAATAGGAACCATTATCACAAGTGGCATACTTATATGGTTTAAAACCAAATCCGGGAAGAAATGGTTAAGAGAACTGTAAGCAGAAGTATAAAAAGGGAACAGATAAATTCAATATCAAAATAATATGGATTCACTAACGGCGATATTTTTAATGACAACCATTATAGGTGTTTCATTGGTTGCTTGGTCTCATACCAAGTCCGGCAAGAAGTGGCTTGCAAACTTATAAATTGACTGTTATTTAGAGAAACAATAAAGCCAGACATTACATCTGGCTTTTCCTTTTCATGACATCCCCATCGGTTTCCACGGTGCAATCTTCTCCATGAATGTAGACATAAACGGATGCTGCACCGCTTTGCAGTATGTGAATTTTCGCACGGTCATATACATTAATGAATATCTTGCTGAACTTAGAGCAGTCAATGGTCACGTCGCTGTCGTGGCGGACATAGATGTCACAAGTTGAAAATCCGTCAAATAGGAGAGTGCCCTTGCAGTTCCCGTTAAGAACGGCTATGTGCTTCATGTTCCTTGATTGCACATCCTCATCGACAAATATATTGTTTCTGTGAAGGATGTCCTTGTCGAAATTTTCCTTTATGAAAGTATTGGTGGGGTACCCTTTGTCTATACAGAAATCAATCCCATGCAAATACTTGTCAATTAACGCTTGTTGATCGGGAGAACCCCATTGTTCCGTCCATTCAGTACATAATCCCAGCGATACCGCTTGGTTGAGCAATGTCCTGCTTAAATCCTTGTCGTTCATAATTTTATATATTAATCTTTCGTTTTCCTTTGTCTATAACCATACCAACTAATCCCATAAACTCCTTTAACACAGCCAAGTTGGCTTCTGTGTTTTGAGCACTTCTTAGCGTATTGTTAGCTATCGCTCTTAATTGCGTTAGTTGCTGTTCTGCGAGAATATTGTACTTTGGGAAAATTTCATTTCCTAATTTTTCAAGAAGAGCACGTTTTACGCTTACATCCTGCCGGATGCTATTCAGGTATGAACCTAAAAGATTTGCCGTATCTTCTGTTACCCCTTGGATACCTTTTGATAATCCATTTGAGGAAGTTGTATCTTCAAGACTTATTCCTGCTTTTTTAGCTGCATCATTTAGATAGTCCCATATTTTTTGAGAATCAGAAATTGTTCCTTTTAGCTTTTCTATTTCTTGCAACAGACCGGATGCCTCTTGTTGTGTCAAATCAGTACCTCCGGCAGAGTTGTCCGTAAATATGCCTGTATCTCCAAAGAGATATTCTCTTAATTTCTCCATTGCGGGCTGAATAACTCCCAATGAAATCATATTCTTTATAACGCTGCGCATTATATCTGCTACAGTATTATCAAATGCTATTGCAGCATCCTCTCCATTAGAAAATGCGCCAACAAGTGCGTCTGAAATTTGGTCTGCCCAACCTTTTAAATCTATGCCGAATTGTTCGCTAGCCAAATCTTCATAGAAATATTTTAGTTGTTCATCCAATTCGATAATTTGCTGTTTATAATCTTCTATTTTGGAAGCATCTGATTTTTTCTTGTCACGTTCGGCTTCTATTTGTTTTTCAATTTCTATCCGTTGGGCTTGTAGGTTGCCAATCATTTCCTTTGACAGACTTTGGGTTACGCTTCCCAATTGCCTTTCAACTACAGATTGCAGATTCTTATATGTGTTAGACAGTTTTTGAACTTCCAGTTGAGAACGTTGTATTGACTTGTCAAGTTTTTTGTCGTGTGCTCGAGCAATGCTGCCAATTATATTAGGGATAAATGACAAAGTACTGGTAGCCATTTGTATTGGGTTTCCGCTAGTCAGACCTTCCACCAGATTCCCTATTTCTCCGGTTAATTCTCCTACGAGACCAAGAGTGTCGGATAGTTCATCATTGCCAAGCGCATCAAACATTCCACTCCATGCGTCTGTGACACCTTTTATCATTTGTGCAGCTTGACTGGCGTTAGTACCAATCATTTTTAAGGCATCTTCTTCATCTTCTTTAGATTGGGCTGATTTAAGCTTTTTAAAACCATCTATAACTCCTTGGAATGGGTTTTGGGCATTTAAGTCATTCTGCGTTTTTTCTATTTGTTTTAAAAGTCGCAAATATTCTTCCAATGATAATGTGTACTTTTTATTGTTCTTATCTGTAAGTTCAAATTGACTTTTTCCTGTTATTGGGTCTTTTTGCTCAACCGCCGATTCAGAAAACTTTTTAGCTTCATCAACTAACTTTCTTAGATTGTTATATCCAATGTTGGCGGTTTCTCCAAAGAGTTTTTGCCAAAGAGGTAAAAGCTTGATTGATTCATCATTTAACTCTTGTATCTCTTTGTTCATTTTTTGAGTATATGCCTCTTTCCCCTCTTGGGTAGTCGCAGAATCTATCAGTCCTTGATATTTGCCTTTTACTGCTTCTATCTTTTTTTCAATCGAAGCAAATTCCATTATTGTGTTTTGTTCATCAATCAAACTAAGATTCTGCTTCTCTTGGATTTTATCGTTAATTTCTTTTTGCAGGGATAAAATTACATTTGCGGACTTCCCGAACTTTTCTCTTATAGTCTTTTCATCCAAGCCAAGGACTATATCTACTGGCATGTCTGAATAAGCCCTCGCCTCTCTTTTTAGCTTGGCTTTTAACTCGTCTATAAGGTTGTCAAATCCAATCTCTCCACCGAAAGCAATGCTCATTGATTGTTCTTTATTTCCGGTTATATCAAATAGTTGTCTATATAAATCCCATTTCTTTCCGGATTCAGAGATATACTTTTCTATTTCCTTCAAGGCATCGTCAACCCCTTTCTTGACATTGTCGTAGTTGATATTCTCTTTCTTTACGCCAAGAGATAGGTACAATTCCATCTGCTTCCCTTTGGATTGGTCCAACTGGTCTTGTATGTATTGGTATGCCTTGCTTGGGTCACTCAAATCCAAGTTAACCCCGTTCTTGTCAAAGATAGGGGCAAATTCAGAAACGCCCTTTACCCTTTGTGATGCGGCTTCTTCACCCTCTATTTTCTTCCACTTGTCGTAAAGTGATAGGGCTTTGCTGATTAGGTCGGCACGGTCTTTCCATTGTTCTGCAATAGGGTCTTTGGCTGCACTTTTAGTTTCTTTGGTTACACGCCCAAATGTTTTCAATATTTCATCGGTAGCGCTTTTCAGTTGCTTGGCTTTGTCTATGCTTTTACGGGTTTCTTCATTCCATTCTCCTTCTTTTTTAGTCCATTCATTAAGAGTGGAAGACGCATCTTCGTTAGCTCCGACTATATTTTCTATATACTTTTGGAAACCGCCTTCGGCATCAGGTTTTAATCTTTCAATGTCAAATTTTTCATACAGCTCAGTCGCTTTTTTGAACCAAGCAGAATCTTTATCGTCTTTCTTTTGGCTATAACTTGAATAGTTCAATAATGCATTGTCTAATTCCTTTTTAGCTTGTGATAAAACTTTTGTTTGTTTTTCTATGTCTTTATCTAAAGATTCTATGACATGCTTATAGTCTGTGCTATCATCCAATGATTGATAATATTCTCTACGGGATTTCAATCTGTTAAGTTCTCTTTGAGCTTCATTCCTATTCTCGGTCGCACCGATTACAAGTCCTGCGCTTTTTACCTTTTCTCTTTCCTTTGATGCAGATAGCACTTTTTGGATGGCCTGGTATTCTCCTTCTAAAAGAAGCTGTTCAAATTTCATGTTTTCAAAGAGAGAAGGATATATTTTTTGAAGGTTTATATATGCTCTCCTTTGCTCATCAATACCGTTTGTTTTATTAAATATTTGAGAAATATATCCTTTAGCTCTATTTTCTTCCTCTTTAATGGCCTCTATGTTTTTCGTAAACTCAATATTTAGTTTTTTTATTTTGTCAGCAGTAGTTTCAACTTTTTCTTGGAATACCGCCAATGTTGTAACTATGGCGCCTAAGGTAGTTATCCAAAACACCCAAGGATTGGCTTTCATTGCTGAGTTAAGCGCCCACTGTGCTACTGCGGCTGATTTGGTGACTTTGACTCCTTTGTTTAACCATGTATAATACGCTTGCATTTGACTGATTGCAAAAGAAGACTTTTGCGCTACATTTACAGCTATCACAGCCGTTTTGTAAGAGCCATAAGCCCCTACAAGGACACCAAGTATATCCGCAACGGATTCCCAATGTTTCATCAGTTTAGTAAGCAACTCCAAACTATCTGAAAGGACACCGCTATTGCCCTCTGCAATGTCGGCCATCATTACATCCCAAGCGTCCTGCAAGTTGCTCCACTTGCCCGCAAGGCTTTCCGCAAGGGCTTCCTGCATATTGTAGAATTTCCCGCCTTCATTGGTTAACTCCCAAAGGACATCTTTCACCATCCCGAAGCTGACTTCTTTTCGGCTGATCTTATCAAATACATCTCCGGCAGAGGTTACTACTCCCGTAAGCTTAGTAAACCGTTTTGCCAACTCGTCCACCAACGGAATACCAGCCTCGGTAAACTGCCTCAGTTCCTGCCCACGGAGGAAAGCCGCACTGCGCACCTGCCCGTATGCCAATATGATACGCCCCATATCAACACCAACACCTGCGGAAATGTCGGCAAGCCTCTTGGTCGTGTCGTAAAGCTCCTCATACGGGATGCTGTATGCGGAAAGCTGCTTGGTGTATGATGCCAGTTCCTTGAACTGGAACGGGGAAGCTACCGCTAACTCCTTGATGCGGTTGAATATCGTTTCAGCTTTCATGCTATCTCCTATAATGGAGGTCAGTGCGATTCGTTGCTTTTGGAACTCCCCTCCAATGGTGTACAATCCTCTTACAAAGCGTTCTACCGTATATATGGAATACACATTGGCTATTTGGTTTTTCAATTCACCGGCTATCCGTGATTGGGATGACATCGTAGAATTTGCCCTCTTCATAGCCGCATTGTGCGTATCGGAAGCTTTTGCAGCCTGCATCCGTGCGTTTCTAAGCTGTTCAAGGGCTTTTTGCGAGTTGGCGTAAGCGTCTGTACGTTTCATTTGGGAATTAGCATAAGCATCCGCACGAATTATTGAAGCTGCTGCTTTAACGGCTCTTAATTCTGCTTCGGATTGTTCACGCCCCCTTTTTAGACTGGCATTTAACTGTTCTCGCTCTTTCTTAATACTGGCATCTAATTGCTCTCGTTCCCTCCTAATTTCTTGAAGAACCTTTTTGTATGTCACATCAGCATCCATGCGTACTGTTGTTGCAAATCCCTTGATTCCTCTTAGCTCATTAGAAGTCATTCCTTTCCCCTTGAACGCCTCTGTAAAATTCTTGATACTCTCGCTATCCACCTCAAGCTTCACCTTGTACGTCTTATTTTTCAACAAGGATTCCACTTTGTCATCAATTTCCTTCACATCCGTTTTCAGCCCCACTCTTGCGCTGACTGTAGCGTGCATGTTTACAAGCTTTTTCTTGATAGCTTCATACTCCTGTGGAGTGTAATCCTTCAAATGAATCCCAAAATTTAAATTTCCGAGGTCTGCCATATCTTTGCCTTATTTTGTGTTTCTTTTGAGCGCATCCACGCCATTAACTAAAAAATCATCCAATGAAACTTTCTGTCCTTTTGCTTCCTGCGCCTTCCTTTTTTCCTCCCATCTTCTTGTAAGTTCCTGCATTTCCTTTGCCGTGTGCTTCTTTTCACCTCCTTCAGTGTCTTCATGCTTATAGGAAACAAACGGAGCATCGCACATGAGAAGTTCATACTGGGCATTGGTAATGACGTAATCCATAAGCCAGTTCGGGACGTTTATCAGTCCACCGAAAAGTACCAATGGACGGATTAACTCGGAGTATTTCTCTCCGTTTGAGAATCCTGCTCCTGCCGAAGTCCTTGAAGGATATGCTCTGCTTCCTTTCTCGTCATCGTCATCATAGTGTCCTTCATCCCTGTCAAGAACATGGTAGCACTCAAGTACTCCAACTTCTGAGATTCCACTTTTTTTTTACCAACCGCTATGATGTCAATAAGCTCTGAATCAGTGTACTTTTTCCATAGCATACGCCAATATATCCAATGGAACAGCTTTATTTTCCACCATCCGTTAAGGATAATGAGAGAAGCGCATTTGGCAGTTACTTCGTCCTCTTTCTCGCAGGAATGTAATACATGGGTAAGCTTACGAAGCGTACCACGGTGAAGCCATTTTATGCCGAACTTCCTGTTTCTTATGGTAACATAGTCCGTGCTGTTCTCCAACACATCGTCAAGCCTTTTTTGTTCTTCTACTGTAGGTTGTTGTATATTTTTTCTCATGATTGTTATATGGGTTATAAAAAGAGAAGGCGGCGGCACAAAGCTCACCGCCTATACTGTTAAATGGAAGAACCTGCCTGTTCGACTTTTACCGCACCGAATTCACCGGATGTGGAAATGTTGACCGAAGCCGTTCTTTTCGCTCCACTATTTGCTGTAACCTTGACCGTCACCACTTTCCCGCTGACAGAGACCTTGCACCATGTTTCTGTAGATTGTGCAGATAGGGTACTCTCTTTTGTCGTAGCCGTGATGGTCTTCCCTGTATTGTCTGCGTCACTGGAGAAAGACAGGGAAGATGGAGCTACGGTCAGGAGGCTTTTTTTGTCAAGAAGGCGATATTGTCGTCTGTAGTATCATCGGAAGTGCCATCTTCTATTTCTATAGTCCCGCTCAATGCAAACCCGAATGGGGTAGTAGAGGCGTTCTCAAACAACGCACGTGCATAGATTGCCATCTTCTTAACTAGTACGCACTTTTCACCATCTTCGCTTAAAAGCGCGATACCTGCGTTGAGTTTCTTGCTGTTTAACGTGGCGGATATTCCGCTGAAACCTACACCGTTGACTGTAGATGTTGTTACTTCATGCGCTTCTCCAAGGAAGTATTCAACCAAATCCTTGCTGATACTGGGAACGGTTGCGGCAAAGGTTATGTCACCTGCCGTGCTTGTCACAGCCCAGTCCGCCTGCAACCCATGAACTTTCGTACGGTTCAACGTAGGCTCTGCCTGGGACAGAGACAAAGAGTCAACAACCACAGGCAAATCAAAATCCGGAGATACCGTAGTAAAGTTGGCTATCCCTCCCTTAACCAACATGATGGATGAAAGGCCGCTGAATACGTCTTTCAATTCTAGTTTTGTCTTCATTGCCATAATAAATAGTTTTTAATTGTTTTATTTTATGCTTATCTTATAACAAGGTCAGCCCTTATCAATGTTGCGCTGAACCCCAACCCGTCATTACCTTTCAATGTCAATTTTGGACTTGAAGCAATTATGTGATTGTCGCTGACAGGAAACAAGGAAAGGATTTTCCCCACAAGTGTATCCATTGTATCCAAATCTTCAGCCCCGCTTTTCTTTAGCCTTACATATACTTCAACCGTGCAATGGGTTTGCACATTCCCGAATCCGCTCCCGTAAGTCATGGAAGACATCTGACCTGGCAAGGACACAACAATGAATTCATCCATTTGCTTAGGTACGGCAGCTGGACGGTCATTGGTAAACACGTTCTCACTGACTTTCCTTGCGGAATCAAACAATGACTTCAACGCATCCTTATATTTAAAATCATGCTCGTATCCCATATCACTTCATCGGTTTAAATGTCATTTTGGATATGCTTTCCGCATAGTCGTAGGTGTCGGACAGAACATTTAGCCCTTTTTTTGATTCCAGATAGTTGGAATATTCGGTACCTGTACACATCACCAGACCTATGCCGTCACTTGGCGCTTTATACTCCTTTAGGAAATTTACAGAAGTGGTTAATCCGTATTCCCCGTTGGTATCAACCAGATTGTATTTCTTTATGGGAATAAGCTTCCCGCTTTCATAGCTCCGGACCATTATAACCCCGACTCCGTCACCTCTGCTCAGTTTCGGGCGGGTAGCATTTTTCAGCCCTTGAGTAACTACTGCTGTTATTATCCTTGATAGTCCACCCTTGTAATATATACCCACTGCTAATGAAGTCAATGTGTTTCCTGTAACATTGTGGTACCGGGCAGATACAACACCGTCTTTCAGAAGCCTGATTCCGATTTCCGTTATCTTGTCAAGCAGATATCCGTCAATGATATTGCGCATCTTTTTCTTGCCTTCTTCCAAGACTTTAGCATTGTCTTCCATATCCCTAATTCTTAGCCATGTTGAAATACAAAGTCGTTCCCATTTCCGTAGCGTAACAGTCCGTTATCACTTTGGCTTCAAAAGTTCCACCGTAATCTGTAACATCCACAAGATCTCCCGCAACAATTCCCCTCACAAGTCCGGGAATGTCTATCGCATAGTCGCTTTTTATGACATTGCTTTTCGTAAATGTCCTCAAAGAGGAGCTTCCATACTTATTGCACTCTCCCTCATACAGAACAGTTTCCGCCCCATCATCAAACGAAGTCTCACCGGATATACGATATACCTTGCATGTATGCGGGAAACGTGGATTGTTTACTTTCATAGCGGATATCTTTTATTCATGTTCATACCCAAGTTGACAATCTTTGCGGATGATTTCCTTACATTCTCTCCATACATGGCGTATATGTCATTTGCCATTTGGCGGAGATTGCGCTTGTCGTAAGCGGAACTTTGAGTACCGCCCTCCTTGTGCTTCCATACGCCATTTGCATCCTCTACGCTCCCAGTTACGCTTGGAGTGCTTGCGCACCACATATAAAGGTCTGCCCGGCATAAATCCTTCTGACGCTTATCCAACGTGGTGACATCCGTCCCCGGCGCGATTTCCCTGTCAATCAATATGGTGGTTATCGCACTGTCTGTAACTTCGAAACCGACACAACCACGGAGGTAACCCTCAATGGCCGTGCCGATAACTGTATTTTGAGAATTCCCCATGGTTATTTACCCTTAATGTTCAAGTAATAGAACCAACGAACCTTGTTAGGAACAACCAATCCGGTAACTTCCGATTTGATAGTCTGTGTCATGGTTTCGTCGTTGAATACTTGACGGATCAGAGTACGCCCTCCGTCATACAATGCGGTACGTGCACCAGGAGTTTCCATGAAGATAGGACGTCCGCATTGTACATCTCCCAAATCTTCGTTCGGGACATACGCCATAACTCCTTCCTCAAAGTTCTGCAAGGTCTTGTATTTGATTTTCTGTGTATCCTTGTCGTAGCTTTCTACTACGGAGATGGAATCAATTACTCTGATTTCAGCACCGATACGGGTTTCGATAAACGCCTTGATTGCTTCGTCTGTAACAAGATTTGCAAAAGCAAGCTGCATGTCTTTGTCGGAGATGTCCGGACGGTTTGCGACTGTGTACATCTGACGGAAATACGGCAGATTGATGATGTCGTCCCATGTGGATTTGCTTACTTCCCAATGTCCCTGTGGCGCAAAGTCTTTCTGTCGGCTGTCTCGGTTAACGTCTCGCATCACCTTGATAGGATCAATTGTATTGCCTACGGAATCTTGCTGTGAAACTTCTCCGGTTGAATCATTTTTCTTGTACCAATAAGAATCTTTAATGTTCTTCTTGGGAACACCAAAGTCTATTGACAAAGAGATGCCTAGAGGATTGTTGGCAGCATCAATAATCAGGTTTCCTTTTTTGGATACGACTTGGTTTCTCTGATAAAGGAACGTGTTATAGTTACCTCCAAGCAAGCTGTCTACTCCATTAAACAGAAGCTCCATGATTGTAGACTCTATCTCCGGTGTAGAACTGCCGATAGCATCCATCATCATCATCTTTTCACGCAAGATTTTACGGCTTAACGTGATCTCGTGCTTGAAAGTAGGCAACCCTCCCATTTGCAATGAAAGGCCGTCAGTTGACTTGGTAGCACCGTCACTAACAATGTCTACGTAGGTAGCCAGAGTGTACGGGCGAATTGTTGCCTCAATCTGTTCGTAAGTAGGGTTCAGAGGGATATTAGGGTTTAACGGGAATCCCATCTGTGCGAACGTCTTCTCCGCATTATATTTTTCCGCAAACATGTCGTTAATCCACGCTTCCAACGGCTTGTTCCCGGTATATCCCATAGCAGCAAGACCTCTGCCTACAATATCGTAAAATTCTTTGTTTCTTGTGTACATATTATCCTCCTTTCTTATTCATTGGATTCACGCACAAACTCAATCATAGGTAATTGTGCTTCTACTGATTTAGGGATACCTCCTCCCGCAACACGGTCTGCGTATATTCTTCCTGCCCTTACTACGGCACATGTTGCAGAAATGCAACCTTCGGGGATACATACATCCTCAAATACGAGGCCGTTTACATCACTTAATTCCCCGCTTGCAACTGCGCCTTGCTTGGAAAGTTCTATTGTACCTGTCACTCCTGTGCTTCCGGGAATGAACATATAAGCCGGGACCATTGCAGCCGCCTTCTGCGTGAAGGTTAACACTGCTCCACTTCTTTTCACATCCCATTCCGTGAAAGTGGATTTTCCGCCTTCAATCTTTGTGGCAACCAGCTCCGGTGTGGTTTCAGAAGCACTTGTCACTGCGATTGAATAACTTTTGCTACCCAATACGAATGACAAGTCTCCATTGGCAGTAGCCTTGTTGGTGATAGTCAGTGTTACCACTGCCTTTACGCCCGTAACTCCATCTGCCGTGATTACTTCAACCTGCTGACCGGCACCGTTGAATTTTACCATTGTCCCGGCATGTATGATGTCACCTGGCTTTAATCCCATCCCGGCAACATCTATCATACCACCGCCTTGGTATAATTCCCGTACCCTCGACCATACAGGAAAATTACCGCCAATTCCCGACCGGAATTGACCGATAGTGTTGAAAGTTCCTAATTGTCTCATTTTTCTTGTCTGTTTTAAAATATGTTACTGTGTTTTGGGAAGTTTTCCTCTTGATATCATGAGTTCCTTGAAAGACTTTCTACGGTTCTTTGCCTGTTCTTCTCCTGTTTCAGCAAACTGATTGATGACAGGCGAATCACCTTCTCCGAAAATCGCCTTGTATCTTTTCTCATAGTTGCGCTTGGCACACCCTATGATATCATCAATTTTCATATCCTCATTGATTTCCACATCGGATATGGCGATATTAAGGATTTCTTCATTGCAGGCGTTTTTACCTCCGTTTTCTATTTGGGATTTCAACAGGTCTCTGGATTTTTTTTTCAAATCTTGGATTGACGCAGCCTTTTTTGCTGCTTCATTTTCTTTCTCAAACTGTAAAATCTTAGCTTCCATTTCCCTCATTTTCTTTTCAAGAGAGGCATCTCCCGTGCCATCACTCGCAGGTGCAGAGTCTTGTTGTGGTTTATAGTTTTTCTTAAAACCCTCAATCTCGGTTGCGACATCGTGGTTATACTGACCTTGCATACCTTTTAGGAACCCGACAGCTGTATTGAAATAGATTTCATCAGGCTCTTTCCCACCCGGCACTGGATTAAGTTCAATATACTTCTGTAATGTCTGCGTTGAAAAACTGGTTTCTCCAAGTTTCTCGTTTAATGTGGATAAGATTTTTTCTTGTTCCATTGTGTTTATTCTGTGTTTATGTTAAATAAAAAAGAGCCTATCAATGCTTTTTGCATCAATAAGCTCTTAGGCTTGTATATTGTAATCTTCTATTCCGACGTAATTCTTATTTTGATATAATTCCGGCATCTTCTGCACATAGTCCGAAGCAAAACGTTTCCATCTGCCATTTTTATATCTGTAAGCTTCTGCCCACATACCGGACAAGTCACAAATGTGCTTTGTAGAAAGTCCGGCTTTTCATCCAACCTGGAATCAATTCTTATCATACAAATAATTTTCATTGCAAATATAGTGTATATTTTCTAAAAATCAATATATTAATCATCTTTTTATTATGTTGTATTTAGAAAATATACAAATAATTGTATATTTGTACCATATAATATCATAGAGCTGTGAATCAAGCCGGGATATGCAGGGTAATTCTGCATGTACCGGCTATTTTTATTTTATGGAATACGACGGAGATGTACATACAAGGAAAGGGGATAGTGTATTCAGTCATGAATACATAACCAAACTACGCAAGATAAAGGATAGCTATAATATTATAGCACAGGCTGGAGGGCAAGAGGACTCATTGGCTTCCGATGCTGATATTGTTATCATGGGAGGTAACCGTGGCGGTTCAAAGACATTCTCTTTATTGATGGAGTCTTTGCCGGATATAAAAAATCCACGGTTTAATGCCGTCCTTCTACGTAATGAGAAAGACGACCTTAGAGACATGATTAATACGTCTTATATCCTTTATTCCCAATTCGGTTATTATAACCGCTCCATATCAGATATGACTTGGAATTTCGGGGATAATTCCGGGAAATTGTGGTTTTCCTATTTTGCGGACACTTTTGAAGATTTCAAGAAACGATTTCAAGGAAAACAGTTTTGTTATATTGGCATAGATGAAATAACACATTGTTCATACGAGAAGTTCAAATATCTAATAACTTGTAACCGTAATGCTTACGGTATAAAAAACCGTTTTTGGGGGACTTGCAATCCGGATCCGGACAGTTGGGTACGTGTCTTTATAGACTGGTGGATTGGAGAAGACGGTAATCCTATACCAGAGAGGAATGGGGTAAAAAGATATTGTTTTATGGACGGAGATTCCCCTAATGGGATTTATTGGGGGGATACACCGGAAGATGTATATGAGCAATGCAAATCAATCATAGATCCTCTTTGGAATGAATCATATGAGAAGTTGGGATTTAATAAGAAGACAATGTTTATCAAGTCCGTGGTATTCATTCGTGCCCGCCTTGAAGATAACATCAAACTGATTGAAGCCGATTCAAATTATGCTGCCAACCTTGCCCAGCAAGATGAGGAATCCCGTGCCCGTGACCTTGAAGGTAACTGGAACTTCAAGGCGGCTGGAGACGACATTCTGAAAATGGAACACATGGAGCGTTTCTTCAACAATCCTGCTCAATATGGGGACGGGAAGCGAAGGGTATCATGTGATATTGCGTATGAAGGCGGGGACAACCTTGTCATGTGGCTTTGGATTGGAAACCATATCGAAGACGTGTATGTGAGCAGGGATAACTCCAAGCGTACGGAAGAATGTGTCTCTTATAAGTTACGTGAGTGGGGAGTGTTGGAGAAAGATTTTGTTTTTGACTTGAACGGTCCCGGACAGGATTTTAAAGGCAAATTCCCGGATGCAGTCAAGTTCAATAACATGGCAGCGCCTATCCCATTGATAAAAGCCGATGAGAAATCCATAAAATATGTGTATTCTTCTTTAAAGTCTCAGTGTGCGGATATACTTGTGAAGAAGATTAAGAATGGCGATATATCAATCAATCCAGAGCTGCTGTCCCGAAAGTTCTCCGGAAACGGATATTCGGGAATGACCCTTCATGACATCCTTATGAAGGAGAGGAAAGCCATTCGGGACGCTGACACAGACAGGGGATTTGATTTGATAAGGAAATATCTCATGAAGAAATACGTCGGACATTCTCCCGACTTCATAGAAGCTATGATTTACAGACAAATCTTTGATATAATAAAACACAAAACAAAACCAAAAGGATTATGGAGAATATAAACACACGACAGATTATGGTACGTCGGCCGTTCCGTAGGATATTACCTAATGGCTATAAATGCGCATCCGGAATTATATCCGGGAATATGACCGGAAACGAGCCGTATGATAATCCTACTTATCAGATTATTACCCAAATGGATTTCCTTAGGGAATTTGAGCCTTCGGGCCATGCCATCAACGACCCGTTGGTTTATCCGGACAGGCTAAGGCAAGATCCGGATACAAAACAATGGTTCAGAGAGGCGGTAATCAGGTGCTCGTTTGCTTTTCAACGGATTATAACAGTAAAGCATCTGGTCCATCTCTGTGGAAATGACATCCAGTTTGAAATGGAAGGTGACACTGAGAATGAAAAAGTAAAAGATACTTTCTTCAAATTCAGGACAGGATGGGCGGTAAAGGACATGGAGATAGCATGGTATGAAGCGGCAAAATCCGTAAAGATAACTGGAGATACAGCATTTGTAGGTTATCTACGGAAGGGGAAATTCTATTGGAAAGTCCTTTCATTTGAAAAAGGTGACGTGCTATATCCTCATTTTGACAATTTCACAGGGGAACTGTCCTTGTTTGCCCGTTCGTATTCGGATTATGACAATAACGGGAATACAGTTACTGAATGGCTGGAAGTATGGGACAGCAAATACCTGCGTCGTTTCAAAAAAGGGAAAGGCGGATACAGTAAAATAAAGCAGGTCATAAAAGGACTGTTCGGATTGAGCGGGTATGAGCTTGTTTCCGAGCAAGAGCATGGGTTCACATTCATTCCTGTGGCTTATCACAGATGTGATGATGGTGCATGCTGGTCCCCTTCGCAGGACAGCATAGAACAGTATGAGCTGGCATTTTCCCAACTTTCTCAAAACAATACCGCTTATGCTTTCCCTATTATGTATTTTAAGGGTGAGAATATTGATATAGAAGGAGGTATGGACGGTACAATAAAATGTATCTCAATGGGAACGGACGATGAAGCGGGATACCTAAACAAGCAGGACGTTTCTACAGCCTTTACAAAACAGCTTGACACTCTTTACAGACTGATATATGAACAGTCGTTCGCTGTAATACCACCGGAAGTAAGAAGCGGGGATCTTCCGGGAGTGGCTATAAAGCTTCTTTATTCACCGGCGTTCGAGAATGCAATGAAGGATGCCCAAGAATATAACCATCTCGTTGATGATATGGTGAAGATATTCACTTACGGATACGGCGTTGAAACGGAAAATCTCATAGACCTGCAAAATTTGAGCGTTTATGCCTGGATAAAGCCGTATATCCATCTTAATGAATCGGAACTTGTGCAGAATCTTGCCGTTTGCGTGCAAAACGGATTTTTGTCACGACAGTCGGCAAATGAAATAGTTCAGTTCTATAGCAACCCACGTGATTGGGATAGGATAATGAGAGAGAAAAAGGAAGAACAGCAGGCTGACCTACTTTACGAATTGAAATCCAAACAAGCGTCCGCTGTCAATAATGGAGTGGAGCATAATACTGGAGGAGATGACAAACAATGAAACAGCCTACACGACAGCAGATACAAGAGTCCAAGGACTACATAAAGTTGAGAGTTCGGGCTGAAATATCCATGAGCGACAATTTACAGAAGGTGCTTCTGCAAGCCGCCAATGAAATTGTAGATATATCCTTGAAATACGGGATAAAGCCATCGTTGTTCCGGTTCTCTGCCAGTAAGGAGCTGAATGATGAAGTGAATAAGGTTCTTGATAAACTGCGTGATACTATATATGATTACACAGAGACCCTATCCGTCTATGACCGGGAAAATGACCGTGATGCGATTGTCGCATTCATCAATAGGGAAGACCACGGCAAGACGCTGTCCGAACGAATAAGTATCTACTCCAACCGTTTCAAGTATGAATTGGAAGCCGCCATAGCTGCCGGGCTGATAGCTGGGATTGGGGGAGAAAAGATAAAAAACAATATAAAATCAAATCTTGAATCTCCGTATTCAGACCCATACTTCAAGAGGGCTGTGGAAGGAGGGAATTCCTCTGCCACACGCATAAAAACCGACGGTATCAGCTACGGGGTCGGAAAATCAAATTCGGCCTACAATTCCCTGAATACACTTACCCGTTTTATTGTAGGTTCATCATGGATGTGGTTTTTGGGAATTTATCATAAGAATAAGGGGTTTACCGGATTCTATTCGTATCGTGGAAGCAGATATCCGTGTTCGTATTGTGACAGCATGGTCGGATATCACCCTATTTCCGATTATCAAAACCAGTGGCATATAAGGTGTTGTTGTTATTTCGTGTTCGTTTAATTAAAGTATATTACATATGTTGAGAGGTAAAGAGGAACAGGTATCGTTCAGCCGGGGGCTTGGAGGAGAATGCAAGCGTGCCAGGATAAGTTTTAGAGAAAAGGCTTTTGCGGATCTTGTCGCTATGGGATGGAAGGATAAGGACGCTTATCTCATTTCAGGACTTTATAATCCGGTGTATTCTTCCAAGGCCAACGAGAAGGACATGAATAAACTTCTGACTGAGGAAGAACGCTTCATGACATATCTGACATCGGTCAGCAGAAAAATACAAAGGAGGCAAAAGGAAAGCGAAAAAGGGAATGAGGATTCAGTAGAGGATGTCAGTGAAGAAGACATATCATTTGAACTTTCAAAAGAAAATCAACTGAAGAAACTTATTGCAGCCCGTAAGAAATATGACGGGAAAGAGGGGTGCAAGGAATGGATAGACTTGACAAAAATGATAGCAGATATTACGCAAATCAAAAAGGACGAGATAAAAGAAGAGGATACTACCGTCCATTTTTACCTGCCTCTTTCATGTAATAATTGCTCGTTGTATCTTGCATCTAAAAAGAAAGCCGGGAAATGATACCCGGCTTAAGAAGTGTATTTCAGTTATACCAATTCGTGCAAGTCTTTACTTCCGAATTTTGATATAAAATATCTTATTACAGAACTCATTTACATAGCTAAATTCTTATTCCCAAAGTAACATCAAACATCGTGGATTTTTTACCTGTCTCGGCATCGGATTTTTCAAATTCCTTGATTGAAGCGTCTATATGAATTCCACCATACTTATATGAGAAGGACAAAAGCATTGATTCTATTTCCCTTTCCAGCTCCTCTTTGCCTTTCCTTATCTGATAGCAAAAGTCCTTTTCATATATTTGCTTCCCTTTATCTATAGGTAGTATTGAAACTATATCGGAGGGATTGTAATATTTTCCGTTCTCTCCAAAATATCTAACATTGTATCCGTTCTTTTCATACAACGTCTCCTCTATCGCTTTCAATTTTCCCCCATTTCTAAGAGTTATTAGTATTTGATAATTCATAATTATTCCTCCATTTCCTTTTTCATTTGATACATCCGCCTTTCCTCCTCAATTATGG
>ERZ791635.585-NODE-585-length-19529-cov-3.47972_pt1 | contig 19529 bp, 19 predicted proteins | sample MGYA00510056_ERZ791635 | MGnify/ENA primary metagenome ERZ791635 (study PRJEB30046, sample SAMN00715187) | human gut metagenome | study: EMG produced TPA metagenomics assembly of the A metagenome-wide association study of gut microbiota in type 2...
ATTGACCGTTTGTGAAAACAGACGCTTCGGCGGCGGCCTCGTTCTGTATCATATTAAGCCGCCTTTGCGTTACCCTGAGCCTTGCCAATAATTCCTCCACAGAAAACGGTTTGGTCAGATAATCGTCGGCCCCCGCATCGAGTGCGTCAATTTTATCGGTATCTTCACTTCGTGCGCTTATGACTATAATCGGCATATTCGACCAAGTGCGGATTTTTTTGATAACATCAACACCGTCAATATCGGGAAGTCCTAAATCGAGCAGGACAATATCGGGATTGTGCGATGACGCTTCCAAAATGGCGGTGGAACCGTTAGGTGCGGTTAAGTATCTGTAATCGTGCGCTTTAAGGGTTGTTGTAATAAGATTTCTAACCGAATTATCATCTTCTACAACTAATATCAATGGTTTATTCATGAATTTCTACCTCCCCGGCAGGTAATGTAATGGTGAACACCGTGCCGTGCGGTGTGTTGTCCGAAACGGTTATTTTTCCGGCGTGTGCATTTACAATGGAACGGCACAGCGACAAGCCCAGCCCCAAGCTACGGCGGCTGTCGGCTATTTTATTCGCTCCGCTGTAAAACATATCGAACACCCGCTCTTTCATTTCATCCGGTATCCCGTCGCCGTCATCGGCAATGGATATAACGGCTTTATCTCCTTGCTTCCAGGTTTTAATCAGAATATTGGAGCCTTTCGGCGTGTATTTAATGGCGTTGTCCACAATATTTATAACAACCTGCACCATCAGCTTTGCGTCCATTTTGGCAAGAAGATAGTCTTCTTTATGCCGGACGGTAATATGATGTTCTACGCTTTTTCTGTTCACATGATGAAGTGCTTCTGTAATGACATCGTCCACTAAATCCTCTGTAATATGAAGATTCAACCGCCCCTCTTCAATTCTTGTTACCGAAAGTAGATTTTCCACAAGATTGATAAGCCACATAGAGTCATCGTAAATATCTGTATAAAGCTGATTCTTTGTCGCTTCGTCAAAGGAATTACCGTTTGATATAAGATTGCTTGCGTTTCCCGAAATGGAAGTAAGCGGTGTTCGCAGATCGTGCGAAATAGCCCGCAGAAGATTTGCACGGAGCTGTTCATTCTTTGCAAGAATTGCCGCTTCTTCTTTTTCTCTTGCATTCTTTTCGTTTTCCAGCGACAAAGCACACTCACCGAGTATAGACAAAAGAATACTCTTTTCAAACGCATCAAGCGGCTCATTGCCTATATAAATACCTACAACGCCGTAAACTCGGCTGTTTACCCTTACGGCAAGGTATAGGCACTTTGCGTTTGAAAGTGTTTCGGTAGTAGCACCTGCGTGTTTGTTATTTTTTAGCACCCATTCCGCAACTGCCTCTTCTTTTGTACCCGTTATTTCTTTGTCTGTTTTATCTCCCGAAACTGTAAAAATATGAGGTTCTCCGAGCGTTTCGCCCTCAGTCAGATAAAACACTATATCCTTTCCGAGCAGTTTTATAAGCTGATTTGCCGTTGCGGAAACGATTTCGTTTTTGTCTTTTGCCTGTTGCAAAAGCTGATTTGTATCAAACAGCACCTTTGTTCTGTAAGCCGCCTTTGCAGACTGTTTCGCATGCTCTTTCAACTTCACGGCAAGCGAGCTTGTGAGCAGTGCCGCCAAAAACATAATTAAAAAGGTGACAGGATATCCTTGATCGTAAGCCTGAAGTGTGAACTGCGGATCGGTAAAGAAAAAGTTGAAAACCAAAACGCTGACAATAGAAGAAATCAGGCTGTAAACCCGATGTCTTGTAACGACCGAGGTCACAAGAACGCCGAGAACATATACCGTGATGATATTTGCCTCTGCAAACCCCAATTGCCTGAACAGCATTCCTATACAGCTTGCCAAAATTAAAATGGCAACGCTTTTTAAAAGATCGGAAACCGAAAACACGATTCCGTTTTTCTTCCTTGCTTTTTTGGCGCGGTATGCGGTGTTTTTACCGCCGGTATCGGGTATGATATGCACATCTAAATTCGGCACTCTTGCAATCAGTTTTTCTGTAAGAGTAGGTTTAGAAAATATGCTTTTTCGGGTTGCGGAGCTTCTTCCTATCACAATTTTTGAGACACCCGAAAGCCTTGCAAATTCGGCAATTTGATAGGAAACATCTTCACCGTGCACGGTTTCAATTTTAGCACCGAGCTGTTCTGCAAGACGCATATTGCTCCGCAGTCGCTTAACATCTTCCTCGGACATTACCTGATAATCAGGAGTTTCAACAAACAGCGCGGTAAAAGCGCCCTTAAAGGCATTCGCCATTCGGGCGGCGGTGCGGATAATTTTCGCATTGGACGGTGACGACGAAAGGCAGACAAGAATATGCTCATCGGTATGATAATCGCTGTGACTTTTCGTTCTGACGGTTTCGGTAAGCAGATTCACCCTGTCGGCACAGCGGCGCAAGGCAATTTCACGAAGCGCCGTTAGATTTTCCACGGTAAAGAAATTCTCTGTTGCACGCTCAGCTTGAGTCGGGTTATAAACCTTGCCCGCTTGCAGCCGTTCAATCAATTCCTGCGGCTCAATATCAACAAGCTCAACCTGACTTGCGTTATCAAATACCGAATCGGGGATACGCTCATGTACCATAATGCTCGTTATAGATGCAACGGTGTCATTTAGACTTTCAATATGCTGGACGTTTACCGTGGTATAAACGTCTATTCCCGCATTAAGTAACTCTTCAATATCCTGATAACGCTTTGTATGTCGGCACACGGGGGCATTGGTATGGGCAAGCTCATCCACAAGAATTAACTGTGGATGTCTGGCAAGTGCAGCGTCCAGATTAAATTCTGAAAGAGTAATTCCGTTATATTCCGAAACAAGATTCGGAAGACATTCCAATCCGTTTACAAGTGCAGAGGTTTGAGGACGGGCATGAGGTTCAATATAGCCGGCAACGACATCAATACCATGCCTCTTTACCGAATGAGCTGCTTTCAGCATAGCATAGGTTTTACCGACTCCTGCGGCATAGCCGAAAAAGATTTTCAAATGTCCTCTGTTTAGGTTCTGTTTCTCCTTTTCAATTTCTTTTAGAAAATGTTCTGGACTTTGCCTTGTTTCGTCCATAAAAACACCTCCTGATTAAAAGAATTTCTTCTTTTTGAAGTAGATGATTTCTCCTATTGCGATAATAAGAGAAACAATAATCACCGACAGATAACCGTATCGCCACTTCAGCTCCGGCATATAAGCAAAGTTCATTCCATACCATCCCGTAATTAAAGTAAGAGGCAGGAAAAAGGTGGTGACGATTGTTAGAATCCCCATAATCTTATTTTGCCGTGCATCCTGCCTAGACTGATAAAGCTCACGAAGTTGAAGCATATTTTCACGAAGCAACTGAACATGATTTTGCAATCTCTCGGCACGGTGGGTAAATTTTTCCCAGTCCCCGGTATCGTCTGCAAATGAAGAACACGCGCGGGATTGAAACAACTCTCCGATATCTGTCAATTGTTCATAGTAAGCATTTAATTCGGACAGCTTTTGCCTGTGTTTTGTGAGCAGAGGGAAAAAGTCTGTCGAACCGCCGGAGCCGATATTTTCTTCCATTTTTTCTGTTTCTGACTCGATGTGAGAAAGATAGAGAACATCATCCTCTATCATTTGCTCCATAAACTGCAAAAGAAGATGAGCCGGACTGTTCAGCTCCTGAAACATACTTATCCGTTTGTCTACCCATAATTTCAAATCGCCTACATCTTCGACAAATAAGAGCGACTGTCCCGTCAAATAAAAGCTGAAGGAAAGCTGCGGTGAACGCTGTTCGCTTTTTTGAGGCAGGCGTAATGTTCCGATGATGCAGTTTTTGAAAACCTCTGCCTTACAATAACGAATCGATCCAAGACAGTGAAGAAGTTCTTTATAATACGGTAGTTGTTCTTTACATTTGTGAAATTCCGCCGTACTCATAAATGTAAAAAACGGCTTTTTATCGCCACAGTTTTGGGCGGCTTGCAGACTCCCGTCTTTTGAATTTATAAAGTATTGCATTACAACTCCCCCTTTCTACTTTTTATTATATCACATATATCACAAGTATAAAAGTATTTTCTACTTTACATATTCCGCATTGATCACCGCTTGATTTGAAAAGAGAAAATCAGAGAAGCTATTTGCAAAGGCATTATTTGAAGCCTTTTTCCATATCACAGCGGTCTGAATTACGGAAGGATCCAGCGGTTCTATCGTACATCCTGCTTTCTCACAGATAATACTATTTTGCTTTGTAGAAATGATAAGACAGCGGTATGTATCGTCATTTGCAGAAGCATTGTTTTCAATAAAGCCAAAGTCAATTCGATTTTTGTTTAGCTTATCATATATATCCTCTGTATTTCCGAACAGGAAATGAAGCTGACAATTCGGCTTTCCTTTTGAAAACTTTTCAAATAGCGGTATCAGCGAATCCAAGATCATAGGATTATCAAACGCAATAAAAAGGCTGTTTTCTGCAATTTCTTCGTCAATTAAGTGGTGGTTATTGGCTAAAAAATCGTCAAGCCTTTTCATTATAAAGTAACCGAACACAATCATGACAGCCACTGCGCACACTAACAATAATTCTTTCATGCTTTCCGTCTTCTTTCGGAATTTATATGTGAAAACACTTTTGTATATTTTTGGTATCACCCAGCACCAAAATAGTGTCACCCGGTATAAAGCTTGTTTCAGGCGCAAAATTTAGATTCATTTTACCGTCGCGTTTAATCGCCATAATATTGATACCGTGCTTTTTACGCACATCTGCTTCAATAACGGTTTTTCCGATCCATTTTTCGGGTACGGCAATTTCAAAAATTGCATGATCGCTGTCCAATTCTATGTAATCGAGGATATGGTCGGCAGTATAGCGGATAGCCGTCCAATCCGCAAGCTGCCTTTCGGGATATACGATTTCATCCGCACCGTTTCGCAGAAGAAATTTTGCGTGTACATCCCGTGCCGCACGGGAAACTATCTTTTTGGCGTCCAATTCCTTTAATAGAGATGTCGTTTCAAGCGAGCTTTGAAAATCGTCCCCGATTGCAACGATGCAAACATCAAAATTATTTACGCCCAAAGACTCCAAAAATTCCTCATTTGTTGCATCACCTATTTGCGCGTTCATAACAAAGGGCAATACCGCATTTACTCTTTTTTCGTCTTTGTCTACAGCCATAACCTGATGCCGCATCTCGTTAAGCTTCATAGCAATATGCCTGCCAAACCTTCCAAGCCCTATTAATAAAACAGATTTCATATTATTTCTCCTTTAGCCAACCGTTATTTTTTCCTGCGGATATTTTGTTACGTTTGTCCCCGTACCTTTCATTGCCGCAAATATCAATGTCAGTCCTCCGACTCTTCCGAAAAACATGAGTATAATCAGAATGAACTGCGAAGCAACCCCCAACTGTGAGGTGATGCCAAGCGAAAGCCCCACCGTTCCGATTGCCGACGCTGTTTCAAACAGTGACGGGAGCAACGGGATATTTTCAAGACGGCTGATGATCATTCCTCCGCCTATAAACAGCACAATATACAGTAAAAAGATGGTTGCCGCGCTTTTCACGGTATCGTCGGATATGCGCCGTTTGAAAAAGTGTGTATTTTCCTTTTTGCGAAACACGGACAGCGCTGATGAAACCAAAACGGCGATTGTGGTGGTTTTCATACCGCCAGCCGTTGAACCGGGAGAGCCGCCGACCAGCATCAACAATATAATCAGCATTTGACCTGTCTCACTGAAGGCTGTTAAATCCGTCGTATTAAAGCCGGCTGTTCTCGGCGTAACAGACTGGAAAAGAGAGGTCAGGATTCTTTCTCCGAGGGGAAGGCTCTGATACTCGAAAAAGAAAAAGTAAAGCGCCGGCAGGATAATCAGTATTCCCGTCACGGTAAGGATAACCTTGCTTTGCATTCGGTATTTTCTGAAATGAAGCTTGTTGTTTTTTATATCCTCCCAAGTTAAAAAGCCTATGCCGCCGATAATAATAAGCGCCATAACCGTGAAGTTGAAAAAGGGCTGTGATGAATAAGAGGTTAATGACGAAAATGGCTCTTTAATGCCGATTAAGTCAAAGCCTGCGTTGCAGAATGCCGAAACAGAATGGAACAAGGCGTACCATAAACCCTTCGTAATTCCGAAATCACGGATAAAAGCCGGCAAAAGCAGGGCTGCTCCAATCAGCTCAATGCACACCGAGGTTTTTAATATAAATTTTGTAAGCCGCACAATGCCGCCGACATGATGTGCAGAAACAGCCTCCTGCATAGTACTTCTCTGCATTAGACCTATTTTTCGACCTGAAAAAGCCGCAACCGAAACCGCAACCGTGACAATGCCCATACCGCCGATTTGAATTAAAAACAGTATTACGCTCTGCCCGAACATTGACCAGTATGTAGCGGTATCGTGTATAACCAAACCGGTTACACAAACTGCGGAGGTGGCGGTAAACAGTGCGTCTGAACATACAGCGCCTTTACCGTCCCTTGTTGCAACGGGCAGCATTAACAGTATGCTGCCTAAAATTATCACAGACAGAAAGCCTAATATAATAATCTGGAACGAAGTAATGTGCTTGTGTTTTGGATTTTGTCGTTTTATCATAACGGATACCTTCGCAATCTTAATATCAAATTTAGACTTTCTTTATTTTATCTTAATCTGCATTAAATCGGCGTAAGCAAGATAAAGACGATATTAAGATTGCATAAAGATAAAGGCGGAAAAGCCGAAACTCTTCCGCCTTAAAACTATTACAGAATTCCGTTCAGCATCAAATTTACTTTAAGAACATTTACTGTTTCTTCTCCGAAAACTCCTAAGAATTTACCGTCGGTGCATTTCTTAATAATCTCCCGTATCTCGTCCTCGGTCATATCGTTTGCTTTTGCGATTCTTGCCACCTGATACTTGGCGGCGGCGGGGGAAATATGGGGGTCAAGTCCGCTGCCCGAGCAGGTCACAAGATCAACGGGGATTGCTGTTTCGTCCATGTCGGGATTGGCCTCCCGAAGTTTTTCCACACGCTCTTTCACCAAAGCCTCATATTCTTCGCTTGCCGGGGAAAGGTTGGACGGTGCGGCATACATCAGAGTTTTTCCGCTTTCGTCCTTGTAGGTTGAAACATCAATATTCATAATGCGCCCCCACATATGTCCGTCATCCGTATACTGCTGACCGAGCAGCTCACAACCGTACTTTTTTCCGTCAACCTCAATAATACTCCCGTTTGCTTTGTCGGGGAAAATAAGCTGCGCAAACCCTGTAACGACACCCGTATAAACCACGCCGCAGAGCAATGTGAATATAAGAAAAATTATTGCCGCTCTCGGCAGTACATTTTTTAATGTTTTCATTATAAAACCTCCTTATGCCAAGCCGAACAGTACAAGCAGCATATCAATCAGCTTAACGAAGATGAAGGGTGCCGCCAAACCGCCGAGACCGTAAATTAACAGATTGCGGGACAAAAGCTTGCCTGCGGGAACCTCACGGTATTTCACACCTTTGAGCGCCAGCGGAATCAGCGCAATAATAATCAGCGCATTGTAGATGATTGCCGATAAAACAGCGCTTTGCGGGGAATGAAGTCCCATAATGTTAAGTGCCGAAAGACCCGGATACAGTCCCATAAACAAGGCGGGAATAATGGCGAAATACTTTGCTACATCGTTCGCTATGGAGAAGGTGGTCAGACTGCCTCTTGTCATCAAAAGCTGTTTACCGATACGGACGATATCAATAAGCTTTGTCGGTGACGAATCAAGATCAACCATATTTCCCGCTTCCTTTGCCGCCTGTGTGCCGGTGTTCATCGCAACCGCCACATCAGCCTGTGCAAGTGCGGGTGCGTCGTTCGTGCCGTCGCCCGTCATTGCCACAAGGTGTCCTTTGCTCTGAAAATCGCGTATCATTTGAAGCTTGCCTTCGGGAGTTGCTTCGGCAAGGAAATCATCCACGCCCGCTTCTGCCGCAATGGCAGCGGCGGTCATCGGGTTATCGCCTGTAATCATAATGGTTTTTATACCCATTTTACGAAGATCCGCAAACTTTTCCTTAACGCCCTGCTTGATAATGTCTTTCAGATGAATAACGCCTAAAATCTTATGATTTTTCGCTACAACAAGGGGAGTTCCGCCTTTGTTCGCAATCTCTTTAACGATTCGGTCGCATTCCTCCGAATAAATTCCGCCGCTTTCGGTTACATATTTTTCCATGGTATCGGCGGCCCCCTTGCGGATTTCGTTGCCGTCATAATCAACGCCGCTCATACGGGTTTTCGCCGTAAAGGGAATAAAGGTCATATTCTTGTCGGAAAGCTCTCTGCCGCGAATATTGAATTTTTCTTTTGCGAGAATAACTACGCTTCTGCCTTCGGGCGTTTCATCGGCAAGCGAGGATAACTGCGCCGCATCGGCAAGCTCTTGTTCACTTGCTCCGTCAACGGGGATAAAAGCACTTGCCTTACGGTTGCCGAGTGTAATCGTACCTGTTTTGTCAAGCATAAGTATGTCCACATCGCCTGCGGCTTCAATAGCTCTTCCGCTCATAGCAAGTACATTTGCTTGGTTCAGTCTGCTCATTCCCGCAATACCGATAGCGGAAAGCAATGCGCCGATGGTGGTAGGGGCAAGGCAGACAAGCAACGCTACCAAGGTAGTAACAGAGGTGGGGTTATCAATTCCCGCCTGTTTTGCCGAGAATATGGAGTAGGTATAAAGCGATACCGTAACAAGAATAAAGATAATGGAAAGGGCGACAAGAAAAATCTGCAATGCGATTTCGTTTGGCGTCTTTTTACGGGAAGCGCCCTCGACCATGGCAATCATTTTATCAAGGAAGCTTTCGCCCGCTTCGCTTGTTATCCGCACAACGATCCAATCGGAAAGTACGGTAGTACCGCCAGTTACTGCGCTTCTGTCGCCGCCTGCCTCACGGATAACGGGTGCGGATTCGCCTGTGATAGCGCTTTCGTCTACGGAAGCGGCTCCCTCAATAACCTCACCGTCGCCCGGAATTTGCTCTCCTGCTTTCACAATGACAATGTCGCCTTTTTTAAGCAACGCGGAAGAAACAGCGGTTATCTGTTCTTTCTTATCGGCAGAGGGTATCTTGTGTGCCTCCACATCTTTTTTTGAAGCTCTCAGAGCGTCCGCCTGCGCCTTGCCTCTGCCCTCGGCAATCGCTTCGGCAAAATTGGCAAAAATACAGGTAAACCACAGAATAACTGCGATTGCCAAGGTATATCCGCTTGAAGCGTCCTTTAGTCCGAATAGGGATACAATCCACAGTCCGCTTGTGAGGATCGCCGAAATATATACCAAAAGCATAACGGGGTTTTGCACCTGTGTTTTGGGATTTAGTTTTACAAATGAATCTTTTATGGCTCTGCCGAGCATCTTTTTATCGGCAAAAGCACTTTTATTATTTGATGCCATAACAGTGCCTCCTTAAATAACATTACTGAAAAATTCAGCGAGCGGTCCTAACGCCAACGCAGGGAAGAAGCTAAGTGCGCCTATAATAAGTACAATGAGAATCAGTAAAAATACAAACATACCGTTTGTTGTGGAAAGTGTACCTGCGCTTGTTGCAATCTTCTTTTTGCCGGCAAGACTGCCCGCAATCGCCAGTGTTCCTATGATCGGAAGGAAACGGGCAAACAGCATGACAAGACCGAGCGAAACATTCAAAAATACGGTGTTTGCATTAAAGCCGGCAAAGGCAGAGCCGTTGTTACCGCCGCAGGAAGAATATGTGTACAGTATTTCGGAAAAGCCGTGCGCTCCGCCGTTGTTTAGGCTGTCCGCCACACTCGGAACGACCGCCGCAAGTCCGCTGCCGATAAGAATAGCAATCGGCGTTGCAAGGCAAACAAGCACAGACCATTTCATTTCATAAGGCTCAATCTTTTTGCCTAAAAACTCCGGCGTTCTGCCGACCATAAGTCCGGCTATAAATACCGTCAGAATGGCAAAGGCAAGCATACCGTAAAGACCGCAGCCAACGCCGCCGAAGATAACCTCGCCGAGCTGCATCAGGAGCATTGTCACCATACCGCCGAGCGGTGTGTAACTGTCGTGCATGGAGTTTACAGAGCCGTTGGAAGCCGCCGTTGTAAATGCCGCCCAAGTAGAGGATGTTGCAATACCGAATCGGGTTTCCTTACCTTCCATATTGCCGCCCGCCTGGTCGGTCATTGAGACGTTGACACCATCCTGTGCAAGTTGCGGCGTCGCAACCTGTTCGCTGACGGCAATCGTGCCCAGCGCCAGCGCAAGGCATATAAACATCGCCATAAAGATTGCAACGCCCTGTTTTTTATTCTTTACCGCCTTGCCAAAGGTAAAGCACAGCGCCGCAGGAATAAGCAAAATTGAAAGCATTTCAATCAAATTTGTAAAAGCGTTCGGGTTTTCGAGCGGATGAGCGGAGTTAACGCCCATATAACCGCCGCCGTTTGTACCCGTTTGCTTAATGGCGACCTGGCTTGCCGCAGGACCCATAGGTACAAACTGTTCGGTAACAATTTCGGCGTCTTCTATTTTTTTGCCGTCAACTGTTACGGTATTTGTATCAAGGTCAATTTCGGCGTTTTCAAGAATTTCGCCGTCTGCGCTTACCGCAATCGGTTCAACGAGCGATACGGTTTCAGCGCCTTTCAGGTTCTGAATCACGCCGCCGCCCACAAGGCAAAGGGAGATGACAAGATTCAGCGGAATCAAAATATGAATGACGATTCTTGTTATATCAACCCAAAAGCTGCCTAATCCATCGGCTTTTACTTTTATAAATCCCCGTATCAGGGCAAACAGCACGGCAATACCCGTGGCTGCGGAAACAAAGTTCTGCACGGTAAGTCCGAGCGCTTGGGTCAGATAGCTTAATGTGGACTCGCCGCTGTATGCCTGCCAGTTTGTATTGGTTACGAAACTGGCTGCGGTATTAAAGGACAAATCCCATTTTACACCCGAAATCCCCTGCGGATTTCCGGGAAGAACTCCCTGCAAAATCTGAAGCAAAAACAGAAAAATAAGTCCGATGCCTGAAAAAATCAGAACGGAAACGGCATATTTTTTCCAGTTCATTTGCTCGTCTTTTTTGATGCGCATAACCTTATACACAGCGTTTTCACAGGGCGTTAGAATTTTGGAAAGAAAGGTTTTCTCTCCGTTCATTACTTTCTTGATATAAGCGCCGAGCGGAATCGCCAAAACAATAAGAACGGCAAGATAGAGTATGTATTGTATTACCGCACTCATTTTTGCTCATCCCCTTTCATCAGTATGTAAACATAGTAGATTAGCAGTGCCGCAGCACAAAGACCGATAAATCCGATTATAATATTCATAGTCTTACCTCCTTGTTTGATATTTTAACAGCAAAAAGATTAAATCGGGATTAGCAGAATATACAGCACATTAAAACTATATTAAGACGCTTACAGCCATCCGAAAATCAAAGCAATCGGAACCGTAATAATTACGGTGAAGAAAAACACGGCAACGAGAACACAAATCGGCATACCGATAAATACCGCAAAAAAGGACAGATACGGATGCTTGAATGCGAAATGCTCCGCTCGTACTTCAATGCGCTTATCAAATTCGTGTATAGCTTTAAATATGGCTGACATATTTAATCCCTCCTTACGCTTATAATGAATTCACTCGATATTCATTGCAATGGGCATAGTCAAATTTTCTTTGAAAATTTGCTCCCAAATCAAAGATTTGGGGGGCGAAATAGTGCATTTAAGCACTGCTTCGAACTATCTATGACAATTATAGATTAGCACAGGAGAAATAAAAACGGGAAAAAGACCTCATTGATTACTGTTAAGAAAAAATAAAGCCTAAATTAGCGGAACATACCTACCAAAATGGAAAGCGGCGACAGAAAGAATAGAATCTTCCTGCCGCCGCTTTTTGCTAATTTATATTAAATCTTTTATTGCTTTTCTTAATTTCTCCAGCGCCTTTTCACACTTGTTATGAGCCGTATTTGCTGAGCTGTATTCGTGGTCGGTAGCAATATCCGTATACATCATCTTCTTGATTGGCTTCTTTTTCGGCTCGCCGTATTCGTCCAAATCGTTATGATCCATATAAAACAGACTATGGCATTCAAAGCAAAAACCGAGTCTTTGAGATAACATTTTCCGTTCGGTATACTCCAGTTTTTCGTATGCTTCCCACAGTCGGGTATACAGCTCATTTTTCATAAACAGCGTATAAGTGTCAGAGGTACCGTCGGAATGTGCCTCCTCTGTGCATTCTTCACCGTCATCGTCTGTGTATTGCCGATACAAATCCACCCGGTTTTCATTGAGCAGACCGCCGAGTAATATTTTTTTAGTGTTTTCAACGGTTTCCTCAAGCTCGCCTGCAACCTTTATCAGTGTTTCATCTGAATAATCACGCTCGTATTTGTACCATATCGCCATTGCTTTACGGAACTTGGCATATTCTGCGATGCTTTGTGCTGTGAAGCCTGTACGCATAGAGCGCACATAGTCCAGTATCTCCCGTTCCACATACCGTTCCTTGAACGAGGTAAACGACGCGCCTTGCTTAATATCGTAGTTTTTTAATGCTTTGAGCAGTCCGGCAATATATGCCTGTTTCATATCCGCAAAATGCTCCGGCATAAAGAGCTTTCGCATATATTCCTGCACATTGTTGTTAAGCGTTTTTTCATAATAGTGCAGAAACCAAGCAAGATAGCGGTTATCTTTCTCTTTCAGATAGGTTACAATATATTCCTGCAAATCCCATTTCGGCGGTGCCGTCTTCAATTGATACATATTTAAATCTGCTTTATCTATATAAATTTCTGTCACGGCACTCACCTCCGTTCTGTGATACTTACCGTTATTTTAACTGCTTATCGACTTCGGCGTAGAGCTTTTCACGGCTCATATCCGACTCATACTGACTGTTGGCATATTCGGCATCCTCTTTTGCACGCTGCATACGCTCTTTTGCAAGATCAAGCGCTGTGGAGGCAAATTCTTCTGTGACAGTACCTCGTTTTCTTTCCATTCGGAGCACAGAGCAGCGGTTTTTATAGATGCGGATAACAGGATTGCCCGCCGCTAATTCTTTACGGTTGATTCTTGCGGCGTATTTCCGGCAGGTAATGGCTTTGCCCTTGAGCTTAAACGGCGCATAACCTGTACAATACTTTTGTCTTGCCGCAGAGGTCATAAGGAAATATTTTTTGCAGATATCGCACCTCCTTGGATAATGACCGTAATGTAAGCCTTCAAAGAAGTCGGTCATCACAAAGCTGTAATAGCTGTCGAAATAAAGCCTGCGTGCAAGAGTAGCCGTTTTACTGCGGCTGGCTTTCTTGATCGGTACATATTCCGTTGTCACGGGAAACGGCACAGAGCCGAATACTTCTAATGCTATGGGGAGCAAATGTTCCTCGTCAAATCGGTCAGCTTCATTTACACGGCTCACGAAAACTCTAAGCTTTTCAAAAGAATTGCGAATGTCGGCACTCAAAGTATCGTAGAAACTGAGTGTAGCATTGACTTCGCCAAGCAGAGCTTCAGTACGGTCAAAGAAGTCTTTTTCATATTCTTTCGGTAAGTTGGGAAACACTATTTGCCCCACATCCATTTGACCGATCTTTGCACGACGGGAAAAATATTCGCTTATGATATGTCCGTTTTCTTCAGAAAACAACGTTGCTATTCTGTTATGTTCATCATCTGTGCCGAGCATATCAAATGGCTTCAGCCACGGAAGTGCAGTAAAGATATTTACCATTCTTTCTCCGGCGTTCACATAGTCGCTGACTTTCAAATACCCAAGCCGCAACATCTTTTCAAGCTGCCAATTATCCGTTGTGAAAACGCCAATACGGGCGGCGGTGTCATTTTCGTAATACTGATTCAGCAGGTGCGCCGCAAAAGTCCCCGCAGGATAGCTCTTGCCGCCGATATGCACTCTGCCGTCACGATAATCGGCGCTGAAAAAGCTGATTTTATCCATATTCCGCTGTACCCCCGTACTAATTCTATCAAAAGAAGTGTCCCATAAAACTTCCTTTAGTCTGACAGGACGAAAAAATATTTTTCAAAAGTTTTTGTAAAGATTCTTGTTATCAAAGTTTATATTTTTTATCATTATATCATAAAAACGCAGTATTTACAAGGGTTTATACTTGTTACGCTTTTGATTTTATATCTGTTATCTCATTATTTCAGCAACCGAAATTTTAATGCATTAATATAAGTGAGGGAGCGAAAACCTCACAAAATACACGGGCATTGCCGTCGGGAAACCGGCGGCTTTTTTGTTGCCCGAAAACGAAAGGAGGAAAGGTCTATGATGAAGATTACAACCAAGCAGGCGGAAAAGGTTCACCGTCTTGTTAATTCGCTGTGCGCCAACTGTGATAAGGACGGCAACTGCATTCTGCTTGACGACGGCGAAGCACACCGCTGCGTGCAGCTTATCTCTATCTACGGGATTTACTGCAACTACTTCAAAAAAGCAGTATTACTCGCCGATAAAGAGCTGTACGAACAAATCAAAAAGCACAACAAATTGAAGTAAGAAAAGGAGAAATGAAATTATGAGAAAATTTAATGAAATGTACGTTATCGGTATCGACCACGGCTACGGGAATATGAAAACGGCGAACTGCTGCTTTCCCACCGGAGTAATGAAAAGCGATACCGAACCCACCTTTGTCAGCGACCTGCTCCAATGGAACGGCAAATACTATTCCATCGGCGTCGGTCATAAGGAATTTACGGCAGACAAGTTTACTGACGAGGACTATTATGTACTCACCCTTGCCGCTATCGCACGGGAGTTACGGAGAGAACGCCTCACCGAGGCTTCTGTATTTATCGCCGCAGGACTACCCTTAACTTGGGTATGTGAGCAAAAGGCTGAGTTTAAGAAATATCTGCTTCAACACAGCGATGTTGAATTTTCTTTCCGTAACACCGATTACCGCATTAAAATTGTCGGTGCAGAAATCTATCCGCAGGGGTTCGCTGCTGTTGCCGAAAACCTTGGTGATTTTAAGGGTGTCAATATGCTCTGCGATATTGGCAACGGTACAATGAACCTGCTTCGGATTGTAAACAAGAAACCTGATGCCCAGCGTATGTTTACCGAGAAGTACGGCACCCATCAATGCGCTCTGCTTATCCGTGAGCAGATGATGAAGCACTATCATACAATCATCGATGATGCGATAATCACAGAAATTCTCAAGAAAGGCACAGCAGATATTGACGGGCAGTATCTTGAAACGGTTATCAAAACCGCAAAAGAATACACCGCCGGTATCTTCCACCGTCTGCGTGAACACGAATACGATCCCAAACTGATGAAACTATATGTGGTCGGCGGCGGTGGTTGCCTTATCCGTAACTTTGCCGATTACGATGCAAGCCGAGTTATCATCAACGAGGATATTTGTGCCACCGCAAAGGGATATGAGTATATGGCACTCGTTTCCCTTAACAGAAACGGTGGTGCGGTATGAGCATTAAGAATGTAAAAGTACGCTTTAATCTGAGTAAAGAAAATGACCGCAAGGCTTATGAATATCTGCAAGGTGCAGAGGTTTCATACAGCAAGGCGGTCATTTCTGCTATCTGCGGATATATGGAGCTGTCAGAAAGAACTGCAACCGAAGAAGCTTTCCTCGAAAGGGTTATATCCACCATCCGAGAGGAAACGGCAAAACAAACCCTCTTAGCGGCTTATTACAACTTGTGCAACAGCCCGTTGCACAAACACCTTCCGAAAAGGAAAAAAACGACGACAGCGAAGAAGCGGTACTCGATTTTCTTGACAGCTTCTAAGATGTCACTGCTTCCTGCTTTTGACGGTACTGTGATGGCAATACCCAAAGGAATTGCCCCCACTAAAACCAATGACTCCACTAGTTTTCAAAACTGACGGTAATCACAATAAAAGTGATGCCAATATCAACCAATAGCAGAACCAATCGAAAGATTTGCACAAACAATAATTGTATGAGGTCGCTCCCTCACGGTGCAAGCCACAGAAAAACAGACGAATACCACATATGGTGTGTGTCTTACACCGTAACAAGCAGGGACTTTGTGTGCCAAACTCCCAATCAAAATCCGCCCCAAGAGGCTGATTTACTCTTTGAGGGACTCCGTCCCCCAAGCCCCTTGGAAAAAGAACGAAAGAAGGAATAATGTATATGAAAGATATACGAATCGCCGTGCGTGTCACGGCAAAAGAAAAAGAGAAAATACAGTCAAAAGCCCGAACGTGCGGGCTGAGTACAACTGAATATGTAAAGCAAAGAGCGTTGGGGTACGAGCCGAGAAGCATTCCACCCGACACTCTTTTTCTTTGTTTTGAAAAGCTCGGTGAACTTGCAGATAAAGCGAGTTCACCGGAATTGGACAAGGAAATCGGTGATGTACTGAAAGCAATTACAGCAACTTTTCTGCTGCCGGGAAAGGGGTGATGTATTGTGGCTGTTACAGGCTTCTGGCCTATTTACAAGAATTTGAAAGCAACGCTTGACTATGCCGACAATCCCGACAAGACCACCGCAAGAGAATATCTTGACGATGATTTGTATGCGGCGCTTTCTTACGCCGAGAACGATAATAAGACCGACCGTAAAATGTATGTTGGCGGCATTAACTGCTCAAAGCAAAACGCCTATGCCGAAATGATTGCCGTGCAGCGACGGTTCGGGATTCGTGGTAAGGTTGCCGGGTATCACGGGATTCAGAGTTTCCGTGAAGGCGAAGTCACACCGGAGCAAGCCTTTGAAATCGGAAAAGCTACCGCCCGAAAGATGTGGGGCGATAAATATCAAGTGTTGGTGACCGTTCATTTGAATACAGATAATCTGCATTGTCATTTTGTTGTGAATCCCGTTTCATTTAAGGACGGTACAAAATTTCAAAACAAAATCGGCGACCACAAGGAACTTCGCCGTGTATCGGATGAGATATGCCGGGAACACGGTTTATCTGTTCTTGAAAACAGCAATTTTTACGGCGGTAATAAAAAAGACTATTGGCGGCACAAGTCCGGCAAGAAAACACATCGGGACTATCTCCGTGAGGACGTGGAATATTGCCTGTCTTTTGCTACCTCTCCGAGAGAATTTGATAGCCAGTTATATGCGCTCGGATATACGCTTGACCACGTACGTTTTTCCGTGAAAGCAAAGCATTGGGAACGCTCTGTTCGGCTTGCAAATATTGGTTTTACAAATGAAATCGTACAAGCACAGTTGGATAAAAACGCCGAGAACAGATACCGCCTGTTCACCTTGGAGTACCGCCCACCGTACAGACCTAAAAAGTTTCCGTTGGAAGATGAACTGCGAAAGCTTGAATTCTCTATCGACCACAGCCACGATGCGGCAACAGTTTTAGTAAATATGATATTCTATATCATCATAACAGTAATTCAAATTGCCGCCGAGCTTACAAATGTAATGCTGCTGTCACCTGATTTAAGGGCGGCGGAAAAGGATTTGAAAAAACTGATTGCCGACTATCACTTTTTGCAGGAGCAGGATATTCATACAGTTTCCGACCTACAGGTAAATATTGAGCAATCCCGGTCTGAGCTTTTGACACTGGAACGTGAGCGCAGCGACATCAGCAATCGTATCCGCCGTCCAAAATCGCCGGAGGATGAAAGCCAAAACAAAGAGAGCCGAAAAGCGATCAGCAAACAAATGAAGCCTGTTCGAGAAAAGCTTCGCCGTGCGGAGAAAATTTTGGAGAAGTTTCCGCATTTGTATGAATTATTAAAGCAAGAGCACGAGCTGGAGAAAAAAGCCCGTGCAAGATACAAAGAAAGAGGGAGATAAAATGAAAAATACGATGAAAAAGCCGGTGGCAATTCCGGCAGAAAAATTGCACCCCTTTGCCGGACACCCATTCAAGGTCAAGGACGATGAGGAAATGAATACCTTGATCGAAAGCGTACAGACGCAAGGAATTCTTTCGCCGCTGATTGTTCGACCGATTGAAAACACAGATGAATATGAGGTGATAAGCGGACACCGCCGCTTACACGCCGCAGTTAAGGCAGGGATCACAGAAGTCCCTGCCTTAATTGTTTCCCTTGACCGTGATGCGGCGGCAATCGTGCTTGTAGACAGCAACCTACACCGAGAGCACATTCTGCCCTCTGAAAAAGCCTTTGCTTACAAGATGAAAGCGGAGGCATTGGCACACAAAGGATATCGTACAGATTTAACTTCGGTGCAAGTTGCACCGAAGTTAGCAACCGAACAAATTGCAGAGGATGCGGGTACAAGCAAAGATACTATTAAACGCTATATCCGTCTTACCAACCTTATTCCCGAAATCCTGCAATATGTGGATGACGGGCGTATCGCTTTTACTCCCGCCGTTGAGCTTTCGTATCTTAACGAGCAAGAACAGTACGACCTTTTGGAACAGATGGAGCTGAATGATTGCACTCCGTCGCTCTCTCAGGCTTGCCGTTTTAAGAAGATGAGTGGGGAGGAAGGCTTGACACTCGAAGTTATTGCCACCGTTATGAGCGAGGAAAAAGCAAATCAGCGTGAAATGTTCAAGGTGCCGATGGAGCGCATTCGCAAATATGTCCCTAACGCCAATACAAAGCAAGCAGAAGACTTTGTTATGAAAGCTTGCGAGCATTACCGCCGCTATCTGATTCGACAGCGTGACCGAGAACGATGAGGTGAGCCTATGAAGAAATATACAAGGATTGATTATACCAAGGTAGAGTTACCCGAAGAACTGCTCACTTCTTTTGCAAAGGCATTAGCGCCAGAGATTAGGAAGTTCTATGATAGTGACGAGGGCAAAGCTTACTTTGAAAAATGGCTTACCAAACACCCTGAATATGATGAACGGACACCTGATGCAACTGCATCGGGCGTCTGAGTTTTCGCACATTCGACAGCAAATAAAGGAGGATTATAATTATGTATAGAAAGAATTGGAGGCTCACAGATGAATGTTGTAATATACGCCCGCTTTTCCAGCCACAGCCAGACGGAGCAGTCCATTGAGGGACAGCTCAAGGTGTGCTATGAATATGCGGAGTCGAATCATTATACCGTTGTCGGAGAATATATTGACCGGGCCATCAGCGGCACCACGGACAACCGTGCCGAATTTCAGCGGATGATCTCCGACAGCGACAGGCACACCTTTGAGGGCGTTTTGGTATATCAGCTGGACCGTTTTGCCCGCAACCGCTATGACAGTGCCATCAACAAGGCGAAACTGAAAAAGAACGGTGTCCGGGTGCTGTCTGCCAAGGAGAATATTGCGGACGACGCTTCCGGCATCTTGGTGGAGGGCGTTCTGGAAAGTATGGCGGAATACTACTCCGTGGAGCTTTCTCAGAAGATCCATCGGGGTATGGCTATCAATGCCGAAAAGTGCTTGTCCAACGGCAGCAACCCCGGCTTGGGCTTCAAGGTCGATGCCGAACGGCGGTTTTTAC
>ERZ791635.589-NODE-589-length-19452-cov-3.15291_pt1 | contig 19452 bp, 18 predicted proteins | sample MGYA00510056_ERZ791635 | MGnify/ENA primary metagenome ERZ791635 (study PRJEB30046, sample SAMN00715187) | human gut metagenome | study: EMG produced TPA metagenomics assembly of the A metagenome-wide association study of gut microbiota in type 2...
GCCCGAAAACAGTTTGCTTTGTGTCTTCGGGCAGGCAAACCCTGCCCCTACAGCTGACGATGGGATAGACCGGTTTGGTTTTGACACACTCCCACGTTCTACTGTGGCAGGGACTAATAATCTACCGCATAAAACGGCTTAACAGAAAGGAAGAAAACGCTTAGTCCTGCAAGCTAATATCCTTCCCACGACTTGGCTTCCTTGGCATTCTTTACCTTGGCACGCATTTTCTTGCTGAATATGATGCCCAAGAGTTTATCCGCGTTAAAAGTGGTGCTGATACCGGCTCCCACCATCAAAGCACTAGGAGTGAACTTTCCTGCCGATGCCGGTTCGAGCCGCGGATCATAACCTGCCAGATATTCCTTATTAAGCGGAATCTCCACATAAATCTTTTCTTCTTCAGGAGATTCAAAAGGACCATAAGGCAAAAGACGGATATACCCACGGCCGTCAACCGTATCTACTTGGGAAATGTAATATCGGGGAAGTTCTGTCTCAAACTTCATATTCTTTTTAGGGAAAGGAGTAGATTTCATTTTCCACTTCTCAGGATTAAACAAGCGGTCTATCTCCTGCTGAGTTTCATCATCGATGACGATTTCCACTTGTCCATTCAACAACTGCTGCAAACGCAAGGAATCTTGCCGGGTCAATTGCCTTGACTCTCCTGCTTTCTGGGCAAAGGAGAAAAACGGCAAACACAGACATGCTAAAAGGAAGAATATACGTTTCATGGCATTCTGTTTTTGGTTTCTCCAAATATACAGAAAAGAAACGTAAATTCTTCCTTCTTCTTAAGATTATTAAGGTCTCTTTTTCGTTAATCCTGGTAATAAACTCTTTTCACCCGATTAGAAACACTTGTCAATATCTCATAAGGAATGGTTCCCAAAATTTCAGCCAAGACCGTTACAGGTAAATCATCACCGAATATCACTGCCTTGTCTCCTTCTTTGCAGTCAATATCCGTCACATCTATCATACACACATCCATACATATATTACCTACATACGGTGCTTTCTGTCCGTTCACCAAGCAGTAAGCATTTCCATTGCCCAATTTACGGTTTAATCCGTCGGCGTATCCGATAGGAATGGCAGCTATGCGGGAATCGCGTTCCAAATGCCCCTTCCGGCTGTATCCCACTGTTTCTTCCTTGGGAACATCATGTATCTGAAGAATCGTTGTTTTCAGTGTACTTACATTATGAATAATTTTATTGGTAAAAGGATCTACGCCATACAGTCCTATTCCCAAACGAACCATATCAAACTGTGCGCCGGGATAACGCTCGATACCCGCCGTATTACAGATGTGGCGCAATATCTTATGCGGAAAAGCCTCCTGTAACTCCTGCGATGCCTGCTCAAAAGCCTCTATCTGGCGACGCGTAAAGGAATCAAACTGTTCGGCATCACTTCCCACCAAATGCGAGAATACGGAACGAGGAATAACAGCCGTCTGCTTTTTCAGGCGCTCTATCAACTCCGGTATCTCATCCGGTGTAAAGCCGAGCCGATGCATGCCGGTATCCAGTTTGATGTGAATGGGGAAATTGGTCACTCCTTCTTTTTCGGCAGCCTTTATCAATTCATTCAATAAATGAAAACTATAAACTTCAGGTTCGAGCTTATAATCGAACATCGTTTTGAAGGCAGTCAATTCCGGATTCATGATGATAATGGAACTGGTTATACCGGCTTTTCTCAAGTCCGAGCCTTCGTCGGCAACCGCTACAGCCAAATAATCCACCCTGTGGTCTTGAAGGGTTTTGGCTATCTCATACGAACCGGCTCCATAAGCCGATGCCTTCACCATGCACACCATCTTTGTCTCCGGTTTCAGTTTACTACGATAATAATTCAAATTATCAACCAATGCATTCAATTTGATTTCCAGAATTGTCTCATGTACTTTCAACTCCAAGCGTTCCGAAATATCATCGAAATGAAAGCTGCGTGAACCTTTTATCAAGACCACCTCATTACGCAGATTGGGCAACAGGTCGGATTTCAACAAGTCTTCTGTGCTATGAAAAAAATACTTCTCTAACTCAAACCGGGAAGAAGCTGTACGAATCTCGTCGCCTACCCCGATAATCTTTTCCACACCACGACTATGAACCAGTTCGGCCACCTGACGGTAAAGCAACTTACTGCTTTGCCCCGTTTCCAGCATATCCGAAAGAATCAATGTGCGTTTTTTACCTTTATCTTCCGAACGGCGCGACATAAAATCAAGTGCAATATCCAAAGAGGCCAAATCCGAATTATAGCTGTCGTTGATAATAACACACCCATTTTTTCCTTCTTTCACTTCCAAACGCATGGCTATTTGCTCCAGATGCGCCATACGCTCTGCAATGTCCTCGGCAGGCACCATCATATACAAGGCTACTGCCAGACAATGCAATGAATTTTCAATCGATGCATCATCGATAAACGGTATCTTATATTCATTCGGCATCCCCAAATAACGATATTTCACAGTGGTGGAATCCTCACCCTTACAAATAGATTCTATAAATAAAGGACGTTCATTGTCTTTCTTAGACCAGGCTATCTCACGCGAAGTAAAAAGAGACTTGCTGACACAAGAGCTGATAAGTTCATTATCACCGTCATAGATAATCACATCACAATCCTTAAAAAGCGTCAGTTTCTCCATACATTTCTCCTGAACAGAGAAAAAATTCTCTTGGTGAGCACCACCGATATTTGTCAATATACCGATAGTGGGACGGATAATGCTTTGCAAAGCCTCCATCTCACCCATTTCAGAAATACCGGCTTCAAAAATAGCCAACTGGGTTTCTTCGTTCATCAACCATACAGAAAGCGGCACTCCGATTTGTGAATTATAACTGCGGGGAGAGCGGGTAACCACGCGATCCGGGCTGAGCAATTGGTATAACCATTCTTTCACTACCGTCTTACCGTTGCTGCCGGTAATGCCGACCACCGGAATAAGAAATTGTTCCCTATGCTTTTCTGCCAGTTTTTGCAGTCCCTTTAACGGATTGGCCAATTGCAGGAAATTGGCGGCAGTATAAGCTTCCTTGTTCTCAGGCAGTTCACTCACTACAAAATTACGCACCCCGCGCTCATACAAATCAGGAATATATTTATGCCCGTCGTTGCGTTTGGTTTTCAAAGCGAAGAATAAAGTTTCTTCGGGGAAGCATAACGAGCGGCTATCAGTTAAAATCCAATCAATCTGTGCATTGTGGTCGCCAAAGCGTTTGGCACCCAAAGCCTTTACTATATTTTCAATTGAGCTTGACATTGTTCTAATTCTTTTTGAAGTTCAAAATACGGGAACTTTTCTTTCATCCTGCTTATCTTTAACACTATTTGAGTTAAAAAACTACGGTATGCTTCCGAACGGACATCAAAAGGTTTATGATTCAACCCTTTGCGTATTTCTTCCCACTCTTTCATTATCTGCCGTGTCTGACTGCTGAAATAAGTATCTCCGAAACACTTCCATATATAAGACACAGCCATGGGCGAAGGATGAAACATATCATCCGCATAAAAGCGGTAATCGCGAAGTTCGTCCATCATAATTTCATAAGAAGGGAAATAATGGCACATCGGATAATGGTGTTGCAGAGTGTCTATCGCCAATAATAGAGTAGATTTACTTATCTGATTGCCATGCATCCCGTCTTTGGCGTGCCGGATGGGACTGACGGTGAACAGCACCTTCAGATTAGGGTTCAGCTCCTGCAACATTTTCAACAAGTCAAAATATTCAACAACTATCTCCTCTACCGAAAGAAGCCTGCGCGTAAACAGTTTATCCGGTTGCTTATGGCAGTTGCCCACAACCTTACCATTCTCTTTCAAAGAATAAACCCATGCCGTTCCCCATGTTATCATCAGCCAGTCGGTTTGCGGCAATTCCGCGGCGGCTCTCCCCAACCTTTCGTTAATCCGCAACAAACATTCTTCTGCCGAATTGCCTGAAAAAGAGCCATGATGCATAAAGCTATGCCATCCCGCCCTATCGCAAAACAAATCCGCCTCATTGTAAGTTTTATAAGAGAGAGTTTGACGGATAGCCTCTGCCACAGATAAAGGATTATAGAGAATCCCAAAAGGGTTCACATCACACCGAAACTTATTTGCCAGCAACAAATTTCCGATATTTTCGGCAAAACAGGAACCAAATAGCATAATTCGGTCAGAATGACGGATTTCTGTTTCCTCTTTAGGCAGTTCTACTTGCGTTCTGAAATTCATATCAATAAGAGTCTATCTATTTTTTAAGGACAAATGTAATCATAATACACATAAATATGCTATTTTTGCAAGATATTTATCATATCATAGGAATGGAACAGGATACTTCATATATGTTGCTGAAAAGTTTAGATACACCGGAAGATTTGCGCCGATTAGAGGCAGACAAACTGCCCGAAGTATGTAAAGAGCTGAGGCAAAAAATAATAGATGAGCTCTCACGCAATCCGGGACATTTTGGTTCCAGTCTGGGAGTGGTAGAACTGACCGTAGCCTTACATTATGTATTTAATACGCCTTATGACCGCATCGTATGGGACGTAGGTCATCAGGCATACGGCCATAAGATATTGACAGGCCGCAGGGATACTTTCTGTACAAACCGCAAATTACACGGTCTGTGCCCTTTTCCTTCTCCTCACGAAAGTGAATATGACACTTTTACGTGCGGACATGCCTCCAACTCTATTTCGGCAGCGCTCGGAATGGCTGTCGCAGCTAAGAAGAATGGAGAAAACAACCGCCATGTGGTAGCCGTCATCGGCGATGGATCAATGAGTGGCGGTCTGGCATTTGAAGGATTGAACAATGCTTCCTCTACACCCAATAATCTCTTAATCATCCTGAATGATAATAATATGGCTATCGACCGCAGTGTGGGTGGAATGAAACAGTATCTTCTAAACCTCCAGATGTCTGAAGGTTATAATAAAATACGATATAAGCTCTCAAAAATGTTCTATAAATGGGGCATACTGAATGAAGAGCGCCGAAAGAGCCTGATTCGTTTCAATAACAGCCTGAAATCCATGCTCGTACAGCAACAAAATGTGTTCGAAGGAATGAATATCCGCTATTTCGGTCCTATTGACGGACACGATGTCAATAATCTGGCACGTGTCTTGAAAGAAATAAAAGATATGCAGGGTCCCAAGTTGCTCCATATCCATACCACCAAAGGCAAAGGATTCGGTCCGGCTGAAAAAGCAGCTACCATATGGCATGCACCGGGAATTTTCGACAAAGAAACCGGAGAACGCATTGTGATAGATACCGACGGACTTCCCCCTTTGTTTCAGGATGTGTTTGGCAATACGTTGTTGGAACTGGCACAGCAAAACGACAAAATAGTAGGAGTAACCCCGGCAATGCCGTCAGGATGCTCCATGAATATATTAATGAAAGCAATGCCCGACCGGGGATTTGATGTAGGCATTGCAGAAGGTCATGCCGTAACCTTCTCCGGCGGTATGGCAAAAGACGGATTAATCCCGTTCTGCAACATCTATTCGTCTTTCATGCAGCGTGCATACGATAATGTTATCCACGATGTCGCCATTCAAAAGTTGAATGTCGTTCTTTGCCTTGACCGGGCAGGAATTGTGGGCGAGGACGGTCCTACCCATCATGGTGCATTCGATTTGGCATATATGCGCCCCATCCCTAACCTGACGGTGGCATCCCCTTATGATGAACATGAGCTGCGCAATCTGATGTACACCGCACAACTGCCCGATAAAGGACCTTTTGTGATTCGTTACCCCAGAGGAAGAGGGGTGCTGGTGGACTGGAAATCTTCTTTTGAAGAAATACAAATAGGCAAAGGGCGGAAACTGAAAGACGGAAAAGACATGGCAGTCATCACCATCGGTCCGATTGGCAATACGGCACGAAAGGCAATTACCCGTGCAGAAGCCGAAAGCAAAATGAGCATTGCCCATTATGACTTACGCTTTTTAAAACCGTTGGATGAAGAAATGCTACACGAAATAGGAAAGAATTTCTGCCGAATAGTCACCATTGAAGACGGTGTGTTGAAAGGCGGAATGGGCAGTGCTATCCTGGAGTTTATGGCAGACAACAGATATACTCCCACTGTTCGCCGCATCGGTTTACCGGATAAGTTTGTAGAACACGGCCCGGTAAAAGACTTGCATCGTTTATGCGGCATGGATGAAGAAGGTATTTATAAGGTATTGGTATCATTCTAAAAGAGAAAGATAAAAATGAAGATTATTATCGCAGGGGCAGGAGCCGTAGGCACTCATTTGGCCAAACTGCTCTCAGGTGAAAAACAAGATATTATCCTGATGGATGAAAACGAGGAGAAGTTGAGTAAATTAGATTCCAACTTCGACTTGATGACAGTCAATGCATCCCCGACTTCCATTTCCGGTCTGAAAAATGCCGGTGTAGCGGGAGCCGATCTTTTTATCGGAGTCATGCCGGAAGAAAGCCGTAACATGACGGCATGCATGCTGGCCACCAATTTGGGAGCCAAAAAGACCGTAGCCCGTATTGATAATTACGAATACCTATTGCCTAAACATAAGGAATTCTTTTCACATCTGGGTGTTCATTCACTGATCTATCCCGAAATGCTGGCTGCAAAAGAAATTGTAGACGCCATCAAAATGAGCTTAATACGCCAATGGTGGGAGTTCTGTGGCGGCGCATTGGTACTGATTGGTACAAAGATGCGTGAAACGGCAGAAATTCTGAATGTGCCTCTGCACGAACTGGGCGGACGTAATATTCCATTCCACATTGTAGCGATAAAAAGGGGCAATGAAACAATTATCCCGCGTGGAGATGATACTATCAAGCTACATGATATTGTTTATTTTACCACTACAAAAAAATATATTCCTTATATCCGTAAAATAGCCGGAAAGGAAAATTATGCCGATGTGCGTAATGTAATGATCATGGGAGGCAGCCGTATAGCCGTCCGTACAACCCAATATGTACCTGAATATATGCAGGTCAAAATAATCGAAAACGATATCAACCGCTGTAACCGGCTGACAGAAGTAGTAGACGATAAAGTCATGATTATCAATGGAGATGGTCGGGATATGGATTTGCTATTGGAAGAAGGACTTCGCAACACCGAAGCATTTGTCGCATTGACAGATAATTCGGAAACAAATATTCTGGCATGCCTCGCCGCCAAAAGAATGGGTGTTACCAAGACGGTTGCCGAGGTGGAAAACATTGATTATATCAGTATGGCAGAAAGTCTGGATATCGGCACGGTCATCAATAAAAAGATGATTGCTGCCAGCCATATTTACCAAATGATGCTGGATGCCGACGTATCCAATGTAAAATGTCTGACTTTTGCCAATGCAGATGTTGCCGAATTTACAGTAAAAGCCGGTTCACGTATTACAAAAGACGCCATTAAGGACATGGGACTTCCCAAAGGGGTTACCATCGGCGGACTAATCCGAAATGGAGAAGGTATCTTGGTAACAGGTAATACAATCATCCAACCGGAAGACCATGTAGTGGTATTCTGTTTGGGAATGATGATTAAGAAAGCAGAAAAATTCTTCAACTGATGATTAACTCTAAAATGATATGCAAAATCATGGGTTCCCTTTTCTTCATTGAAGCGGGATTCTTGATTTTATGCGCATTACTCGCCATATATTATAAGGAAACAGATTTAACCGCATTCCTTTCTTCCGCTGCTATCACAGCAGGAGCAGGTATTGTTTTCTCTATCTTCGGAAAGAACGCCGAAAGGAAAATCAGCCGCCGCGATGGCTATGTAGTAGTATCTCTTGCTTGGATCTTCTTTTCCCTGTTCGGAATGTTGCCGTTTTATCTGAGCGGATACATTCCCAGCATCACCGATGCCTTTTTTGAAACCATGTCGGGATTCACCACTACCGGAGCAAGCATTCTGGATAATATCGAATCATTGCCCCACGGATTACTTTTCTGGCGAAGCATGACCCAATGGATTGGAGGACTGGGGATTGTATTCTTTACCATCGCCGTGTTACCCATTTTCGGAGTAGGCGGTGTACAGCTATTTGCAGCCGAAGCTACAGGTCCCACCCATGACAAGGTACATCCCCGTATCGGTGTGACCGCCAAATGGATTTGGAGCATTTATTTGGGACTGACCATAGCAGAAGTATTCTTATTACTGCTGGGTGGAATGGATGTGTTCGACAGCGTGTGCCATTCATTAACAACTACTGCTACAGGCGGATATTCTACCAAGCAAAACAGCATTGCTGCTTTTCATTCTCCCTATATAGAATATGTAATCACGCTCTTCATGTTTTTGTCGGGTATCAACTTTACCCTGCTGTTTCTATTCTTTCTGAAAGGAAAGTTCAAACGGTTGATTGAGAATACCGAGTTCCATTGGTATTTGGGCACTGTAGGTTGTTTTACCCTGTTCACCACCGTCACACTGGTTCTTACCAGCCCGATGGGAATAGAAGAATCATTCCGGAAAGCTATTTTTCAAGTAGTCTCATTACAGACCACCACCGGATTTATTTCTGCTGATTACATGACCTGGGTTCCGGTACTATGGACATTGATGTGCATCATCATGCTTTTCGGAGCATGTGCAGGCTCCACTTCCGGAGGTATAAAATGTATTCGTATTGCCATCATGAGCCGTGTATCAAGAAACGAATTCAAACGAATCATCCATCCTAATGCAGTCTTGCCGGTCCGCATCAACCGTCAGGTAATTTCTTCTACAACCAAATCGGCTATATTGGCATTTACCTTCCTTTATATAGCTATTGTCTTTATTGGTTGGCTATTGCTTATGATATTAGGAGTAGGATTTGAAGAAGCATACAGTGTCGTAATTTCCAGTTTAGGCAATGTCGGACCGGGTATAGGCAAGTGCGGACCTTCTTATTCATGGAGCGGATTACCCGATATGGCCAAATGGATCAGTGCGTTACTTATGCTCATCGGCCGTTTGGAGTTATTTACCGTCTTACTGTTGTTTACTCCCGGATTCTGGAAGAAACACTAAGAAGTACGGAAATCCCTCTCCATTCACGAGAAGAGAAAAAAAACAATTTATAATGATAGAATTCCAAATTTATGGCTAACTTTGCGACCTCTAAATAAAAATCATCATTATGAACAATATACTGAAGATCTTTATTTCTCTTTTATTTTTCCTGCTCTTGATAACAACAGCGGGACAAGAAGAGTATGCGTCAGTAAAGAGTTCATTCTTTCAGAAATCAAACGTAACCTCTTCTTATCAGCAAACACAAAGTCCGTGTAAAAAGACCATGGATTTCCTGTTTATCAACCGTTTTGCCGATATGCCACAAGTAGCAATTGCTCTTGACAATCCGGATTTGACTTCCAAATCCAAATGTGCTCTCCGTCTGCTTGCTACACTGAATGATTTCTGGAAACAAGAGCTACAAACAAACAACATACATTTTCATTCATCCATTTCACATTACTCGCATGCCGTGGATTACTATATCTATGCACTACGGCGAATCATTATTTAATTTTATAAAGCCTTCAAGCTAAAAGCCAAAACAAAGTATCTTGCATTAAGCGTTATGTAAGTGGGCTTTGTGTTCATTCACTTTTTGTCTAATCAAAAAAAAGTTTAGATATGTATTTTACACTATTAGTTGTCGTTATCCTGACGGCAATTGCACTGGTTGCCGTGGCTTTGGGTATTGCCCGTGCCATTTCTCCCCGTTCGTACAATCCGCAAAAAGGAGAGGCTTACGAATGTGGTATCCCCACCCGGGGACAGTCATGGATGCAATTTAAGGTAGGTTACTATCTGTTTGCCATTCTATTTCTCATGTTTGATGTTGAAACGGTATTTCTCTTTCCGTGGGCGGCAGTCGTTCAGGATTTAGGAGTGTACGGTTTAGTCAGCATCTTCTTCTTTATTGTAGTACTCATATTAGGCCTGGCATACGCCTGGAAGAAAGGAGCATTGGAATGGAAATAAAGAAACCGGTCATAAAATCTATCCCTTATGAAGATTTCAAAGATAATGAGTATCTGGAGAACATGGTCAAACAACTTAATGAAGGAGGTACAAAAGTACTTATCGGTTGTTTGGATGACCTTATCAACTGGGGACGCAGCAACTCGCTGTGGCCGCTTACCTTTGCAACCAGTTGCTGCGGAATTGAGTTTATGGCAGTCGGTGCTGCCCGGTATGACTTTGCCCGTTTCGGGTTTGAAGTAGCCCGCGCCAGTCCGCGCCAGGCAGATATGATTATGGTAGCCGGAACCATCACACACAAAATGGCACCGGTATTAAAACGTCTTTATGACCAAATGGCAGACCCCAAATATGTGATTGCAGTGGGCGGATGCGCCATCAGCGGAGGTCCGTTTAAAAAATCCTACCATGTGCTGAACGGAGTTGACAAAATATTACCGGTAGACGTTTATATTCCCGGATGCCCCCCACGGCCCGAAGCCTTATTATATGGCATGATGCAACTGCAACGTAAAGTAAAACTGGAAAAATTCTTTGGCGGAGTAAACCGCAAGGAAGAAGAACCCCAAAAGGAATAACTTATGGATGATATTATCAAAATAGAACCTAACGAACTCCGCACCGAGATGCAAAAGTTACGCGCGGAAGGCTATGACTTTATGCGTTCACTCACCGGAATGGACTGGGGAGAAGAAGGATTGGGAGTAGTCTACCATCTGGAAAAGACAGCTACCGGCGAGAACAAAGTAATTAAAGCTGTCACTGCCAACCGCGAGAAAGCTGAATTGCCTACAGTCTGCGATATTTGGAAAGGCGCAGAATTCAACGAGCGTGAAGTGTATGATTACTTCGGCATCCGTTTTGTGGGACACCCCGACATGCGCCGCTTGTTCCTGCGTGAAGACTGGATAGGCCATCCGCTTCGCAAAGATTATGACGAAAGCCTCAACCCGCTGCGGATGACCAACGAAGAGCCGGTCGATACCACCCAATACATGGAAGTACAGCATGACGGCAGCGTAATTGAAAAACGAGAAACCATCTTCGACGAAGATGAATACATTATTAATATAGGTCCGCAGCATCCGGCAACTCACGGAGTGCTCCGCTTTCGCGTGTCACTGGAAGGTGAGATTATAAAGAAACTGGATGTACACTGCGGATATATCCACCGCGGCATCGAAAAGATGTGCGAAAGTCTGACATATCCCCAAACACTCGCCTTAACCGACCGGTTGGATTATTTGGGCGCACACCAAAACCGCCATGCACTCTGCATGTGTATCGAAAAGGCAATGGGTGTGGAAGTGAGTGAACGTGTACAGTATATCCGCACCATCATGGACGAGCTGCAACGCATTGATTCACATCTGCTTTTCTTTTCTTGTCTGTGCATGGACTTGGGCGCGCTAACTGCCTTCTTTTACGGATTCCGCGACCGCGAAAAGATTCTGGACATCTTCGAAGCAACCACCGGCGAGGTGCAGGCCGATATCGCGCCGGACTTTGTGCAAAAGGTAAAAGACTTTATCGCTTATCTCCGTCCGACATTAAAAGAGTATCATGAAGTCTTCACCGGCAACGTCATCGCACAGGAACGTATGAAAGGTGTAGGAGTGCTCAGTCGCGAAGACGCCATCTCTTTCGGTGCAACGGGGGGAACAGGGCGCGCCAGCGGTTGGGCTTGCGATACTCGCAAACGCCATCCCTACTCTATGTATGGAAAAGTCGACTTCAAGGAAATTGTCCATACCGAAGGCGATTCATTCGCACGCTACATGGTACGTATGGAAGAAATCATGGAAAGTATGAACATCATCGAACAGTTGATTGATAATATTCCTGAAGGAGCATTTCAGCAAAAGATGAAACCGATTATCCGTGTGCCCGAAGGTTCTTATTATGCTGCGGTGGAAGGCAGCCGTGGAGAGTTCGGCGTCTTTTTGGAAAGTCGTGGAGATAAATATCCTTACCGTCTGAAGTTCCGTGCCACCGGACTGCCATTGGTTTCGGCAATGGAAACCATGTGCCGCGGTGCCAAGATAGCCGACCTCATTGCCATCGGCGGAACAGTGGATTACGTGGTACCGGACATAGACAGATAAGATTAATAATAAAACGAAACGAAATAATATATGTTTGATTTTAGTATAGTAACCCAATGGATACACTCAATGCTTACCTCCTTCATGCCCGAAGGGTTGGCGGTATTTATAGAGTGTGTGGCTATCGGCGTATGCATCATGCTTGCCTACGCAGTGATTGCTATCATTATGATATTCATGGAGCGAAAAGTCTGTGCAGCATTCCAGTGTCGCCTGGGACCGATGCGTGTAGGACCTTGGGGCACCATACAGGTCTTTGCCGATGTATTCAAGATGTTGATAAAAGAAATCATCACCATTCGTCACGCCGACAATTTCCTTTATAACCTCGCTCCCTATATTGTGATACTGGCATCTATCCTGTCATTCAGTTGTTTGCCTTTCAGCAAAGGGATGGAAGTGCTCGACTTCAATGTCGGCATCTTTTTCCTGATGGCAGCCTCCAGCATCGGTGTGGTAGGTATCCTGCTTGCCGGATGGAGTTCCAACAACAAGTACTCACTAATCGGTGCCATGCGAAGCGGTGCACAGATGATCAGTTATGAACTGTCTGTCGGACTGAGCATTCTCACCATTGTCGTATTGACCGATACCATGCAATTTTCAGAAATCGTAGAACGCCAGGCCGACGGCTGGTTCCTTTTCAAAGGCCATATCCCGGCAATGATTGCCTTTATCATCTATCTGATAGCCGGCAATGCAGAGGTAAACCGTGGTCCATTCGACTTGCCCGAAGCCGAAAGTGAGCTGACAGCCGGATATCACACCGAATATTCGGGTATGCACTTCGGTTTATTCTATGTGGCAGAGTTTGTCAACCTGTTCATTATTGCCGGAGTAGCCGCCACTATCTTCCTGGGCGGCTGGATGCCGTTGCATATTCCCGGCTTGGACGGCTTCAATACCGTCATGGACTATATTCCCGGATTTGTATGGTTCTTTGCAAAGTCATTCTTTATTGTCTGGCTGCTGATGTGGATAAAATGGACTTTCCCTCGTTTACGTATCGACCAGATTCTTACACTGGAATGGAAATACCTGGTACCGATAGGTCTTTGCAATTTGTTGCTGATGGTTATTATTGTTGTATTTAAATTGCATTTCTAATGAAAGAAGAAAAACGTTCATATATAGGAGGACTGTTGCACGGTATCGGTACACTGCTCACCGGAATGAAAATCACCGGACGGGAATTTTTCACTCCGAAAGTAACCGAGCAGTATCCCGAGAACCGTGCTACACTGGAAATCTCTCCCCGTTTTCGCGGGCGTCTCGTCATGCCGGCAGACGAAAACGGGAACAATAAATGTATTGCCTGCGGGCTTTGCCAAATGGCCTGTCCCAACGACACCATTCATATCACCAGCGAAACACAGACTGATGAAGAAACAGGTAAGAAGAAAAAAACATTGGTGAAATATGAATATGATTTGGGCGCCTGCATGTTCTGTCAACTCTGCGTCAATGCGTGTCCGCACGATGCCATCTGTTTTGATACGGAATTTGAAAATGCAGTGTTCGACCGCAGCAAATTGGTTCTCACCCTGAATAAGAAATAAAAAAACAAACGATATTATGACACTACAACTAATTGTATTCATTGTGCTGGCATTGTTTATCGCTGTCTGTTCGGTACTGGCGGTCACCACATCACGCATTCTGCGCGCAGCGACCTATTTGCTGTTTGTACTATTCGGCACGGCAGGCATTTACTTCCAGCTCAATTATTCGTTTTTGGGAGCCGTCCAATTGCTGATTTATGCCGGCGGCATCACGGTACTTTATGTTTTCAGTATTCTGCTGACCTCCTCACAAGGAGACAAGTCCGAACGGCTGAAAAACGGTAAAATGGTGGCAGGAGTTGTTTCCACCCTTGCCGGGCTGGGCATCTGCCTGTTTGTTATGTTGAAAAACGAGTTTCTCCCCTCCCACTTCACTCCCGGCGAACTGCATGTGCAGACCATCGGCCACACCCTGATGGGAATGGGAAAATATCAATATGTACTGCCTTTCGAAGTCATCAGCATATTGTTGCTGGCTTGTATTGTGGGAGGTATAATGATTGCACGTAAAAGATAAGTCTGATTATGGTACACATGGAATATTACCTGGTGGTTTCCACCTTTATGATGTTTGCAGGCATCTATGGCTTCTTTACCCGCTAGAGCCTTCTTGGTCTTTTTTCCCCGCCGCAACCTGCTCGCCATGCTGATTAGTGTGGAACTGATTTTGAACTCCGTCGATATCAACTTCGCCGTGTTCAACCGCTACCTCTTCCCCAACGAACTGGAAGGAGTGTTCTTCGCCCTGTTCGCCATCGGAGTGAGTGCTGCGGAAACAGCGGTAGCTATTGCCATTATCATCAATATCTATCGTAACATCCGAAACATACAAGTGAAGAACTTAAACGAAATGAAAAATTGATTATGGAATATACTATTCTAATCCTCATCCTTCCTTTCCTCAGTTTTCTGATACTGGGACTGGCAGGGATGCGCATGAAGAACAGCGTGGCAGGTGCCATCGCGCCCACCTAGCTTTCCTACCTCACCGCCTTTCACTATTTCACAGGCGGCCGTACGGCAGCAGGCACCTTCCCCACCCTCATGCCCTACAACTTTGAATGGTTGCCGTTCACAGCCGACCTTCATATCAATATGGGCATTTTGCTCGATCCTATTTCCATCATGATGCTGGTTGTGATTTCTACCGTGTCACTGATGGTACACATCTACTCCTTCGGCTATATGAAAGGTGAAAAAGGCTTCCAGCGCTATTATGCTTTTCTGAGTCTTTTCACCATGTCAATGCTGGGCCTGGTAGTAGCAACCAATATTTTCCAAATGTACGTCTTTTGGGAATTGGTGGGCGTCAGCTCTTACCTGCTCATCGGTTTCTATTATACCAAGAAAGAAGCCATCGCAGCCAGCAAAAAAGCATTTATCGTCACCCGTTTTGCCGACCTCGGTTTTCTGATTGGTATCCTCATCTACGGCTACTACGCAGAAACATTCTCTTTCACTCCTGCCGCAAGCGCTCTGGTTGCAGCAGGAACAATGATTCCACTGGCATTGGGGCTGATGTTTGTCGGCGGAGCCGGAAAAAGCGCCATGTTCCCATTACACATCTGGCTGCCCGATGCCATGGAAGGCCCTACTCCGGTCAGTGCCCTGATTCATGCCGCCACCATGGTGGTAGCCGGTGTATATCTGGTAGCCCGTATGCTCCCGTTGTTCATCGGTTACGCTCCCGAAGTACTCCACTGGACAGCCTACATCGGTGCTTTCACAGCATTCTATGCTGCCAGTGTAGCCTGTGTGCAAAGCGATATCAAACGTGTACTTGCTTTCTCCACCATTTCACAGATAGGCTTTATGATTGTTGCCTTGGGCGTTTGCACCTCGATGAATCCCCACGAAGGAGGATTGGGCTACATGGCCTCCATGTTCCATCTGTTCACTCACGCCATGTTCAAGGCATTACTCTTCTTGGGGGCAGGATGCATCATTCATGCCGTACACAGCAATGAAATGAGCGCGATGGGCGGGTTGCGCAAATACATGCCTGTCACCCACATCACATTTCTGATAGCCTGCCTTGCCATTTCGGGCATTTGGCCTTTCTCGGGATTCTTCTCCAAAGACGAAATCCTGACCGCCTGCTTCCGGTTCAGCCCGGTCATGGGCTGGATAATGACAGGTATAGCTGCGATGACCGCATTCTATATGTTCCGTCTGTATTATGGCATTTTCTGGGGCACGGAAAACAAAACCCTCCACGCTGCACATACTCCGCATGAAGCACCGCTTACCATGACTTTCCCGTTACTGTTTTTGGCAGCCGTGACCTGTGTGGCGGGATTCATCCCGTTCGGTAATTTAATCAGCAGCAACGGAGAGGCTTATACCATCCACCTGGATATGCAGGTAGCCACAACAAGTATCATTATTGCACTGTTGTCCATCGGTCTTGCCACATGGATGTATGCAGGTCCCAAACAGCCTGTCGCCGACAAGCTGGCACACACCTTCAGCCGTTTGCACACAGCTGCCTATCACCGCTTCTACATGGACGAAGTCTGGATGTTCTTCACCAAGAAGATTATATTCCGGTGCATCAGTACTCCGATAGCATGGTGGGACCGTCACGTCATCGACCAGTTCTTCAACTTCACCGCCTGGAGCACCCACGCCACAGCCGATGAGATACGTGATATGCAAAGCGGAAATGTACAGCAATACAGTATTTGGTTCCTCGCAGGAGCCTTGATACTGACGCTGATACTATTAGTTTAACCAGCCAAACGAATAATTAAGTATACAAATGAACATACTAAGTTTTTTCATCATAGTTCCTTTATTGATGCTCGCGGGGCTTTGGGCTTCGCGCAGCGTCAATCAAGTACGGGGCGTGATGGTTACCGGAGCTTCCCTGCTGCTGGCACTGTCTGTCTACCTCACCATTGATTATATAGGACTCCGCCAAGCCGGTGCCATGGAAGAAATGCTGTTTACCGACAGTATATCCTGGTATGCCCCCTTACATATATGTTACTCCATCGGAGTGGACGGTATCTCCGTAGCCATGTTACTACTGAGCGCTATCATTGTCTTCACCGGAACATTTGCATCATGGAAACTTCAGCCCCTCACCAAAGAGTATTTCCTATGGTTCACACTGCTGAGTTTGGGAGTGTTCGGATTCTTTATCTCAACAGACCTGTTCACCATGTTTATGTTCTATGAAGTAGCGCTTATCCCGATGTACCTGCTGATTGGTATATGGGGAAGCGGCCGTAAAGAATATGCAGCCATGAAACTTACCCTGATGCTGATGGGCGGTTCTGCTTTCCTGCTAATAGGTATTCTGGGTATCTTCTATGGAGCAGGAGGCGAGACAATGAATCTGCTCGAGATAGCCAAACTACATATTCCCGATACGATGCAGCACCTGTTCTTCCCGCTTATTTTCCTGGGATTCGGTGTGCTGGGCGCACTATTCCCATTCCACACATGGAGTCCCGACGGCCATGCATCTGCTCCGACTGCCGTCAGTATGCTTCATGCCGGTGTGCTGATGAAGTTGGGAGGCTACGGCTGTTTTCGTGTTGCCATGTATCTGATGCCCGAAGGAGCAGCCATGTGGGGTGATGTATTCCTCGTGCTGACCACCATTTCTGTGGTTTACGGTGCGTTCAGCGCTGTGGTACAGACCGACTTGAAATATATCAATGCCTATTCATCCGTATCGCATTGCGGACTGGTGCTTTTCGCTCTTCTGATGATGACACGCACCAGTTGTACGGGAGCCATCCTCCAAATGCTGAGCCACGGTCTGATGACAGCTTTGTTCTTTGCCCTGATCGGTATGATTTACGGCCGCACCCATACACGCGATGTACGCCTGATGGGAGGACTGATGAAAATCATGCCATTTCTGGCTGTGGGCTATGTCATTGCGGGTCTTGCCAATCTGGGGTTGCCGGGATTGAGTGGATTTGTGGCAGAAATGACCGTCTTTGTCGGCTCGTTCCAAAACAACGATACCTTCCACCGTGTATGCACGCTGATAGCTACGACAAGTATCGTAATTACTGCGGTTTATATTCTGCGTGTAGTAGGTAAGATTCTATATGGCAAGGTACTGAACCCCGACCATCTGAAACTTACCGATGCAACTTGGGATGAAAGAGTGGCAGTAATCTTCCTGATAGCCTGCGTAGCCGGACTGGGACTTGCCCCATTCTGGATAAGCAACCTGATTAGTAACAGTGTAGAACCGATTATCACTCAATTAATACAATAACATACGATTATGGACATTACATCTATTTTGCAAATGCATCAGGAGCTGAGCCTCACCGCCGTATTTCTGTTGATGTTTGTACTCGACCTTTTCCTTCCCGTGCGTCTTCGCCACTGGTTACGCCCATTGGCCTGCGCCCTGTTGGGAATTGAGTTACTTGCCAATATATGGCCCGATGAAGTCATCCTTTTCGGAGGGATGTATCATTCCACTCCGATGGCCTCCATCATGAAAAGTGTTCTCACTTTGGGCACCATCCTTGTATTCCTGCAATCCACCCATTGGCTGCGTCGTCCGGACACTCGTCACAAAATGGGAGAATTCTATACACTCACACTGAGCACGTTACTGGGAATGTACTTCATGGTGAGCGCAGGTCACTTTCTCCTGTTCTTTTTAGGACTGGAACTGGCTACCGTTCCTATGGCATGCCTCGTTGCCTTCGACAAATACAAAGGTCACAGTGCAGAAGCCGGAGCAAAATTCATTTTATCCGCCCTCTTCTCCAGCGGTATATTCCTCTATGGTATCTCAATGATTTACGGAACCGTAGGTACGCTCTATTTCGAGGACATCCCTGCCGGCATCACCGGAAGCCCGCTTCAAATACTGGCATTGGTATTTTTCTTCTCCGGTATGGCCTTTAAGTTGAGCCTTGTACCTTTCCATTTGTGGACTGCCGACACCTATCAGGGAGCGCCTACCACAGTTGCCGCTTACCTGTCGGTTATCTCGAAAGGTGCAGCCGCCTTTGCGCTGATGGCCATTTTGGTCAAAGTATTCGGTTCCATGACCGCCCAATGGAGTGAAATGCTGTGCGTGGTCATTGTCGCTACCATCACCATTGCCAACCTGTTTGCCATCCGCCAAAGCAACTTAAAGCGCTTTATGGCATTCAGCAGTATATCACAGGCAGGATATATCATGCTGGCAGTCCTGGCAGGCACTCCGCAGGGAATGGCGTCATTAGTTTATTATATCATTGTATACATTGCAGCCAATCTTGCCGTATTCGGGGTAATCAACGCCATCGAGCAACACACCCACGGAATGGTTGAGCGCGAAGATTACAACGGACTCTACAAAACCAATCCCCGCCTGACAATGGTGATGACACTTGCCCTTTTCTCTTTGGCAGGTATCCCGCCATTTGCCGGGTTCTTCAGTAAATTCTTTGTATTTGCAGCAGCTTTCCAAAGTGGATATTATCTGATAGTGTTTATTGCATTGGTAAACACCATTATTTCACTTTACTATTATCTGCTGATTGTAAAAGCTATGTTCATTACCCCCAATGATGAACCAATCGCCACCTTCAAAACCGGTATCGCCATGCGTACCTGTTTGTTGATTTGTGTGGCAGGCATCTTCATATTGGGCATCGCCAGCAGCATTTACCAACTGCTGAACGATACAGCTGCACTTTATTGAGAAAGAAAAGGGAGTGTGTCAAAACCAAACCGGCCTATCCAATCGTCAGCTGTAGAGGCAGGGGTCGCCTGCCCGAAGACACAAAGCAAACTGTTTTCG
>ERZ791635.602-NODE-602-length-19210-cov-4.02067_pt1 | contig 19210 bp, 16 predicted proteins | sample MGYA00510056_ERZ791635 | MGnify/ENA primary metagenome ERZ791635 (study PRJEB30046, sample SAMN00715187) | human gut metagenome | study: EMG produced TPA metagenomics assembly of the A metagenome-wide association study of gut microbiota in type 2...
ACGTCGAGCGTAGTAATGCGTTCGGCAGACATACTGAAAGTGTTTTCGCACTGTCTTTACAACGAAATCTGACAGTTTCAAAAAGAGAAAAGACAACGAATGACACTCATTTCTTGTTTAGATTATGGCAAGGGATACGTTCAGTGTTCCCATACCCCATATCTACTCAAGTGTGGGGTATTGCATCGTTTATTTTCTCTTGGGTTTTGTCAGAACCTCGTTGTAGATAAGCGAAATCAGCTCCACACTTTCTTTTTGATTATTCACCATTGAGGGGCCGGATGGTAATTACAATTTGAATATTCAATCAATTCAAATAATAATTACTATGAAAAAAATTCTATCGGTGTTGTATATTGCTACATTGCTGTTTGCAAGTTGTAGCGATGAGTATGACGATTCGGCATTGACCGGGCGCGTAGATAATTTGGAAAATCGGGTGGCCAAATTGGAAGAGCTCTGCAAACAGATGAACACCAACATTTCATCGTTACAAACTATTGTAACGGCATTACAAAAGAACGACTATGTTACGAACGTGACCCCCATCATGCAGAATGGGAAAGAGGTTGGCTATACGATAACGTTCAGTAAAAGTAATCCGATCACCATTTATCATGGTAAGGATGGACAAAACGGAACTGACGGAGAGGATGGGAAACCCGGAGTTGACGGTGAAGACGGAAAGAACGGACATACTCCCGTTATCGGAGTAAAGCAAGATACTGACGGGAGCTATTATTGGACACTCGACGGTGACTGGCTGACGGACGATAGCGGCAATAAAATCAAAGCAGAGGGAACCGATGGCAAGGATGGTACGGACGGGTCGAATGGAGAAGACGGGAATGATGGGCAGGACGGAAAGCCCGGCATGGACGGCAAAGATGGTATTACCCCTAAATTCAAAATCGAAAACGATTATTGGTACATTTCCTATGACAACGAGTCCACGTGGACACAACTCGGTAAAGCCACCGGTGAAGACGGTAAAGATGGAGAGGACGGTATTAGCGGTGATCCGATGTTTACGGATATTGACTATGAAACCAATACCGACTATGTAATTTTTACGTTGTCTAACGGTACGCAGATCAAATTGCCCACGTGGTCGGCATTCGAGGCTCTGAAAACACTCTGTAATCAGATGAATACCAACATTTCGTCTTTACAAACGATTGTTACTGCTCTGCAAAATAATGATTATATTACAGAGATTACCCCTGTTATGCAAGATGGGATAGAAATAGGCTATACGATCAGATTCAATAAAAGTAATCCAATTACTATTTATCATGGTAAAGATGGCCAAAACGGGACAGATGGTTCGGATGGCAAGCCCGGGGCTGACGGACAAGACGGGCATACTCCTGTTATCAGCGTAAAGCAGGATACTGACGGCGTTTATTACTGGACGCTTGACGGCAAGTGGCTGACGGATGATAGTGGTAATAAAATCAAAGCCGAGGGGACAGACGGAAAAGATGGTGCAGACGGTTCAGATGGAGAAGATGGAACGGACGGAGCGAACGGTAAAGACGGCATTACTCCCAAACTCGAAATCAGAGAGGGATATTGGTACATTTCCTATGACAATGGAACAAACTGGACACAGTTGGGCAAAGCCACAGGTGAAGATGGGACTGACGGAACTGATGCCGTTTCGATTTTCAAGGAAATTACCCAAGATGAAGATTATATCCATTTCAAATTGCAGGATGATTCGGTTATTTCCGTGCCCAAACATCATCCGCTGTCTATCACATTCTCCGAAACCGAGGATATTCGGGTATTGGCGGATAAAACATACTCGATCGGTTATACCATTACAGGAGCTGATGAAAATACCGTTATCAAGGCTTTGGCACAAGACGGGTTTCGGGCTGTGGTAAAAAAGACGGACAATGCAACTGGAACCATCGAAATCACTACTCCGAGTACGATTCTGCCGAGCGAGGTGCTGATATTCGTCACCGACGGTAAGGAACGGACGATTATGCGTTCGATCAACTTTGTCGAAGGAGTTATCGTTGTAACGACCAAATCCTATACGGTCGGTTACAATGGCGGTACGGTTACTGTCGATCTCTCGACCAATATCGACTATACGGTCGAAATACCCGAAGCCGATAAATCGTGGATTTCCGTAGCTGATACACGTACCCGTGCCGCTATGCGTGATGAAACCCTGACATTTACCGTAGCCTCCAATTCGGCTCTTACAGTTCGTTATTCGACAATCCGGTTGGTCGATAACCTCGGTATAACATCAGAAACGATTCTTATCACCCAAAAATCTGGAACCTCACAAACCGTTCATGTTACAACGGCCGGAACCCTCGATCAACTTATCAATTCTGAGGATAAGGACATCATCGAGGAATTGACCCTTACTGGCAAGATCAACACATTCGACTTCGACTTTATCAGAACGATGAAAAATCTTAAAGCCCTTGATCTTTCAAAGACCGACAATACGACTATTCCGGCAAGTTGCTTAGCTAATACTAATATTTCGACAGTTTTATTGCCTCTTGGTCTTACTGCGATTCCAAATCGTGCATTTTATCAAGCAGCAATCACTTCGATATACATTCCCGAAACAGTGCAGACTATCGGAGAATATGCATTTTATCAGTGTAAATCTATTACAGGGAACCTTGTAATTCCTGATGCCACTACCTCAATTGGCAACTACTGTTTCACATCATGTACTTTTAACGGCACCTTGACACTCGGCAATGGATTACAAACTATTGGTGAGTCTGCTTTTGGAGGGAACCAATCATTGGTAGGGGATCTAACAATACCTGTAACAGTTACGTCATTAGGCGCTTCTGCATTTAGTGGGAATGTAGGCTTCAATAGACATCTCACGATTGATAGTGGTATAAATATACCGTTTGCCTGTTTTTATGATTGCCGTAATTTTTCTAAACTCACTATAGCTGAAGGGGTTAATATTATTGGCGAGTCTGCCTTTGAAAATCTTTCAAGCATTACAGGTAATCTTAAGTTGCCTAATTCCATAACATCAATTGGGGCTCGTGCATTTTTCGGTTGCTCTAAAATTGATGGGTATTTATCTCTTGGTCCAAACATTACATCAATTGGAGATTGTGCATTTGTAAAAAGCATTGATTCTGAAGAAATAATACAAGAAAAAGAAAAGCTCTCCACCGATCCCGATATGGACTACTATGATCGTATTATATACGACGATACTTATTATTCTGCTATTTTTTCCAAAATATATATCCAATCTTCACTACCGCCGACGATTACTATTAAATCATTTGGGCTGAAAGAAACGACGATTTCAGATAAGAGATTTATTAAAAGAGAAATCGTCGAAAGACAACCGGGATGGAGCAGGAAAAGACAGTATGACATCTATAATGCTTACAGATATAGAGGCTCGTATCCAAATCATTTGATTGTTCCAACCGGATGTACAGCAAATTATTCTGATTGGGAAGTTGATTTAATTGAAGAAGTTGATTTTTAGCTTTTTAACATCAATAATTATGTGTACAAATTCCAACACTCAACCATCGAATGGACAGCAACTGTCACCCGATGCATTTATTGAGAACTCCCAAAACGATACTCAAAAGATGAATACATTTACAGCTTATGAAAAAGCAATTGAAGGCTATCAGTTTCAGGTAGGCCGCTACAACATCTGGATGAACTATTATGCCATCTTCGTCGGCGCTTTATTCGTCGCTCTTTACTCGATCTGGCCGAAAAGCGAAATCGAAACGCTATGTTGCGCATGCAAACCGGTTTGCGGCAAAGCTCCTGCGGCAGTTGCAGAATCGCAGGAGTGGTTCTTGCCCCTGATTATATCCGTTCTCGGTTGGATCGCCTCCCTTTGTTGGTACGGAGCCTTGCTCGGGTACCGTAAGTGGAACGAGCACTGGATTAAAGTGGTACAGGGTATAGAAATGGTACTTAATAAAGATGTATATCCTAATGTTTACACTGCCCAACCGGAACGTCCTCAGAAAGAGAGTTTGTGGAAACGTATTAAGAATATTTTTCGATGCAATAAATCAAAATGTTATGCGCCAGGCTTTGTCTCTACTCAGAAAATTACCGGAATTTTTATTTTTTTCGCAGCATTGGCTTGGGGCGGTTTGATAACCTACATTTTATATCAATGGTGCTGCGGATGGAACCTTTGGAGCATTATCCTTAGTGTCCTGTGTGGCTTTCTTACTGTTGTATTGCTGTGTCGTTTACATTGGGGAAAATCAAGATTTTATTCGTCAACTATTATTGATAGATAGCTACCGGCGATGAATCGTTGAAAAGAAACTATATTTACTTACGAATCATTGCAAGCTACGAATATTATTTTAGTGGAACAATCCCATTTGACGTAAAAAACGGAGGCTCATCGGCCTCCGTTTTGTTTAAAATCCAATATTCAATAAACAAAAATTTTCAACTTTACAAAAAAATGCGGACAAAATGCGGACATATCAGCCAAAATAAAAACCTCAAATGATTGTTTATAAGTCATTTGAGGTTTTTTGAATAGTACCCGGAGCCGGGATCGAACCGGCACAACATTGCTGTCATTGGTGTTTGAGACCAACGCGTCTACCAATTCCGCCATCCGGGCTGCTAAATCGGTGATTTGCTCTGCAAAAGTAATGATTTATCGAGGAACTCCAAATTTTTTTCGCATTTTTCTGCGCCTTACTGTCTGCCGAAGTGGGCGAGGAGCCTGGCGGCCTTGGTTGGTCCGACGAGAGCCGAGAGTTCTTCGGCGGGGGCCGTGCGGATTTTTTCCACCGTACGGAAATGACGCAACAGGAGTTCTATGGTTTTCGGACCGATTCCTTCGATATTTTCCAGTTCGCTGTGAATGAAGGCCTTGCTTCGCTTCTGCCGGTGGAAGGTAATGCCGAAGCGATGGGCTTCGTCGCGGATGTGGCACACCACTTTGAGCGGTTCGCCCGTGCGGCTCAAGTAGTAGGGCATCGGATCCCCGGGGAAGAAAATCTCCTCGATCCGCTTGGCCAGGCCTACGATGGGGACTTGTTTTTCGATTCCCAGTTCGCACAGTACGGCATAGGCGCTGGAGAGCTGTCCTTTGCCGCCGTCCACGATAATCAGGTCGGGCAGTTCGGCTCCTTCGGCGATCAGGCGGCTGTAACGGCGGAAGACGATCTCGCGCATCGAGGCGAAGTCGTCTGCGCCGATGACGGTTTTGATGTTGAAATGGCGGTACTCTTTGCGTGAAGGCTTGCCGTCCCGGGATACCACGCAAGAGCGTGGCTACCGGGTTGGTCCCCTGCAGGTTGGAGTTGTCGAAGCATTCGATGTGGCGGGGCGGACGGTCCAGGTGCAGCTCCTTTTGCATGGTGGCCATCAGGCGTTCGGTATGCCGCTCGGGATTCTTGATCTCGAGGTTCTTGAGTTGTTCGGCGCGATAGATACGGGCGCTCTTGAGCGAGAACTCCAGCAGATCGAGTTTTTCGCCCCGTTTGGGAACGGTGAAGGTCACTCCGTCGAAAAGTTGCGCGGCCGAGGGGAGGTAGGGAACGATGACCTCTTTGGCCAGCGTTCCGGCGATCGTTTCGGCGATGTGCTGGATGGCCAGGGTCAGCATTTGGGCCGGATCGGTGTCGATGCCCGTGGTGAGCCGTATCGTATAGACGCCCACGACCGAACCGTGGCGGATGCGCAGGAAATTGCAGTAGGCCACATCGTCGTCCACCAGCAGGGAGAAGACGTCCACGTCCACGATGCGTGCGCTGACGATCACCGATTTGCTCGAATAGTTGTCCAGGGCGTCGAGGCGTGTCTTGTAGCGTTGTGCGACTTCGAATTTCAGGTTTCGGGCGGCTGCCTCCATCTCTTTTTCAAGATAGGTACGCACGGGGCGCAGGTCGCCTTTGAGAATCGAAACCGTCATATCGACCAGTGCGTCGTATTCTTCTTCGCTTTGCGCTCCCACGCAAGGTCCCTTGCAGTTGCCCAGGTGGTATTGCAGGCAGACCGAATAGCGCCCTTTGGCGATAGCCGCCGGCGAAAGGTTGAGCGAGCAGGTTCGCAGGGGAATCACCTCGCGGATAAACTCCAGGATACTGCGCTGCATCATTACCGAGCCGTAGGGACCGAAATATTGGGAGCCGTCGCGGTTGAGGATGCGGGTGGACTGTACGCGCGGGAACGGTTCGCGGCGCACGACGATCCAGGGATAGGTCTTGTCGTCCTTGAGCAGGATGTTGTAGCGCGGCTGGAGGGTCTTGATCAACGAGTTTTCGAGCAGCAGGGCGTCCGTTTCGGTATCGACGACGATGTGCCGGATCGCAGCGATCTGCCTCACGAGTACCTGTACCTTGGCGCTGTGTTCCTTGTTCTGCATGAAATACGAGCTGACCCGCTTGCGCAGGCTTTTGGCTTTGCCGACGTAGATGATCGTCCCGTTCTTGTCCAGAAACTGATATACGCCCGGTGACAGAGGCAGCAGGGCCACCTGTTCTTTCAACCCGTATTTTTTTACGTTGTCCATCTGTCGCAAAAGTAGCAAAATTTTAACAAAGACCTCTGCCGTGCGCTGAATCGGAGAATGAGCCGGAGTTTTTCGGCAGAAGTCGTCGATTGAACAGATTGTTCGTGGTTGAAAAGTATTTATATTTTGATTATTTGTCGAAAACATTATACCTTTGGGCCGTTTTATTGAGCAAAATCTGCCTATGAAAAATTTTTTATTCCTGTTATGTATTCTTTCGCTCTGCTTCGGGTGCGACAAGGCGTATGATCTGAACAAGATCGAATCCGGCGATGTAACCATCGGCAACGACCAGAGCGAATGGATTATGCCGTTGGCGCAGATCACGGTCGGAATGGACGAGTTGCAGGACGGCAGTGCGGATATCCGCGCTATTTTCGACGAGGTCGATATCTGGTTGCCGACGACGCTCCCGGGCAATGCGGAGTGGGTCGATATCGTCCGTCTTTCGAGCGATGGAACTTATCTGGACGGAATGCTGGAGGCTCTTATCGACGAGATGCTCGTTCCCGGATCGAAAAAAATGGACGAAGTGGTCGATCTGATTTGGTCCAACGAAGGTTACCGCGAGCGTTTTACGGCGTTGATTCCGGCCGATAGCGAGGAGCTTTTCAAGGCGGAATTCAAGAAGTTTTTCGGCGAGGACAACGAGGCTGGCGAAGCGTTGCGCGATACGATGGGCGAGCTGGCGCGGGAATTTCTTTCCCAGATTAAAATCAATACGATTACTTATAATGCGACGTTGGATGTCGACGATGATTTGATCGATATGCTTGCCGACAACCTCGATCCCGAGGGTACCGTCGATCCGGTCAATACGCTCGATCTGTACGGCGAGGTGCGGAGCAGTCTGCCGGTGAGCTTCGAAGTAGCTGCGGATTTTTCCGAAACGAACGTGGCTATCGCGCCTTTCCTGGTCGAACCCGACGAAGAGAATGACATCGCTCCCGTGCGGCTTTACAAGGATGATATCCGGAGTTTGTTCTCTTTCTTCGAACTGAATGTCGATTTTATGCCGCAGAAATATTATCCGCGCATCGGATTCAGCGACAGCCAGTCGATTCGTATGATGCTGCATTTGAAGAAACGCGGCGGTCTTAATCTGAACCTTTAATCCGGATTCCTCATATGAAAAAGATCATATATACTTTGATTGCGGCATTTGTCGCATGTACGGCCGTGGCACAGACGCCGAGTGCCTACTTTATGGAGGGTTCGACTTTCCGCAGCCAGCTTAACCCGGCTTTCGCTCCGCTGCGCGGCTATGTGAATATTCCCGTATTGGGCGGTGTGCAGGTCAACGTTTCCGGTAACCTCTCCGTCAGCGATATTTTTTATCCGGTGAACGGAAGTTTGGTAACGCTGTTCGACAAGAATGTTTCTGCGGCCGAGGCGTTGGGAAATCTGCGCTCGAAAAATATGCTCGGAACCGATGCCCGGATCAATATCGTCGGTTTCGGTGCATTCCGCAAGGATCATAAGACATTCTGGTCGTTCGACCTGAATGTGCGTATGGAAGCGGAGGCCAATATGCCCTATTCGTTGTTCGACTTTCTCAAGAACGGACGGAACGAGGCCGTTATCAACGACATCAAAGCCTCGACGCAGGCTTATCTCGAGGCCGCTTTCAGTTACTCTTTTCCGCTGACGGATCAGATTTACCTCGGTGCACGGGGTAAGTTTCTCGTCGGCGCGGCCCGTGCGCGGACGTCGATCGACCGGCTCGATATAAAATTGCAGGAGAATAGTTGGAATATCGATGCGGACGGTTCGTTCGAAATGTCGGGCCTTGAGATGAGCTCCATGCAGCGTCCCGACGGGTCGGAATATTATTCGTTCGACGATTTCGACGTTTCTTCCTACAAAGGACCTGCGGGCTACGGTTTTGCCGTCGATCTGGGTGTGACGTACGACGTGATTCCCGATTTGCAGCTCTCTTTCGCCGTGAACGACCTGGGTTTCATTTCGTGGGGAAAGAAATACCTGGAGCGTGGGCAGATGACCAAATCCCAATCTTTTACCGGCGTGGAGATCATCGACGGTGAGGTTCACGATCCGGAGTTCGATTTCGGCGAGCTGGAGTTCGACCGGGTGCAGGCCTCCAAGGGCAAGACCGAGATGCTGCGCACCTCGATCAATCTGGGGGCCGAGTACGAGGTTTGGCGTCACAAGATCGGCCTGGGTCTGCTTTACAACGTACGTGTCTGGGATGTGAAGACGTTCCACAACCTGACCGCCTCGGTGAACTTCCACCCGATTCCCTGGTTTACGCTGACTACCAGTTATTCGTTTCTCAACGGCCAGGGGCACGCCCTCGGTGTGGCGATCAATGCCTGCCCCAGTTGGATCAACTTCTTCCTGGCGACCGATATGTTGATTTGCAGCCATACGCCGCAGTTCCTGCCCGTCACTTCGACTTCGATGAACGTGACGCTCGGCATCGGCGTTCCGATCGGGCGGCGCAGCCACCGCATTCCGGGAGAGTATCTCTACCGATAATAATATTGTATGATATTAGTTAAGAAGCCTGCATCGGTAGATGCAGGCTTCTTTGATGCGGTGTTTTCTCTTTTTACGATTCTTTGCCGTAACCGGTGTTTGCCGGTTTTCGATGGCGGAATCCCGAAGGGGTACGTCTTCGGGCCGGAGAACACGTGGGAACGGTAGGATTTGATTATGGGACCAAAGTCGGCACTCGTTTTACCGTCCGCAGCAAAGGTGATCGACCGGAACGTCGAACGGATCGGCGGGCAGCTCCTCCACGACTTGATGCGGATAGCATACGCCTGCCTTGAAAGCCCGGAAACCCGGCTGCGACAGGTATTTGTCGTAGAATCCCTTGCCGCGTCCCAGGCGCATGCCTGCGGCGGTGAACGCCACACCCGGCACGATGATAAAATCGATCTCCTCGGGGCGGCACAGCGCAGTGGCCTCCGGTTCCGAAATGCCGAACGAGCCGGAATCGTTCATCGAGGCGGGATCGTAATCGTAGAATCGCATTATGTCGCCTTCCACGCGGGGCAGCACGATCCGTTTGGAGCGGCTCCAGCGTTCGAGTGCCGGGGCGGTGAGGGGTTCGTCTTTGAGCGAAGCGAAAAGGGCCACCACTTTGGCGCGTGCGAAGGCCGGAAGCCTCTCCGCTTCGTTGAAAATACGTGCGGAAAGCTCTTCGCGCTGTTCCGAAGAAAGGGCCGTATTGAGCCCTTTCATCTGTTTCCGGATTTCCGTTTTGGTCATAAAATGCCTGATTTTAAGCGTAAATTTCGAATTGTTTTGTGTTGTTATTATGCAAACAATGACTATCTTTGCCGAAGCGCAAACAAATTTTTAACAAAAATAAACAAATTTCAAACATTATGGGCTGTTTTCTAACTAATTCTTCTCTTGGCAAGAAGTTGGTAATGAGCATTACCGGTTGTTTCCTCGTGCTCTTTATCCTCTTCCACATGTCGATGAACATCGTGGCGATCTTCTCGCCCGAGGCGTACAACACGGTCTGCGCATTCCTGGGTGCCAACTGGTATGCGTTGGTCGGAACGCTGGTGCTGGTCGCCGGTATCCTGATCCACTTCATTTATGCGCTGGTGCTGACCGTGAACAACTACAAGGCGCGCGGTTCGCAGCGTTATGCCGTTACCGTGAAGGAAAAGGGTGTGCAGTGGGCATCGAAAAACATGCTTGCGCTGGGATGGATCATCCTCGGCGGTCTGTTGCTCCATCTGTTCAACTTCTGGTCGAAGATGCAGCTGGTCGAGGTGCTGGGACACCATGAAAATTCGCTCGGCTTCTCGCCGCAGGACGGCGCTGCGCTGATTCAGTACACCTTCTCGCAGTGGTACTACGTGGTGATCTACCTGGTTTGGTTCTTCGCCCTCTGGTTCCACCTTACGCACGGCGTGTGGTCGATGTTCCAGTCGGTGGGCTGGGGCAACGACATCTGGTATCCGCGCCTGAAATGTATCGCCAACATCGTGGCGACCGTCGTGTTCCTCGGTTTCGCTGTGGTCGTGCTGGTCTATTTCTTCCGGAGTCTTTGCTGCGGTTGTGTCTGCTAACATCTTACGTTGAATTATAAAAATATAGAGATATGGCTTTCAAATTAGATTCAAAAATACCCGCCGGGGAACTCGCGCAAAAGTGGAGCAACCACAAGGCGGCGATCAAGGTAGTAAGCCCTGCCAACAAACGCAAACTGGATATTATCGTCGTAGGTACGGGCCTGGGCGGTGCCTCCGCAGCCGCTTCGCTCGGCGAACTGGGATACAACGTGAAGGTTTTCTGCATCCAGGACTCTCCGCGCCGTGCGCATTCGATCGCGGCGCAGGGCGGTATCAATGCGGCCAAGAACTACCGCAACGACAACGATTCGATCTACCGGCTGTTCTACGATACGATCAAAGGCGGCGACTACCGCGCCCGTGAAGCCAATGTTTACCGCATGGCCGAAGTTTCGAACTGCATCATCGACCAGTGCGTCGGCCAGGGCGTTCCGTTCGCACGCGAGTACGGCGGTATGCTGGACAACCGTTCGTTCGGCGGTGCGCAGGTTTCGCGTACGTTCTATGCCCGCGGCCAAACCGGCCAGCAGTTGCTGCTGGGAGCTTATGCCGCACTCAACAAGGAGATCGCTGCCGGTTCGGTGAAGAGTTATCCCCGTCACGAGATGCTCGACATCGTGATCGAAGACGGCGAGGCGAGAGGTATCATCGCACGCAATCTGGTGACGGGCGAATTGGAGCGTTTCGGCGCACACGCCGTAGTGATCGCTTCGGGCGGTTACGGCAACGTGTTCTTCCTTTCGACCAACGCGATGGCTTCGAACGGTTCGGCCGCTTTCCAGTGCTACCGCAAGGGTGCCGGCTTCGCGAATCCCTGTTTCACGCAGATCCACCCGACCTGTATTCCGGTGCACGGGGATCAGCAGTCGAAGCTGACCCTAATGTCGGAGTCGCTGCGTAACGACGGCCGTATCTGGGTTCCCAAAAAGATCGAGGATGTGAAAGCCCTCCGTTCGGGTGCCAAGAAACCTTCGGATATTGCCGAAGAGGACCGTGACTACTACCTGGAGCGCCGTTATCCGGCCTTCGGTAACCTCGTGCCGCGCGACGTGGCGTCGCGTGCCGCCAAAGAGCGTTGTGACGCGGGCTTCGGCGTGAACGAAACGGGGTTGGCCGTGTTCCTCGATTTCAAGACCGCGATCGAGCGTCTGGGCAAGGATGTCATCAAACAACGTTACGGCAACCTGTTCGACATGTACGAGGAGATCACCGACGTAAATCCCTACGAACAGCCGATGCAGATCTTCCCTGCCGTACACTATACGATGGGCGGTATCTGGGTCGATTACAACCTGATGACTACGATCCCGGGTCTCTACGCCATCGGTGAGGCCAACTTCTCGGATCACGGTGCCAACCGCCTGGGTGCTTCGGCGCTGATGCAGGGTCTGGCGGACGGTTATTTCGTGCTGCCTTATACGATCGGCGACTACCTGTCGCACAAGATCCAGGCTCCGAAGGTGAAGACCGATACCAAGGCCTTCGACGAGGCAGAGAAGGGTGTGAAGGATAAGATTTCGAAGTTGCTTTCCATCAACGGCAAGCAGTCGGTGGACGATATTCACAAGAAGCTGGGACACATCATGTGGGAGAACGTCGGCATGGCGCGTTCGAAGGAGTCGCTCGAGAAGGCGATCGTCGAGATCCAGGCGCTGCGCAAGGAGTTCTGGAAGGATGTGAAGGTCGTAGGCAAGGCGAACGAGTTCAACGTCGAGTTGGAGAAGGCGCTGCGTCTGGCCGATTTCCTGGAGCTGGGCGAGCTGATGGCACGCGACGCGCTGAACCGCGAGGAGTCGTGCGGCGGACATTTCCGCGTCGAGCATCAGACCGAAGAGGGCGAGGCCAAACGCGACGACGAGCACTTCGTATATGCCGCCGTGTGGGAGTACAAGGGCGAGAACGAAGCGCCGGAGCTCACGAAGGAGCCGCTGAACTTCGAGTTCGTACACCCCGCACAGCGTAACTACAAGGACTAATTCTTCTGTCGTCTAACTTTAATACACAATTTGAAACTATGAATTTCACGTTAAAGATATGGCGCCAGAAAGACGCCAAGGCAAAAGGGGCATTCGAAACCTACAAAGTCGAGAACATCTCCGCCGACACCTCGTTTCTCGAGATGCTGGATATTCTGAACAACAACCTGATCCACGAGGGCAAGGAGCCCGTGGCGTTCGACCACGACTGCCGCGAGGGTATCTGCGGTATGTGCTCGCTGCACATCGACGGCCGTGCGCACGGCCCGGGCGACGGCGCCACGACCTGCCAGATTTACATGCGCCGTTTCAAAGACGGGGCGACGATCGTCATCGAGCCCTGGCGTTCGGCGGCTTTCCCCGTAATCAAGGACCTCGTGGTGGATCGCAGTGCCTACGATAAGATTCTTCAGGCCGGCGGCTTCATCTCGGTCCGTACGAATGCCGTGCAGGATGCCAACAACATTCCCATCCCGAAGGCCGATGCCGACGTTGCGATGGATGCCGCTGCCTGCATCGGTTGCGGTGCCTGCGCTGCGACCTGTAAGAACGGCTCGGCGATGCTTTTCGTCGCCGCCCGTGTGTCGTCGCTCGCGAAACTGCCGCAGGGACGTGTCGAGGGTGCCCGCCGCGCCAAGGCGATGGTGGCCAAGATGGACGAACTGGGCTTCGGTAACTGTACCAATACGGGAGCTTGCCAGGCCGAGTGTCCGAAGATGATTTCGATTTCGCACATCGCCCGTCTGAACCGGGAGTTCCTCTCGGCGAAGTTCGAGGACTAATCGTTTGAAGAATAGATGCAAACAAGCCCGGAGCGAAACTCCGGGCTTGTTTGCGTATGGCGGGATCCGAAACTCGCCGAAATTGCGGGGCTGCGGCTGATTTACGCTGTTCGCCTTTCCGGTCGTTGCAGCAAGGAGGCCCGCCGGGAGATTGCCGGCTGGCGATTCGGCCGGATTCGAGGTCGGGGTTGAAAATATGGGGCATAACGACCTTTATGCCCCATTCCGAACCGGTCGTTGTCGCCGCCGGAGCCGAGAATCTGTTTTCCTTCCTACTTTTTTATGTAGCTCTTCAACGCTTCGACGTACTCCTCGAAAGCATCCACGCCTGTCGGGGTAATGCGGCAGAGCGTGCGGGGCATTTTTCCCCGAAAGGTCTTTTCGACCGTGATGTAGCCGGCTTTTTGCAGTTTGTCGATCTGTACGCTCAGGTTGCCCGCCGAAGCTCCCGTCTGTTCCCGGATGAAAACGAAGTCGGCCTCTTCGACCCCGAGGAGGATCGACATTACCGCCAGGCGCAGTTCCGAGTGCAGCAGGGGATTCAGTTCCTTGAACATCTTTTGTGCGATTGGTAGTTGATGATATGTCCCGGGACGACCATCATGATGAAAAATACGCCGGCAAAGATAAGGATTTCGTTGTTCAGGAGTCCGGCGGTTATCTCAATTCCGTCAGAAGTTGCGATTTTTTTCAGGAAATAGTCGTATAAAGGGAAGAGGACTGAAAGAGCCATACAGGTAAGTCCTGCGACGATGTATATTTTCGAACGAACGATCATTCCGGTTGTTGCCGTTGCCGTAGCCATCACCAGTGTAATGAGTTCGAAAAGACTGTGTCGGTAGGAGAGTCCGTGAAATAGCGAAAAGAGGAAGATCGGAATCAATGATAATGAGGATACTAACCAGACCTTGCCGACGATGCGGTCGATCTCCGTGCGGGGCTCCGTCGGCTTCTTGTCCGGGAACAACCGCATCAGCAGACAGCCGATGATGGGAATGAGAAACCAGGTGAAGCACCAGGCGGGATGGCATCCGGCGATGTTGAACCAGTAATTGAGCAGGGCGATCCCGACGGTCGTATAGCCCCATACGAGGAACGGGCGTCCCGCATGGTTTTCCAGCCGGTTGCGGGTGTTTTGAATCATGCGCGAGATGAGTTCCATACTCTCTCGTGCGTCTAATTTTCTCTCTTCCATACGCAGTGAGTTTTGATGATTATATATTTTAGCATGCCGCTTTTTTCTTTGCAGATTCGGGTATCCGTTCGTTGGCAGCCGTTTTTGACTGTGTTTACAAGGCATCCCTCGCCCCGAATGATTTCGGGCTGTTGTCCGACCGTATCGGAAATCGAGTTTTTTCGTGCGGTCCGACCGTCGGCGGATCACTCCGCATCGTCATCGTCCGAGAGTTTTGTCAGGTGGAATATCAGATCCAGAATAAGACCGAGCCCCCAGCCTGCCATGACCCACAGCACCCACCAATAGTGGGGCGTCGTGAGGGCATTGACTCCGGCCAGAAATGCACAAATTACTGCGTATGTTATCCATTCCCGGATGAGCCGGCGCTTTCTGCGTGCGGCTTTCGCATCGATTTTTCGAGTTGTTTCCATAGCTTTCGGTTTTTGTTGGTATTACAAATATAAACTACTTTATTTTATAAACCAAATAAAATGCCTGAAAAATTGAAATTTTACGATGATTCGGGGCAGGGGGCGTTGAGGATGAAATGTACGGGGTAGGCCGAAAGGCTTTACCGAGATCTGTTAAATTATGGTATTATATGCGACCGTTTTTTTTTGAATTCGGCGGTAGCCGCAATTTTGCGGGCCGTTATTCGATGTCGGGTTCACCCTGAACTTTTTTCTTGGGAGGGCGCGAGAAACGTCCGAGCATTGTCGGTCAGATTCGGATCGGAGGGCAGTATATTGATTGAGATATATCTTTCGTGGCCCTTTATTCGACGGTTGCAGCGTCGAATCCGAAGGGACGTTTATTCGCGGGCTTGTGGCCGCGTTTATAATTCGCCCCTTGCCTGCATCCTTTTCCCGGAGGGGATTTGGGGTGCTGTGCTTTCGAAGAGGTACATTAAAGTATATAATCGCGCCGCATACTTTATCCGAGCAGGATCAGGCTGAGGGCCATGATCGCCATGCCGCTCATCACGCCGTAGATCGAGATGTGGGCTTCGCCGTATTCGCGGGCGGCCGGCAGCAGTTCGTCGATTGAGATGAAAACCATGATTCCGGCGACGCCTGCCAGGATGCAGCCCATCATGACGGGAGACATGAACGGCATGAGGATAAAATAGGCGAGCAGGGCGCCGACCGGCTCTGCCAAACCCGATAGGAGCGAATAGCGGAAGGCTTTCATCCGGTCGCCGGTGGCGTAAAAGACGGGGATCGAAACCGCGATACCTTCGGGTATGTTGTGTATGGCAATGGCGACGGCGATGGCGATACCCAGCGTGGGATTTTCGACGGCGGTGGCGAAGGTGGCGATGCCTTCCGGGAAGTTGTGGATGCCGATAGCCAGGGCGGTCATCAGTCCCATGCGCATCAGTTTGGCATTTTTCGGTTTCTTCTCCAGCTCTTCGATCATATGGGCTTCGTGCGGGTTCTCGACCGAAGGCACCAACCGGTCGATGACGCCGATCAGCAGTACGCCGCCGAAAAAGGCCAGGGTCGTAATACCCATCCCGGTTTGGGGTCCGTAGATGGCTCCGATAGCCTCCCGTGCCTGTTGGAACAGTTCGACGAACGAAACGTAGATCATCACGCCGCCCGACAGTCCCAACGAGAACGAAAGCAGTCGCTTGTTGGTACGGTGAGCGAAAAGGGCTATTGTGCTGCCGATACCGGTTGCCAGGCCGGCGCCAAGGGTGAGCATCAGGGGTACAAAAAGAGTGTGAGCCATCTCGAATACTGTTTTTCAGTTGGTCTTTGCAAAGATAGTGCAAGCCGAAAGCTGTGTCAAATTTATTTGGTTACAGCTGAGGCGCCGCTTATCTTCTGTAAAGATAGTGCAAGCCGGAAGCCGAGTCAAATTTATTTAGATGCAACCGAGGCACCGCCTGTTTTCTGTAAAGATCGTGCACGCGGAAGGTTCGGTTTTGTCGGAAGCGGCCGGGGGCTGCCTATTTGCCGTAAAGTTAGTGAATTTTATCCTTTCTTTGCCGGAGAACATCGAATAAGGAGTGTGCGTTGTGTGAAAATCCCGTCGTATGGCGATCGATTCACTACTTTCGGCAGGAGAAGATCACTATTCCCGGCGAGTCGCGTGTTTTCCCGATCCGGTCTTTTTTTGCGGCGCTTGAAAATATCGAGCGCAGTGCACGATGAAATTATTCTTGAAGAAATTTTATTTAATTTGTTGATAAGTAGTGTTATATGTATTTTTAGGGTGGAAGTGGACGATATTTTTCGGAAAAGATGGTGCGAATGGTGTAATAATTGTTACCTTTACCCAATAAACAAGGCAGGTTCATTCTGATCTTTATCTTCTTTGCATTTTCCCGGACCTATATCCCGTCCGGATTTTTCCATCGTTGAAATCGACCTTTGTAAACTTTCTTTGTTTAGGCAATTTCGCTTGAGTATGTCTGTCGCAGGCAGAAGAGAGCCGTTGCCGGGTTTTAACGATGTCCCGAAATTGAGATTATTTTTTTACTTGCATACGCCCGTTCTGACCGCCCTTTTTCAGCGTGGTTCGGGCAGATTGCGCTGTCGGGGAACAAGGTGTGCGTGACTGCGGTTTCGACCGGGAACAGGAAACTTCCTCGCTTCCGTTTTTCCGCTTCCGCACCGGATGCCTCCGCGACAGATGAAAACTCCGTCGTACGACGGAATTATACGATGATTATGACATTTAACGAATTGAAAATTACCGACCCTATTTTGAAGGCGATCGGTGAAAAAGGATACCTGGCTCCTACGCCCATTCAACAAAAGGGTATTCCCGTGGCGCTCGATGGGCGCGATATGCTGGGCATCGCCCAGACCGGGACGGGTAAGACGGCGGCGTTCGCCATTCCGATCCTGCAGCATTTGAGCAGTGGGATGCAGGCAGAGCCGACCGACGTGCCGCGCCGCAACCGGCGGGGGCGGAATCATGGTCGGGAATACGGAGTGCGGCCGATCCGGGAAGTTGGCCGTGCAGATCGGCGACAGTTTTTCGGATTACGGAAAATATGTCGGTCTGAAGCATCTGACGATTTTCGGCGGTGTGAAACAAGGCCCGCAGGTCGAGGCGCTTCGTGGCGGCGTGGATATTCTGATAGCTACGCCGGGGCGTCTGCACGATCTGATCGGACAGAGGTTCGTCGAACTCGACGCGATTACGCATTTCGTGCTGGACGAAGCCGACCGGATGCTCGACATGGGATTCGTCGCCGACATCAAACGTCTGCTGCCGCTGCTGCCGAAGTCGCGCCAGACCCTCTTTTTTTCGGCGACGATGCCTGCGGACATAGTGGCGCTCTCGAAAAGTATGCTGACCGACCCCGTGCGGGTGGAGGTGACTCCGGTTGCGTCGGCGGTGGATGCGATCGATCAGCGGGTCTATTTCGTGGAGAAGCCGGAGAAGAAGAAACTGCTCGTATCTCTGCTCCGCGAGGAGGATAAGTCCGTTCTCGTCTTCTCCCGCACCAAACAGGGAGCGGACAATATTTCGCGTCTGCTCTCCAAGTCGGGTATTCGAAGCGAGGCGATTCATGGCAACAAGTCGCAGAATCACCGCCAGCGCGTACTCACGGATTTCAAGTCCGGCAAGATCCGGGTGATGGTCGCTACGGACATCGCTGCCCGTGGCATCGACATCCGGGAACTGGAGATCGTCATCAATTACGATCTGCCGGATGTGCCGGAAACGTACGTACACCGTATCGGCCGCACCGGTCGTGCCGGACATTCCGGAACCGCCCTTACGTTCTGCACCCCGGACGAGCGGCCGCTTATGAAAGACATACAGCGGCTGACGGGCAAAAAACTCAATGCGGAAACATACCGTGCATAATAATCTTTAAGTTGAATTTAATGGCAAAATCGCAAACATTCGGAAAAAGAGAGAACGAAAAGAAAAAGCAGGCCAAGCGCCTCGAAAAACAGAAACGCAGGGAAGAACGTCAGGCCGGAGGAAGCTCTTCGCTCGACGATATGATCGCCTATGTGGACGAGAACGGGAATATTACCGACACTCCGCCCCAGCTGCGGCCGAAAGTCGAGATCCAGCTCGAGGATATCGTGATAGCCACGCCTAAAAAGGAAGATATTGCGGCCGAACCGCTGAAAGGGCGTGTCGAGTATTTCAATACCGAGAAGGGGTACGGGTTTATCAAGGACCTGGCTTCGACGGAAAAATATTTTTTCCATATATCTTCGGCTCCCGAAGGGATCGGCGAGGGGCGGATCGTCCTTTTCGAACTCATGCGGGGTACACGCGGTATGAATGCGGTGAAAATCGCATTTGCGCAATAAACATTTATCCACAGTCAAAATAGAAAAAAATGAACATTTACGTATCGAATTTGAACTTCCGCACCCGGGGCGAGAGTTTGCAGACTTTATTCGGGGAGTACGGAGAAGTATCTTCCGCCAACATCATCACCGACCGCGAAACCGGCCGCTCGCGCGGCTTCGGCTTCTTGCTTTCGTCGAAATGCCGGACGAGTCGGCCGCACGGAACGCGATTAACGCGTTGAACGGTTTCGAGCTCGACGAGCGGGCTATCAACGTCAATGAGGCCCGTCCGAAGACCGAGCGCAGCGACCGGGGTGGTTACGGCTCCAATCAGGGCGGCAGTTACGGGCGCAACCGGTATTGATTCAGATCGGCCGGAAAGAGCGGGGAGGAGCGTCGGACGCCCCCCGG
>ERZ791635.646-NODE-646-length-18266-cov-2.21855_pt1 | contig 18266 bp, 16 predicted proteins | sample MGYA00510056_ERZ791635 | MGnify/ENA primary metagenome ERZ791635 (study PRJEB30046, sample SAMN00715187) | human gut metagenome | study: EMG produced TPA metagenomics assembly of the A metagenome-wide association study of gut microbiota in type 2...
GTGAAGAGAACTTACGAGCACGATGTCGGACTTGCTTTTCAGATCGTGGACGATATTCTTGACGTTACATCTACAGTGGAAGAACTCGGTAAGCCTATAGGCAGTGATGCACAGCAGGAAAAGACTACAAGCGTTACTCTTTTAGGACTTGATAAAGCAAGGGAGCTTGCAAAAAAATATACCGAAGGGGCTGAAAAGGCACTTTCGGCATTTGAAAACAACGAGTTTTTGTGCCGGCTTACCGATTTGCTTTTAAACAGAAAAAATTGACAGTGGAATATAACCCCGGAGGGTCAGACATAAATGAGAACTGATCAGATCAATGTTATCCTGCTGATTGCACTTATCAGCTGGGGTACTGCACAGATTTTAAAAACGTTGATACATTTCATAAAGACGAAGAACTTTAAAGCGGAGCGTCTTACGGGTGCGGGCGGTATGCCGTCAGCACATTCGGCTACTGTATGTGCGACAGCAATAACCACTTGCAGAGTCTGCGGAATATGCTCGCCGGAGTTTGCACTTGCTATGATACTTGCCATGGTGGTAATGTATGATGCTATGGGTGTAAGACGATCTGCAGGACTTCAGGCTAAGGAAATCAATCGTCTGAGGCGTGTCGTCAATGAGCTTGACGAGGAATTTATGGACAAGTTCGACGATAAGGTTGACGAGATTGAGGAAAAGAAGCCTGAAGAAATACACGAACTGAAGGAATTTCTCGGACATACGCCGCTTGAGGTGCTCTGCGGCGCATTGCTCGGAATACTTATAGCTATGGCTGTACCGATACAGGTGGTCGGCTGATAGAATATTATCGGGAGATACAATTTGATACTGAAAAACGATATGTCCGCCGAGTATTTGAAATCGCTTACTCCCGAACAACGAAAAAAGCTGTGTTCGGAGATAAGACAGTTACTTGTGAAAACGGTAACGGTAAACGGCGGTCATCTTGCGTCAAACCTCGGTACAGTTGAACTTACGGTGGCAATGCACACCGTGTTTGACTCTCCGAAGGATAAATTTGTTTTTGATGTAGGACATCAGTCCTATACACATAAGATAATTACGGGCAGAGCGGGAAAAATGAATACTCTGCGCTGTGAGGGCGGTATTTCCGGATTTCCGAAGGCGGAAGAATCCGAGCATGACGCTTTTATCGGCGGTCACAGCAGTATTTCTATTTCTGCGGCACTCGGTATTGCCGAGGCCATGAGGTCAGACGGCGACGATCACAGCGTTGTTGCTGTTATCGGCGACGGCGCATTAACCGGCGGGGAGGCTTACGAAGGTCTTAACAATGCCGGAAAAAGCCGTTGTAATCTGATAGTGGTGCTGAATGATAACGAGATGTCAATCTCCAAAAATACCGGTGCGCTCGCTTTGTATCTGGCACAGATACGTTCTACAAGAAAATATTACAGCACAAAGAATTCCGTAAAGAATGTTCTTGATAAAACACCGATAATAGGAAAAGGCATCGGAAAAGCGGTAAAAGGCACTAAGCAGCTGCTGAAATATGCGATTTATCATTCAAACCTGTTTGAAGATTTAGGCTTTAAATATTTGGGACCGATAGACGGTCATAATCTTGATGAGCTGACAGAGGCACTTATGGTTGCAAAGATGATGCAGCGTCCGTGCCTTGTTCATATTTATACAAAAAAAGGTAAAGGCTATGCTCCCGCAGAGGATAATTCGGGAGAATATCACGGTTTGCCGCCTAAAAAAGACGATGATAACAATTGCAAAGGTGAGTGCTTTACAGATGCTTTCGGAAAAGCTCTGCTCTCATTTGCTGATAATGACAACAGCATATATGCTGTTACAGCTGCTATGAAATACGGAACAGGGCTTCAGCATTTTTACAAGGCTTTTCCGGAGCGTTTCTTTGATGTCGGTATTGCGGAGCAGCACGCAGTGACTTTTTCGGCAGGACTTGCAAGTCAGGGTAAGCTGCCCGTGTTTGCGGTGTATTCTTCATTTCTTCAGCGGTCGTATGACCAGCTTATACACGATTGTGCAATAGAAAAACGTCATGTTGTGCTTGGAATAGACAGAGCAGGATTTGTCGGTGAGGACGGTGAAACGCATCACGGCTTGTTTGATGTTGCGATGCTCACGACTGTACCCGGCGTCACCGTGTATTCGCCGTCAGATACGGCGGAGCTTTCACAGTGTCTTGAGCAGGCTCTTTACAAGGATAAAGGCGTAGTTGCCGTAAGATACCCAAGAGGTTGCGAGCTATACCGTTCAGGCACGAAGGCGTACAGCGACTTCAGGCACGTTTCAAATAAAAGCAGAAAGCTGATTTTCACATACGGCAGAATATCCGCCTACGCCTATACCGTTCACGGTGTCGATGTTTTACAGGCAATAAAAATTTTTCCTATCGCCGATGAAATAATTGATATTTGTCTTGCTTATGACGAAATATATGCCTTTGAGGAAGGCGAAAGAGAGGGCGGAATTGCTCAGAAGCTGTGTACCGCTCTGGCTCTTGCCGGATTTAAAGGCAGGTTTACCATAACGGCGGTTGACGGATTTGTCCGTCATGCCGATGTTGCGACACAGCTGCATAACGCAATGCTCGACGCAGACGGCATGAGAAAAATTACAGGAGAATAAGATGCAAGAACGACTGGATGTTTATCTTTCCGAAAACAACACAGTAAAAAGCCGCAGCCTTGCCGCATCGCTCATAAAGCAGGGAAGCGTTGAGGTCAACGGCAGAATATGCACAAAAGCATCGTTTGCAGTTGATGAGAACGATAATATCAGAATAATCGGAGAGATGCCGAAATATGTCGGCAGAGGCGGAATGAAGCTTGAAAAGGCATTATCCCACTACAGACTTCATCTTGACGGTTCGGTGTGTATAGATATAGGAGCGTCAACAGGCGGTTTTACCGATTGTATGCTTCAAAACGGTGCGGTAAAAGTCTATTCTGTCGATGTCGGAACAGATCAGCTTGATGAAAAGCTGAGAAACGATCCCAGAGTAGTTTCTATGGAAAAGACCGATATAAGAAACTGCGTAGGTTCTTTACCTGCGGTGGATTTTATCGGTATCGACGTTTCGTTTATATCGCTGAAGCTCGTTCTTCCGTCGGCTTATGCGCTGCTTAAGAACGGCGGAGAGTGCGTAGCGCTTATCAAGCCGCAGTTTGAAGCAGGAAAAAGCTATCTCAGCAAACACGGAATAGTAAGAGATTCCAAAGTACATAAAAAAGTATGCGATGATATATCGGAGTTTGCCTCAACTCTTGGGTTTGAACGTGGAGAGGTCATATCCTCGCCCATAACCGGCGGTGACGGCAATACCGAGTATCTTATATATCTCAGACGTTTATAACATATAACTTACAAAGGCAGGTGAAATATCATGAAGGTAATGATATGTGCCAATCTCGCTAAAGAACGGAGCAGAAAAGCGGCGGCAGATGCGTGCGCTAAGCTGAATGAAATAGGTTTTCTGCCCATGATAGAAAAGCAGTACGAAAATATCATAAAGGTTGATAACGCCGTATACGCTGAAACAGACAGCCTTATAACCGACTGCGATATGTTTATGACTATAGGCGGTGACGGAACTATTCTCAAGTGGGGACAGAAAGCCGCCGCCTGCAATAAACTCCTTCTTGGAATAAATACGGGCAGGCTGGGCTTCATGACTTCTATAGAGAGCGGCGAGCTTGATACGCTGGAACGTCTTAAAACAGGCGAATATACAGTGAGCAGAAGAATGATGCTCGATATTGAATATGAGGGCAAAGGCAATTACAGTGCCATAAACGATGTCGTGTTCAGCAAATGCCGTTATTCAAAACTGCCTGAATTTATTGTTTCGGTAGAAGAATACGAGGTGACAAAAATCAGAGCCGACGGAATTATCTTCAGTACGCCGGCAGGCTCTACGGCATATTCTTTATCTGCAGGTGGGCCTATTATATCCCCTGATGCACAGTGCATTGAATTTACTCCGTTGTGCGCTCATTCGCTTTTCGGCAGACCTATGATATTTTCAGCAGATTCGGAAATAACGGTGCGTTTTTCTGCATATGAAGACAGCGGCGTTTCGCTCAGTATTGACGGTAATGACGATATGGATTTCAAAGAGGGCGAAATAATAAAGATAAGACGCTCGGAGCAGCAGCTTTCTATTATTGATATAAACGGCAGCAGTTTCTATAAAGCGGTACACAACAAGCTGATGAGGCCGCTCAAATAAAATCTTACAAGGGGTGATATTGTGAAAAAGAAAAGACAGGCAGAAATTCTCAGAATCATATCTTCAAACGAAGTGGAAACGCAGGAAATGTTGCTTAATCTGTTGAAGCAAAAGGGCTATGATGTGACCCAGGCGACCGTTTCCCGTGATATAAACGAACTCAATATTGAAAAAACGGTTTCTTCAAACGGTGTCAACTGCTATGCAAAAGCGGAAAAGGTACACACGGTCAAGTTTCATAATATTATTTCGGAAGCGGTTGTCAATATTGATTACGCAATGAATATAGTTTCAATAAAATGCCACAGCGGTCTTGCGAATGCCGCTTGTGCCGGTCTTGATATGATGAATCTTTCCTATGTTGTCGGAACTATCGCAGGCGATGATACGATATTTGTACTGACAAACACGGAGGGTGATGCAAGAATGCTGACACGTCACCTGAAGGAACTGCTTTAAGATAAGGAGGTCGGCGTTTTGCTCAGAGAATTATCTATTGAAAATCTTGCTGTGATTGAAAAGGCGTCGATAGCCTTTGACGATAAGCTGAATGTGTTTACGGGTGAAACGGGTGCAGGTAAGAGTATACTTATCGGCGGCATAAATGCGATACTCGGAGGAAGGGTAAGCAAGGATATCGTAAGAGCAGGCACAGAAAAGGCTGTTGTGACCGGCCTTTTTGACGATTTGCCCGAAAGCGTCAAAGCTAAACTCAGCGATAACGGTTTTGCTGTCGATGACGAGCTTTTGCTGCAGCGTGATATTCATGCGGACGGTAAAAGCACAGCAAGAATAAACGGCAGAGCAACAACAGTGGCGATACTTCGTGATATAGCGTCCGAACTTATTGATATTCACGGACAGCACGATAACCGTCTGCTTATGGACGGGGATAATCAGCGTGAGATACTCGACAGCTACGGCAAAAACAGCGGGCTGCTGTCGGAATATGCGACAGCTTTCAAGGAGTTTTCGGCTTTATCAAGAAAAATTAAAGAAGTCAGCCGTAAGAAAACCGAATCGCTTGAAAAGGCGGAGCTTCTGAGAGAACGTCTTGAGGAGCTTGACAGGTATAATTTTTCCGCAGATGAAGAAGAAACCGTAAAGCAAAAGATTGAGGAACTTCGCAATGCCGAATACATAAGCGAGAATCTGTATAATGCACAGACGGCAATATCGGGAGATGATGATACCGACGGAGCATATTCTATGCTCGAACACTGCAAAAACAGCGTTTCATCGCTCAGCGACACTATCCCCGAACTTGATAAACTGGCAGAGCGTATATCGGATATGCTGGTAGAACTTGAGGATATAAGAGAAGAAATAGTGCAGAGAATACCTGATGAAGACGAGGATACCGCAGGAATGCTCGGTGTTCTTGAAGAAAGGCTCAGCGTTATTTTGCGTCTGCAAAGAAAATACGGCACAGACCTTGCGCAGATACTTGAAAATTCGGAGAAATGGCGCAACGAACTTTACGAAATAGATAATGGCGACGATATAATAGAAGAACTTACAGAAAAGAAAAAAGAAGCAGGCGAAAAAGTAAAGCGTCTTGCAACAGTACTTACAAACAGAAGAAAAAAAGCGGCGGATGATCTTGCAAAGCGGATTTCTGCGGAACTTACGTTTCTTGATATGCCGGATATAAGACTTGTGTTCGATATATCGCAGGATAAAGTCACACTCAGCGGAATGGATAAGGTGGAAATGCTTATCTCCGTCAATAAGGGTGAAGATTTGAAGCCTATGAGCAAGATTGCTTCGGGCGGTGAGTTGTCAAGAATAATGCTTGCCGTCAAGAACGTGCTTGCCGAAACCGACAAACTGCATACCATGATTTTTGATGAAATTGATACGGGTATAAGCGGCAGAGCCGCCGCCAAGGTCGGATTAAAACTGCATGAGGCGGCGGAAAACAGGCAGATACTTTGTGTAACGCATCTTGCACAGATTGCGGCAATGGCGGATACACAGCTTCTTATAAAAAAGACCAGCGATGAAAAACGCACCTATACGGGCATTACAAAGCTGGATTTTGAAGGCAGAAAGAGAGAAATAGCAAGGATTATTTCCGGTGATGAAAACGATCCGATTTCGCTTGAAAATGCCGAAATGCTGCTGCTAAGAAAAAACGTGATATAAATTACAGAACAGTCTGAGGAAACTCAGGCTGTTTTTTTATCTCCGTATCACAAACCGACACTTTTTTACTTCCGTTTGTCCTATAATAAACGAGGGGCATAAAAATGGTTATTTATCTTGATGTGCTGATTCTGATAAATCTTTATGTTACATATTTTCAGATTCTCGCCGTATCAGTATTTACTCACAGAAAAACAGTATGGTACAGAAAGCTGTCTGCGGCAGGCATAGGTGCGGTGGCATCACTGAGTATTTTCATTCCGCAGGAAATGGTTTTGACTCTTACTTTACTTAAGATATTTCTTTGTGCTTTGATTGCTTTTGTCGCATTCGGTTATACGGGATTTCGTGCATATGCGGTGAGCGTACTGTTTTTGATGCTTGTCAGCTTTGTCTTTTCGGGGCTGATGCTTTGTGTGTGGCTGTTTGCCGCTCCTATGAAGATGCTGTTTATAAACGGCACTGTATATTTCGGTGTTGATACGATGACGATAATTCTGTCTACCTGTGCGGCTTACGGAGTTGTCAGAATAATAAGATATATACTCGATAAAAACGGAAAAACCGATGGCAAGTATACTGTTATCATAAAAAATAACGGCAGGGAATGCAGGCTTTCGGCACTCGCAGACAGCGGAAACGGAATGGTCGACTGTTTCAGCGGATTGCCTGTGATAGTGTGCAGACGTGATATGTGCGCCGATGTTTCACCTCCTGCGATCGAAATGATTGAAAATAACAGCGATATTTCGGATATAGGCACGCAGATGATAAAGGGTGTCAGGATAATGCCGTTTTCTACAGTTGGAAAGGGTGGACTTATCTGTATGTTCAAAGCGGAGAGCGTTGTTATTGACGATGAAACGAATGAAGAAAAATATCCCGTCAATGCGCTTATCGGTATAGTGATAGGCGGAAGACAGGAATATGAAGCGATATTCAATCCGAAAATACTTGTGTGAGGTGTAAAATGCTCAAGATAATTGAAATTGTCAGCAATCTTATTGCAAAACTGCGTAATTCGGCAAACGGAAAATGCGAGTGCGATTATATAAACGGTGCGGAAACCTTACCTCCTCCGCTTTCAAAGGAAGAGGAAGCAAAAACGCTTGCAAAGCTGAACACGGACTTTGAAAACGCAAGGGAAACGTTGATCGTGCATAATCTGAGGCTGGTAGTTTATATCGCAAAGAAATTTGAAAGTACCGGCATAGGAATCGAGGATCTTATTTCCATAGGTACTATAGGGCTTATAAAGGCGGTGAACACATTCAGCGTGGAGAAAAACATAAAGCTCGCTACTTATGCCTCAAGGTGCATAGAAAACGAAATACTTATGTATCTGAGGAAAACGAATCCACAGAAAATGGAGGTTTCAATAGATGAACCTCTTAATGTTGACTGGGACGGAAACGAATTGCTCCTATCCGATATACTCGGAACGGATGATGATACTGTCAGCGTGGATATAGAATCTGAGGCAGAGAAAAGAATGCTTCTTGAGGCGGTGGAAAAGCTGGACGAAAGGGAAAAGCTGATAATGGAACTTCGTTTCGGGCTTAATAACCGCCCCGAAAAAACACAAAAGGAGGTCGCCGATATGATCGGGATCTCCCAGAGTTATATATCACGTCTTGAAAAGCGTATTATAAAAAGGCTCAAAAAGGAAATGGAAAGCCTGTGCAGTTAGGTGCTTCTGCTGTTCCTGCCAACTGCCGCCATTGCACATTTAAGTCCGTCCATTGCCGCTGTTACAATGCCGCCGGCATAGCCTGCACCTTCGCCGCAAGGATACAAGCCTTTTACACTGACCGATGAAAGTGTTTCATCTCTTACTATTCTCACAGGCGATGAGCTTCTTGTTTCAGGGCCTGTCATAACCGCATCAGGAGAGTCGAAACAGCTGATTTTCCCGGCAAACTGCGGTAATGCGTTTCTTAAAGCTTCGCATACGAAATCGGGCAGGTATTCATCGGGTGGCACAAATGTTGTGCCTATAGGATAGGAAGGAGTTACGTTGCCGAATTTTTCGGAGGTGCGTTTACTGAGAAAGTCGCCTACAAGGCATACAGGTGCGCTGTAATTTGCCCCTGCCGCTTTAAAGGCGGCTTTTTCTATTTTGCGCTGAAATTCTATTCCTGCCGTAATATCATCATTTTCAAAATCATCCGGAGTTATTCCGACAAGGACGGCACTGTTTGCGTTTACTCCGTTTCTTGCGTAATAACTCATACCGTTTGTGACTACCGTGTTTTCTTCGGAGGAAGATGCGGTGACCACTCCGCCCGGACACATACAGAATGTATAAACGCCTCTGCCGTTTTTGTCGTGAACAGACAGCTTATAATCGGCGGCGGGAAGTGATGGGTGACCGCTCATTTCTCCGTACATACTGCGGTCAAGGTCGGATTGCTTATGCTCGATTCTTACTCCTACGGAGAAGTTTTTGGGCTGCATAGTAACGTTGCGGCTTTTCAGCATATAGAACACATCTCTCGCACTGTGACCTATGGCAAGGATCACATTGTCGGTTTCAATGGTGGATTCGGTGCCGTTTTTTATATAGCTTATGGCTTTAATTCTGCCGTTTTCGGTATCATAGCCGCAGAATTTTGCTCCGAATATTACCTCTCCGCCAAGCGATATAATATCGTTTCTTATGTTCTTTACGGTTTCGGACAATTTGTCTGTGCCAATGTGCGGCTTTGCCTCATACATAATTTCTTCGGGTGCGCCGTGACGGACAAATTCTTCAAATACCGTTTTTGAAAGCGGATTGTTGACACCGGTGTTCAGCTTTCCGTCTGAAAAAGTGCCTGCACCGCCCTCACCGAACTGAACGTTACATTCTGTATCAAGTATTCCTTTTTCCCAGAACATTCTGACTTTCTCTTTACGGCTGTCAACATCAAGACCGCGTTCAAGAACGATCGGACGCACACCGCACTGTGCAAGATAGAGTGCCGCAAACATACCCGCAGGACCGAAACCGACTACCACGGGACGCTTTGACAGCTTTGCTCTTTGAGGCAAGGAATACGGTATTTCTTTATATGACGAAATGTTCTTGTTGCCTGAGTTCTTCTTTAATACTGTGTTTTCGTTTTCGCAGGCAAACGCAACGGTATAAACAAAATGTATATCGTCCTTGTGCCGTGCGTCAACGGATTTTTTTATAATTTTCAGCCGTGACGGGTCAGGCTGTGATGTTCTGAGCTTTTTGCCGATAAATGCCGTTATGTCGTTTATTGTATGCTCCGGCGGCATTTTGATATTGCTGTATTTTATCATTTTCTACTCCGATAAAGAAAGACTTGCGTTCATACCTGCGGTATATCCGCTTTTCCACGCCCAGTCAAGATTATATCCGCCGCATTTGCCCTGGATATTGAGTATTTCACCGCACAGATACAAGCCGCTTGCCTTGAGGGATTCCAGCTTGTCAGAAACCTCGCTTGCAGGTATACCACCGCAGGTTATCTGTGCAAGGCTCCAGTCCGATACGTTTCTTATGGGGTAGCGGCTGTCCTTTGCAAGATTACATAACACTGAAATGTCCTTATCCGATATTTCGCCGCAGGTTTCAGAAAAGGGAATACCTACTTTTTTCAGCATTGCCTGTCCTACACGTTTGTGGTATATTCCCGTGAGAAGTTCTTCACACGGCAGTGACGCTCTTATTGCGGCTGTGCTTTTTATAAGCCCGTATAACTCGTCTTTGCTGAGTGTTGGTGCGGTATCGAGTGAAATTTCACCGTTGTTTATATATTCTGCCGCTTTTGCCGACAGATTGAAAATACAGATTCCCGACAATGCACCGTCGGTAAACTGAACCTCTCCGGATTGCCTGTCTATTACCCTTCCGCCCGAGATAAGCGTAGCGTCAGCCGCCACACGAAGTCCTTTAAGCGATTTAACAAGTTCAATATCCGTTCTTACAGGCGCAAGGGCAGGAAAGAGCCTTGTCACCGAGTGACCTAAGCTTCTGCAAAGTTCATAGCCTTCGCCGCTTGAGCCGAGCGACGGAGCCGCTTTTCCTCCTGCGGCAATGATTACACGCTTTGCTTTTACCTGTGTTTCGCCGTCTGTTATGATAAAACCGTGTTTGGTTTTTGTTATTTCAGATACCGTAAAGTCGCATACTGTTCTGATGCCGGAAGAATCAGCGGCAAATCTGAGCGTAGGGATATACTCTGCCGTTATCATCCGCACGGCAGATAAGCCCGAGCGAAGAAAAGAAATCCTCCGCATTGTCAATATCGGGGCTGATGTATGATAGAAGCTCCGTATCACCGGTATAATCCGCAGGAGATATATTGCGGTTGGTGAGGTTGCATCTGCCGTTACCGGTTGAAAGTATTTTTTTGCCTACCCTCTGCATTTTTTCGAGTACGGTCACATTGCCGCACCCGTAACGAGAAGCGGCGATGGCGGCGGCAAGCCCCGATGCGCCTCCGCCTATAATTGCTGTTTCGGTATCAATTATTTTCATTTCTGCTCCGTTCAAAGAAGTTAATTAAATTTATAATCTGTTAACATAAGAAGTATACCATATTATCATCGGGTAAGCAAGTGGTTTACCTGTTTGATGAATGATTGATTTTCGCAGGTAGTATGGGAATAACTGTGAGAAATACAAAGGAGAAGAATTATGGACAACAGAATAATGAGACTTATAATAGCACTTGGTAAATTTTCCGCACAACCAAGACAGTACAGAATAATGGAAGGGCTTAATGCCAGTGAAACAGGAGTTTTCTGGGCAATGACGCAGATTATTGCGGAAAAACCCGATACCGAGCTGTTCGGACTGAGCGAGCTTAACAGCTATCTTAATTTTACCAGACCGAATCTTTCACAGACTATCAATAAGCTGGAGGACAAGGGTTATGTTGAGAGGGTCGTACTTAAGGATGACAGAAGAGTAACATATATCAGGCTCACTGAAAACGGCAAAGCAACGGCAAAAGCAAAATATGATGAGATTTTTGTAAGACTTGAAAATATAGCTAAAATACTCGGTGAAGAGGACACGGATAAGCTGATTGAACTTGTTCTGCGTTTTGCGGACGCTTACGAAAAGTCGGCTGAACTGAAGTAAGAGAAAGGAAGCATAGTATTTGTTTAAAATATTCGGGTATCTCAAAAACAGCATACCGCAGGTTTTGTTGATAATTGTACTGCTTATAATTCAGGCGTGGGGCGACCTTACCCTACCGCAATATACATCGGATATTGTGGATATAGGTATACAGAACGGCGGTATAGAAACTGCGGCGGCAGATGCGCTGAGCGTTGACGGCTATAATGCGCTTGAAACATTTATGAATGACGAGCAGAAAAGCATACTTGCAAAAAGCTATACTCTTGTGAAAAAAGGCGAAGCGACCGATTCTCAGAAAGAACGCTTTCCTGCGTCTGCCGATAATGACGTTTATTTTCTGAACGAACTTACGGAAGATGAAAAACAACAGCTCATTAATACTGTCGATATACCTATGACGGCGGCTGAGATGACGAAAGAGCTTTCCTTTGAAGATTTGTCATCTATGACCGAAAAGCAGGGGATTAAACTTCCTTTTACTTCTTTTGAACAGGCAGGAGAAATGCTCGGTATTTCTTCCGGAAAAGCAAATGCACTGACGATTATTACGGCACTTGCGGAAAAAGGCGGCATGGGAGATACCGATTTGTCGGCATTGTCTGACAAAATATCGGAAATGCCGGGAACTATAACAGAGCAGTCCGCAGTACGCTTTGTAAAAGACGAATATTTATCGCTGGGCGTTGATATGAACGTATTACAGCAGAACTATCTGCTGTCAGCCGGCGGAAAAATGCTGCTTATCGCACTTCTTATGATGGCGGTATCCGTGACGGTAGGTTTCTTTGCGGCGACAACAGCGGCAAAGGTCGGCAGAGATTTAAGAGCCGGAGTGTTCAGAAATGTTGTCAGCTTTTCAAGCGCCGAGATTGACAGATTTTCCACTGCCAGCCTTATCACGAGAAGCACGAACGATATACAGCAGATACAGATGGTTATTGTAATGCTGCTAAGAATGGTTATATATGCGCCTATTCTCGGCATTGGTGGTGTATTTATGGTACTGACTACCGGTACGGGTATGGCGTGGATTATCGCCCTTGCCGTAATTGTTATTCTTGCGGTGGTGCTTATTCTGATGAAGATTGCGATGCCTAAATTCAAGCTGATGCAGAAACTGGTTGATAAGCTGAACCTTGTTGCAAGGGAGATACTTACCGGTCTGCCTGTTATCCGTGCCTTCAGCCGTGAAAAATATGAAGAAGAACGTTTCGATAAAGCCAATAAGGATCTGACATCCGCAATGCTCTTCACAAACCGCACAATGACGTTTATGATGCCTCTTATGATGATGATAATGAACCTTGTCACGGTTCTTATCATATGGGTAGGCGCAGGACAGATTTCGGACGGCTCTTTGCAGGTCGGAGATATGATGGCGTTTATCACATATACGATGCAGATTGTAATGTCATTCCTTATGCTGACAATGATTTCAATAATGCTTCCGAGAGCGGCAGTTTCCGCAGAGAGAATAAACGAAGTCATTTCAGCCGAAAAGAGCATCACTGATAAGCCCAATGCGGCAACATTTGATAAAGCGTCACTCAGGGGCGATGTTACTTTTGATCACGTTTCGTTCCGCTATCCCGATGCAAATGAAGATGTTCTGACCGATATATGCTTTACCGCAAATGCGGGTGAAACGACCGCTGTTATCGGCAGTACGGGCAGCGGCAAATCAACGCTTATAAATCTCATACCGAGATTCTTTGACGTTACCGAAGGCAGTATTACTATAGACGGAACCGACATCAGAGATGTAACACAGCATTCTCTCCATGACGTTACAGGTCTTGTGTCGCAGAAAGGCGTACTGTTCTCGGGAACGATAGACAGCAATATAAGATTCGGTGCGGAAAATGCCGATGATGAAACTATCCGACTTGCCGCAGAGATCTCACAATCGTCAGAATTTATCGACAGCAAGCCGCAAAAATACAACGAGCCTGTTTCCCAGGGCGGTACGAATGTTTCGGGCGGACAGAAACAGCGTCTGTCTATCGCCCGTGCAATTGCCAAAAAGCCTAAGATATATCTGTTTGACGACAGCTTCTCCGCACTTGATTTCAAGACAGATGTGAAGCTGAGAAAGGCACTTGCCGACAATATTCACGATTGCACGATAATAATCGTTGCACAGCGTATCAGCACGATATTGAATGCCGATAAAATAGTTGTGCTTGACGAGGGCAGAATAGCAGGAATCGGAACTCACAGCGAGCTTATGGAAAACTGTGAGGTATACAGGCAGATAGCACACTCGCAATTGTCGCAAAAAGACCTTGCGGCGATAGATAACGCAAAAGGGGGTGCTGTAAATGCGTAATTCTCACAGAGGAGGCCCCGGCGCTCCTGTAGAAAAGGCAAAGGATTTCAAGGGCAGTATCGGAAAACTGGCAAGGTATATGAGCGAATATAAGATTTCGCTTGTTTTCGTTGCGATATTCGCAATTACATCAACCGTATTCAATATTATCGGTCCTAAGCTGATGGGTAATGCCACAACGGAGATTTTCAACGGCATTATCGCTAAGGTAAACGGTACGGGCGACGTGAACTTTGATACGCTCGGCGCTATACTTCTTTTGCTTATAGGATTTTATCTTATCAGCAGTATCTGTTCGTTTATACAGGGTTGGCTGATGACGGGCGTTTCACAGAAGGTCAGCTACAGACTCCGTAAGGAACTTATCGCAAAGATAAACCGTATGCCGATGAACTATTTTGACAAAAGCACGCACGGCGAGGCACTGTCAAGAGTAACAAATGATGTGGATACTTTGGCACAGAATCTGAATCAGAGCATTACACAGCTTGTCACCTCGGTTACCACTATCATAGGTGTAATGGTAATGATGCTGTCGATAAGCCCGCTTATGACGCTTATCGCCGTTCTTATTCTTCCTGTTTCGATGGTGCTTGTGCTTTTCGTTGTAAAGATTTCTCAGAAGTATTTCAAGTCACAGCAGGAGTATCTCGGTCACATAAACGGACAGGTCGAGGAAATCTACAGCGGTCACAATATCGTCAAGGCGTTCAACCGTGAGGAACGTGTTATCGAAGATTTTAACGAGGCAAATGATATTTTATATAAGTCTGCGTGGAAGTCGCAGTTTTTCTCCGGTGTTATGATGCCTGTTATGACCTTTGTGGGAAATCTGGGATACGTTGCCGTTGCTGTTGTCGGAGGTTTACTGGCGGCAAACGGAACTATAATGGTCGGCGATATATTATCGTTTATCCAGTACGTCAAGAACTTCACACAGCCTATAACACAGCTGGCACAGGTATCAAGTATGCTTCAGTCGACCGCCGCAGCCGCCGAGAGAGTATTTGAATTCCTGGCAGAGGACGAAGAAGAGCAATGTGCAAAGGAACACGCAATGCTTACCGATACCTCAGGCAATACCAGAAATGTAACAACACTTGATATTACCGGTGATGTAACGTTTGAACACGTCCGTTTCGGCTACACCCCCGAAAAGATAATAATCAACGATTTCAGTGCAAGGGTCAGACAGGGACAGAAGATAGCTATAGTCGGACCTACCGGAGCAGGAAAAACAACCATTGTCAAACTGCTTATGCGTTTCTATGAGCTTAACGGCGGAAGGATACTCATTGACGGGTATGACATAGCAGACTTCGACAGGAGCGAGCTTAGAGAGCTTTTCGGAATGGTGCTTCAGGATACATGGCTGTTCAAGGGCAGTATTATGGAGAATATCCGATACGGAAAGCTTGATGCGACAGATGATGAAGTTATTGCTGCCGCAAAAGCGGCTCACGTAGACCATTTCATAAGGACGCTTCCCGGCGGTCATGATATGGAGTTAAACGAGGAAGCATCCAATGTATCGCAGGGTCAGAAACAGCTTCTGACAATAGCAAGAGCGATTCTTGCAAATAACAAGATACTGATTCTTGACGAGGCTACAAGCTCGGTTGATACCCGTACCGAGATACAGATACAAAAGGCTATGGATAATCTTATGAAAGGCAGAACAAGCTTTGTAATAGCACATCGCCTGTCCACGATAAAAGATGCCGACCTTATACTCGTTCTTAAGGACGGAGATATTATCGAGCAGGGTAACCACGAGGAACTTATTGCAAAGAACGGTTTCTATGCCGAGCTTTACAATTCACAGTTTGACAGCTGATACCGCAGAGGCTTGGAGATTTATTAAGAATTTGCAAAGGTGCAAAGCAGAAATGCTTTGTGCCTTTTGCTTTTTGCCCGGAGAATTAATCGCAAATCGTGCTGTTTCGCTTTATACAGCGGTAAAAGCAACACGGATATTTTGCCGTAAAATAAATTACCTGCCTTGTTGTTTCCGACCTTGACAATGAATTTAAAAGGGAATATACTTATATCAACGACAGATTTCGGAGGTGTCTATTTGTTACAGGACGTTGTATCCGTTTCACTCCCTGTGAATGAGCGGATGATGATAAAAAAGAATCATTTTGAGCCGTACAACCTTACAGGCAACGAAAAGCGTATATGTATAGTTACAGGTATTCACGGCGATGAACTGGAAGGGCAGTACGTTTGCTATGAACTGATAAGAAAGCTCAGCGAAAACAGGCATTTGCTCAGCGGTATAGTTGATATATATCCGTCTATGAATCCGCTCGGAATGGATTCGATAAAGCGTGAGATGCCGATATTTGACCTCGATATGAATATGATATTTCCGGGCTCGGAAACCGGTGCGGTGGCTGAGCATATTGCCGCCGCTATCATGAACGATATAAAGGGTGCGGATATATGTATTGACATTCACGCAAGCAATATATTCCTGCGTGAAATTCCGCAGGTGCGTATTTCGGAAGAAACTGCGCCGAAGCTGTTGCCCTATGCCAAAATGCTGAATGTTGACTTTATATGGGTACACTCCAGCGTCACTGTTATGGAGGCTACTCTCTCGCACAGCCTTAACAAAGAGGGAACACCGACACTTGTTGCTGAAATGGGTGTTGGAATGCGTATAACCAAGTCTTACGGCGATCAGCTCCTTGACGGAATATTCAACCTGATGGCTGAGATGGGAATATGGACAGGTGAAACGAAGAAGGTTTCTCATCCTATTGTTTCTACAGACGGAAACGTATCGTTCATATATTCGGATACATCCGGTATTTTTATGCCCGCAATAAAGCACTGGGCAGGAATATCCAAGGGAGATCATATAGGCGATATACTCGATCCGCTTTCGGGTGCTGTCGAACAGGAAATATTCGCACCTTGCAGCGGTATTGTATTTACGTTGCGTGAGTACCCCGTTGTATATGAAGGCTCGTTGCTTGCAAGAATACTCGGAGGGTGCTGAAATGAATAAAGAAAACATAGTTACTTTGAAATCGCCTTACCGTGATGATTTTCAGATAAACGGATACAGATTCGGTAAGGGTGAAAAAACCTGTTGTATAGTCGGTGCAATGCGTGGCAACGAGGTTCAGCAGTTATATGTATGCTCACAGATCATAAGAGCCCTTTCAAATATTGAAAAGAAGGGTGATCTGGTTTACGGTAAGCAGATAATGGTCATCCCTTCGCTGAATCCGTTTTCGATGAATATCCAGCGCCGTTTCTGGTCGGTAGATAATACCGATCTCAACAGAATGTTCCCCGGTGACGCACACGGAAAGACCACACAGAGAATAGCCGCGGGCATATTCGATTTTATAAAGGAATATCAGTACGGCATTCAGTTTACTTCATTCTATATTTCCGGTGACTTTATACCTCATGTAAGAATGATGGATACCGAGCATAAAAACATAGGACTTGCAAATTTATTCGGTCTTCCGTATATACTTCTAAGAAAGCCCAAGCCGTTTGACACGGCAACGCTGAACTTCAACTGGCAGAACTGTGATACGAGCGCATTTTCCGTATATACAAACGAAACAGAGCATATTGACGAAGAATCGGCAAATATAGCGGTAAGCGCCGTACTTCGTTTTTTGTCGAGAATGGGCGTCATAAAGTATCAGAGCCACGGCGGTTATATGGCAACTACGCTTGAAGAAGAGCATCTGATGTCGGTACACGCTAAAAGCGGCGGAATATACCGCAGGATAAAACAGCCCGGCGACGAGGTGGAGCAGGGAGATGTAATGGCAGAGATACTCGATCCGTTTGAAGGCACGGTCAAGGAAGAAATCAAGTCGCCCGCAAACGGAATTGTATTCTTTGCGCATAAATCACCGCTCGTGCTTGAAAACTCGGTCGTTTATAAGATAATCAAAAGATTGCATATCTGATGGTGTTGCGATTATTTCAGAAAAACAGATAAAAAATGAGCCATACAGAGTAGGTATTCTCTGTATGGCTCTTTTACAGCGGCCGTGTATGTGGATGTTGGCAGATAACAGGGTGTGGCATTGAGGGTAGTTTTGATGGGAATTTGCTTTTGATTTATGCCGGATAACCTGTATATTAATAAGCACTGCTAAAAAACGACCTATATATATAACGCAGAAAGTCCGAAAATGTGACGTCATATTTGATGCTAATTTTGCATTTTGCTGATATTTTGTACACCTGCACAAAAAACGAATTTTCAACGTCTTGCTTTTATGCACAAATACAACATTTATTATTACAAAAATGTAAATAAAGAACAAGTAAAAATGTGGCACATATTTCAGATTTATTTGGCGGAAAATAAAAACCGGGCAAAATACCCGGTTTTATAATATGATTATGATTTTGCGTTTGTAATTAACCTTGATTGGTACTGTCCGGATTTACGGCACCGCATTTCC
>ERZ791635.653-NODE-653-length-18131-cov-5.05615_pt1 | contig 18131 bp, 20 predicted proteins | sample MGYA00510056_ERZ791635 | MGnify/ENA primary metagenome ERZ791635 (study PRJEB30046, sample SAMN00715187) | human gut metagenome | study: EMG produced TPA metagenomics assembly of the A metagenome-wide association study of gut microbiota in type 2...
TAGATTTTTCTTGCCCTTGTATTTGCCCTTATCAGAGTTCGTAAACACTGATGGGACGATATAACACAAGGGAAACAATAAGGAAAAGCTCACCTGCGATAAATCCAGTGTTTTCAAGGGCTTGTGGAGAATTTAATAACAAAATATAACAGTTATTAAATCTCTTAAAACAGGTGAAATCTCAATTCAAGTTTGTCGAGGAGTTGCCAGGTCAGGTGTCAAATAGATGAGGATGCCGAACCAACTATGCGCAAAAGGGGCTCTATTTTTCGCACGTTGAGCATTGGTATCGGATACCAAGCACAGACCGTCGTGAGGACGCAGATAGACAGATATTACAGCCAGTAGTGACTGTTACTCCGTCCGAACACTGGAATCGAAAGAGTGACAGTCATAAATAAAAATATCTGATCTATCAAGGACGAACAGAGTTGATGCGGTAGGGGAATTTACTTCCCCGTGAGCGTTTAGCAACTGTGCGAAAAATACGTCTTTTGCGGGTGAGAACCTAAAACATAGTTGGTGACATGATAGCCATAGAGCAGATTGGAAAGCCGTGCGTAGCGCTTCTGAACCCCTTTAGGGGTGCCTTCCACGGCGGAGCTAAGGTTTTCCTTTCGGAAACGGAAACAAGGAAGAATCACGGTATCCGCCGCCAGAGAACCACGAAAAAGGGCACCCGGGAATGCGGTGGCGCCACAGAAAGCGTTGCGTGTGGCGCCACGTTCGGACGTTCGAACCAAGGGAAAAGCAGGAGAGAGGAACAAATTTTCTACCCTCTCCGACAGCCAACCGCCCGGAGGGCTACTTGACAATAGCAACACTTTAACGCCACCTTGTAAAAAAATACTATTTTCGGCAGAGGAAGAATATCGAAAAAAGGCATAAAAAAAGTGTTGCCAGTCGTCACCGACAACACCGCACAAGGAGCGTTCCGAACAGGGTACGCGCGCAGAAACTCACGGGACACAGTTATGAGACCGCACGGCAGACCCACCGGAAACCCTTACAAACAGCATACCGCAACACAACCCCGGTGTCAAACGCGCACACACAGCTCCACGACATCACCGTAAGCGCCAGTGTGCCTTGACAGTAGGAAGAGCCGTGTTAGCCTTGCGTCCGCGGCACGTGCCCATGCACTACGGGAACGTGTCCGGGCACTGACAAGGCGCGGCTCCGGGTTCATGCTGTCAAGGCTAGGTGATGTCACACCCCACACAGACAGCCACACAAAGCAAGACCCCAACCACGCAACAGCAACACAATTCCTACCATGTAAAAACAATTCTTGACCACCCCAAAACGAAACCAACAACCGACCGTCTGAAACGGAACAAGCTAGCCCTTACTGGGATAGAGGACACCGAACCAACTATGCGCAAAAGACAAGTTTAACGAATAGTTCTATGGAAAGATGACTCTGTAACGCTTCTTAAAGCTTGTTTTGGCTGTTTTAGCAGATTTCCGCGGAATCCAGCAATATGGTGAATGGGCCGTCATTTAGCAGGGATACTTTCATATCAGCACCAAAGATTCCTTTTTCTACTTTGGGAATGTCTTCACGGCATTTACTTATAATATATTCATACAGCGCATTCGCCATATCCGGTTTACCTGCGTTGATAAAGGACGGACGATTTCCTTTTTTGCAATCTGCGTACAGTGTAAATTGTGATACCAGCAACAATTCACCGCCCACAGCATGCAGATCCAGATTGGTCTTGCCCTGGGCATCTTCAAAGATCCGCAGACCAAGAAGCTTTTTAATCATTTTATCGGCAATTTCCCTGGTGTCTGTCTCAGCCACACCGATCAGCACCAGAAATCCTTTGTCGATGCTGCCAGTTACCTCACCATCTACCTTTACCTCTGCATGCTGTACCCGCTGTATTACAAATCGCATCTGTCTACTTCTCTCCTACGTTTTTCTCTTCTTGATCTTTTTTATCCTGTTCAAAATCAACTTGATCTTTGATCTCATGATCCCTTTGCAGCCTGGAATCCAGCTGATGGAATCCTTCCTCATCAATATTCTTCAGATATGAGTACTTTACAGTCTCTACCGGCAGATCCTTTTTCCGAAGGAAGGTATTGACTACTGCCTTAATCGCCGCATAAATTACCGCAAAAATAGGCACACCGACGATCATACCAAGGATTCCAAATAATCCTCCGAATACCGTGATCGCAAAAATAACCCAAAATCCCGTAAGTCCTGTGGAATTACCAAGAATCTTGGGGCCTAAGAAATTCCCGTCAAACTGCTGTAATACCAGAATAAACAGTACAAAATAAACACAGTTTAGCGGATGCATCGGGTCAACCACCAGGATCAGAATAGCACTGGGTATTGCTCCAAGATAAGGACCGAAGAAAGGAATAATATTCGTTACACCTACGATTACACTGACCAGAGCTGCATAAGGAGTCTGAAGTAAGGTGGTTCCGATAAAGCATAGACATCCGATAATAAAGGAATCTACGATTTTACCACCAATGAATCCGATAAAAGTATTGTGAGTAAAACGAAAACTTTTGATCAGTCGGTTGGCGGACTTCTGTTCAAAGAAAGCATATGCCATTTTCTTTGCCTGTCCGGCAAACTTTTCCTTGCTTGCCAGAACATAAATAGAAATAACAAATCCTATAATAAAATCCCACAGACCTTTCAGAATATTTATCACACTTAAGGATACTGTCATGATCACCTGACTGGTCTTGGTCAGTACTGTGTCATTTAGCCAATTCTCCAGCTCTACGGAATATTTATCGATCAGTAAAGTAATCTGACGGCCCAAGTCCGGATTATCATCCATGATCTTACTGATCCATTTTGTAAAGTTGCTGATATAGGTATCAAAATTAGATGCAATGTTTACAATACTGGGAACGATCTGAGAAAGCATCATGGCAACCAGACTGTAGATCAGGGCAATAAACAAAAATGCTGTGATCAGAATGCCGATTCCACGGACAATGGAATTGCGCTTCTTATTTTCCTTCACCTTCAGCTTCCGGCACAAAGGGAATAACAGCTTTGTCTCTATATAATTCAATACCGGAGTCAACAGATATGCTGTCACCAGACCATATAACACGGGCATAAGGATTCCTGTGATCGTATGGAATCCTGTTTTGATACTGTTCCCATGGAATAACAGATAATAGAAACAGATACTGGCTGCAATGGTCAGAAATGCGGTCAGACCCCAACGAAAATATTTATTGTTTTTAAAGTCGTATTTCATTTAACTACACCTTTCTTCATAAAATCTTATCTCTTTTAATATACTATGGTTTTGCACTCACCACAAGAAGAAATCTGTCGTTTTTGTTGAAAAAGAATTCCCGGCAGTATAAAATAGATACCAGTAAAAGAATGGAGATAACAATGACATTACAAAAAGTATTGAGCCGTGTCAGACAGGCTGTGGATGATTATCATATGATCGAAGAAGGTGACCGGATCGCAGTGGGGATCTCCGGCGGTAAGGACAGCCTTACTCTCCTGCTGGCTTTATATGAACTCAGCAAGTTTTATCCGAAGCATTTTACGCTTATTGCAGTAACAGTCGATCTTGGATTTCTCAATCTGAATCTGGATGAAATCCGTACTCTTTGTGCTGACAGAAACATCCCATATACCATAGTGGATACTTCTATTGCCCAAATCGTGTTTGAAGATCGTAAGGAAGACAATCCCTGTTCCCTATGTGCCAAAATGCGAAAAGGTGCTCTGAACGATGCCATCAAGGCGGCTGGATGTAACAAGATTGCATACGCACACCATGAAGATGACGTGGTGGAGACTATGATGCTGTCCCTCTTCTATGAGGGTCGTCTGCATACATTCTCTCCGGTAACTCATCTGGATAAAACAGACTTAACCGTGATAAGACCTCTGATCTACATGAGGGAATCGGAAGTCATCGGCTTTGTGCATAAATATCAGATTCCTGTCGTAAAAAGTCCCTGTCCCGCCGACGGACATACCAGGCGGGAATATGTCAAAGAACTGCTTGGGAAGCTTAACAGAGAGAATCCAGGTGTCAAGGATCGTATATTTACGGCAATTCAAAAAGGAAATATGGAAGGATGGACCGATTACTTTGGCAGTCATTAAAGAAGAAAATTACCACGATGAACAAAATAAGAACAATATTCTGAAGCTTCGTAAGGTACTGGATACGCTTCCACCGTTCTGCAGGGATTTCTTTCGTGGGATTGAACCCTATACATCCACCAGAACCAGGCTTGCCTACGCTTATGACATTCGTCTCTTTTTTGAATTTCTTCATGAGACGAACAGCTTTTGTAAAAAAAGAGAGATTACCGAGCTGCCTTTGTCCGTTCTGGATATGGTACAACGGACGGATATCGAAGAATATCTGGACTATATGAGCCTGTATCAGAAGGACGGAAAAGATATCACCAACGAGGAACGCGGCAAGGCAAGAAAACTTGCCGCTCTTCGGAGTTTCTATAATTACTATTTTCAGAGTGAACGCATTGAAAAAAATACCGCGGCACTGGTTCCTCTGCCGAAACGCCACGAAAAAGAAATCATCCGGTTAGAGCCCAACGAAGTGGCGATTCTGCTGGACCAGGTGGAGGACGGCACCAAACTGACCAAAAAAGAACTGGAATATCATAAGAAAACAAAGCTTCGCGATGTAGCGCTTCTGACCCTTTTATTGGGAACCGGTATTCGTGTATCGGAATGTGTGGGACTGGATATTAACGATGTGGATTTCGATAACGGTGGCATCAGGATCCGGAGAAAAGGTGGATATGAGGCAATCGTCTACTTCGGAGATGAAGTAGAAACCGCTCTGCTCGACTATCTGGAACAGCGGGAACATATCATCCCCGCGGAGGGACATGAAAATGCATTGTTTTTGTCCTTACAGAATCGTCGTATGGCAGTCCGTTCCGTAGAGAATCTGGTAAAAAAATACGCTTCCCGCGTTACCACCCTGAAGAAAATCACGCCCCACAAATTACGCAGTACATACGGTACCGAACTATATAAAGAGACCGGCGATATCTATCTGGTAGCGGATGTTCTGGGACATAAGGATGTCAATACCACAAGAAAACACTACGCAGCGTTGGAAGAACAACGCCGTAAGCAGGCAGCTAATGCCTTTCACCTGCGGGAACACTCTGACAGACATTCGGAGCATCCGGACAACTAATAGCCGTGTGAAAAATAAGCTATCATGCTTATTTTTCACACTAATTACTTCACAAAATCATAGGAATAATAGGGTACGATCAGTGTCTGTCCGGCTCTGATCGAGTCTTCTTCCGCCAGATGATTAATACTCTGTACTTCTGCAATATATTCTTTCTTATTCTTATATTCATCATAATCGATGTAATCATCGGACAGATCCCACAAGGTCTCTCCGTAGGCAACGGTTACCTGTGTATAATATTTGAACTTCAGCTGATCTTCTCCGGAGCTTGCCAGGGAACGGATTCCGTGATAGGACACTGCACAGAATGCAATCACACAGATGGTAGCAAGCATGGTAACTATTCTGCGCTGCAGCTGACGTCTCCGTCTCAGCTGTCTCTTATATATTCTTAACTCTCTGTCTGTCATATAGTATACACTCTTCTGTACTCTCATAACGCATTTCACCTCATATAAGAAAACGTGTTCGGGAACATTTGTTCTTTATGTTTGTATTATATCGAACATGTATTCTGATGTCAAGTCAAAAATCGAACATATTTTTGGAATATATGTTTGCTTTTTAATTTTTGCTATGCTATAATCATTATATAAATTAACAACAAGAACCAGCATTTATCGGAGGTCATTTATGGGTTATGGAAAGATCACTGCCAAGCAGCAGGAAATATTAGATTATATCAAGGATGAAATTTTGAAGAGAGGTTATCCCCCTACCGTCCGTGAGATCTGTGAGACGGTGAATCTAAAGTCTACTTCTTCCGTGCATTCTCATTTAGAGACTCTGGAGAAGAACGGCTACATCCGCAGAGACCCGACCAAGCCCCGTGCCATTGAGATCTGTGATGACAGTTTCCAGATGGTACGTACCGAGATGGTAAGCCTCCCTGTCATCGGCAATGTAGCTGCCGGACAGCCGATCCTCGCTGAGGAGAATATTCAGGACTACTTCCCCGTTCCCGCCGATGTAGTTCCCAAGGGAGAATCCTTCATTCTGAATGTTCGTGGAGAATCCATGATCAATGCCGGTATTTTTAACGGCGACCGTGTCTTCGTACATGCTCAGAACACAGCACATAACGGCGAGATTGTCGTAGCTTTGATTGATGATTCCGCTACGGTCAAGACATTCTACAAGGAGAAGGGACATATCCGTCTCCAGCCGGAGAACGACACCATGGATCCCATCATCGTCGATGACTGCCAGATCCTTGGCACTGTGTTCGGTGTATTCCGCTTTTACAGATAGCAAAACAGCCTGTAGCGTGATTTGCTGCAGGCTGTTTTTAACTATATTTTACATTTAGTTGTCTGGGAATCTTACCTTCATATAAGAAATGATCTCATCTACGCATCTCTCATATCCCAGCTTAGAGCTGTCCAGACACAGATCGTAATTTCTTGCATCTGTCCATTCCCGTCCGGTATGATACTTATAGTACTCCGCACGGTGCTTATCCGTCTTATTGATAAAGCGCTCCAATTCCTTCGGGCTCATGCTATGCTTCTTCGCTGCGCCTTCCAGACAATATTCCTTCGGGGCATGAATAAATACGCTGAGGACATTTGGGTAATCCTTCAACACATAATCCGCACAACGACCGATAATGACGCAGGATTCCTCCTTTGCCAGGTCACGGATGATCTTCGCCTGATAGTTAAACAGGTTATCTGTAGATGTGAAATCATCGCTTTCCGGAGGGATCAGTTCTCCGTGATATTCTTTTCTGGCAATATGGAACAGACTGGTGTTTTTCACTTTTTCGTCCGCATTCACGAACAGAGCCTCATTGATTCCGCTGTCATCGCTGGCAAGCTTCATCAGCTCTTTGTCATAATAATGGACATTCAGCTTCTTTGCCAGCATCTCGCCAATGGTTCTTCCTCCGCTTCCATACTGTCTTGCAATGGTAATAACTACATTATTCATCCCAATCACCATACCTTTCTGTCTCTGCTGCTTCCACCCGCAGCGACTTACATCAAGGGTTATTCACCCAGATATGCTTTCTTAATGGAATCATTATTCAGAAGGTCACTTGCTTTGCCCTCCAGAACGATCTTACCGGTCTCTAATACATACGCTCTGTCTGCGATGGACAATGCCTTCTTCGCATTCTGCTCTACTAACAGAACCGTAGTACCGCTCTTGCTTACCTCCTGGATAATATCAAAGATCTCATTTACGAAGATCGGAGACAGTCCCATGGACGGTTCATCCATTAAAATGATCTTGGGATGAGACATCAAGGCTCTGCCCATTGCCAGCATCTGTTGTTCGCCACCGCTTAAGGTTCCTGCCATCTGGTTCTGACGTTCTTTTAAACGGGGAAAACGATCAAATACTGTCTCTAAAGTCTGAGCGATCTCTTCTTTATCTTTTCTAGTGTAAGCACCCATCATCAGATTCTGTAATACGGAAAGCTGTGCGAAAACACGTCTTCCTTCCGGAACATGCGCCATACCCATGGATACAATCTTATGTCCGGGAATCTTGACCAGATCCTGACCTTCAAAAGTAATGATTCCTTCCTTCGGTGTCAGCAGACCGGATACGGTGTGCAGGATCGTTGTCTTACCGGCACCGTTGGCGCCGATCAGTGCAATGACCTCACCCTCATCTACATGGAAGGACACACCCTTTATGGCCTGTATCATGCCGTAATATACTTTGATATCATTTACCTCTAACATTGCCATAGCAATCTATCCTCCTATTCGCCCAGATAAGCCTTGATGACTTCCGGATTGTTCAACACATCGCTGGTCTTACCCTGACACAGCACACGGCCGAAATTCAACACCGTAAGTTCCTCACAGATTCCGCTTACCAGTTTCATGTCATGTTCGATCAGAAGGATCGTCATATCAAAATGCTCTCTGACAAAACGAATGGTATCCATCAATTCCTGCGTCTCGTTGGGATTCATGCCTGCAGCAGGCTCATCCAGCAGAAGAAGCTTCGGTTTGGTAGCCAGTGCTCTGGCAATCTCTAACTTTCTCTGTTTACCGTATGGAAGATTATCAGCCAGTGTATCTGCTTCCGCTTCCAGTCCGAATACCTTCAGAAGCTCCATGGCTTCCTCCGTCATCTGCTTTTCTACTTTATAATATTTGGGCAGACGTAAAATTCCGGTAATGGTACTGTAACCCATGTGGTTGTGCAGTCCTACTTTTACATTATCGATTACGGACAAATCCTTGAAAAGCCGGATATTCTGGAAAGTTCTTGCGATACCTGCCTGATTGATGTCGATGGTCTTTTTGCCGGTGATATCCTTGCCATCCAAGGTAATAATTCCCTCTGTGGGTTTATAAACGCCGGTCAGCAGATTAAATACGGTAGTTTTTCCGGCACCATTGGGACCGATCAGTCCGTACAGTGCACCTTTTTCAATACTGATATTAAAATCATCTACCGCCCGAAGTCCGCCAAAAGAAATGCCTAATTTTTTCGCCTCTAATAATGCCATGATTATTCAGCCTCCTTTTTCACAGACTTCTTACTCTTAAATCCGGCTGCTACTTTCTCTCTCCATTCAATACACTTCGGAGCCCAGTTAAACAGCATCATAACGATCAGTACGATGGAATAGATCAACATACGATAATCGTTCAGTCCACGTAAAAGTTCCGGCAATAACGTCAGAATTACAGAAGCAATAATGGAACCGCGGATGTTACCGATACCGCCCAGTACAACGAACACCAAAATCATAATAGACATATTGTATCCGAAGTTCTTAGGCAGTGCTGTCAGGGTAGACAGATTGTGTGCATACAATACTCCTGCCACGCCTGCAAGAGCTGCGGAGATAGAGAAAGCCATCAGCTTATATTTGGTAATATGAATTCCCACGGATTCCGCTGCAATGGTATTATCACGAATAGCCATGATCGCACGACCGTCTCTGGAATGGATCAGGTTCAATACAATGAACAGTGTAACCAGTAATAATACAATACCAATGGTAAAATTGGAGTCATGAGGGGTTCCGGTGATACCCTGCGCACCTTTAATAATGACCTGCCCATCCTCTGCCATATTCAGATCCATAGTGTTGGTAAAGGAAATGTGGAAACCATTCTCATCCAGTCCCACAAACAGAATATTGACCAGATTCTTAATGATCTCGCCAAATGCCAGCGTTACGATGGCAAGATAGTCACCCTTCAGGCGAAGTACGGGAATGCCGATCAGCAGGCCGAAAATACCCGCAAATGCTGCGCCGATCAATAACGCGACGAAAAAGCGAAGCCCGGAAGGCATTGCGGTATTTTCCATGACTTTGGAGAAAAAGGCACTGGTAAAGGCACCGATACACATAAATCCGGCATGACCGAGGCTCAACTCTCCCAGGATGCCTACCGTAAGGTTCAGAGATACCGCCAGAATTGCATAAGTACACAGCGGAACCAATAGTCCCTGGATCAAGCTGCTCACACTGCCGGCAGACACCAGAATCTGCATGATGACATAAGCTGCAATCACCATTCCGTAAGTAATAAGATTATCCCGGAAGGTTTTATTTATTTTCTTATTCGATAATTTCTTCATATTATGCACCTGCCTCTTCCCTTATACTTTTTCCTGAATATTCTTGCCAAACAGTCCGGCAGGTTTTACCAGAAGCACAACGATCAAAACTGCAAATACAATAGCATCAGCCATCTGGGAAGAAATATAGGCTTTACCAAAGATTTCGATAATCCCCAACAATATACCACCAACCAGAGCACCGGGGATAGATCCGATTCCGCCAAATACAGCCGCCACGAAAGCTTTAATACCGGGCATGGAACCGGTGTACGGTGTCAGGGAAGGATATGCGGAACATAACAGAACTCCCGCTACAGCGGCCAGTCCGGATCCGATGGCAAAAGTCAGTGCAATGGTTCCGTCCACATTGATACCCATCAGCTGTGCTGCCCCCTTATCCTCGGATACAGCCAGCATAGCCTGACCTGCCTTCGTCTTATTAATAAAGAGCATCAGCCCGGCCATAATGATCAGACAGGACACAATCGTTACGATCGTCTCACCGGTAATGTTGATCTGTCCGTCTGCCAGCTTCACAGCGGGAACGGATACTACAGAAGTAAATGCCTTGGCATTTGCACCAAAGATCAAAAGAGCTACATTCTGCAGCAGATAGCTGACACCGATTGCGGTGATCAGAACCGCTAACGGAGAAGAAGCCTTTCTTAAAGGCTTGTATGCTACTTTTTCAATAGCCATTCCCAACAGGGTGCAGGCGATAACAGCTGCCAGAACACCGATCACAGGAGAAAGTCCCATGGTACTGCACATTGTATAAGTAATAAATGCACCGACCATAATGACATCACCATGTGCGAAATTCAGCATTTTGGCAATACCATATACCATGGTATAGCCTAATGCGATCAGCGCATAGACACTTCCAAGGCTGATACCGTTGATCAGATAACTGATAAAACTCATGTGAACTACCTCCATTCATGCGAATGCACAAATTATCATATAAAATAAAGTATAACAGAACATACCGGGAAAAACAACTGCTCTCCCATTATTGCAAAGTCTCTGACATTAAGCAAAGAGGGCTACCCTGCGGTAACCCTCTTTGGAAACTTTATCAGCAAAATTACATAGCCTTGTAAGCACCATTCTCGATCACAACAGCCTTAGGAGCCTTGTTAGCCTCACCGTCTGCGGTCCAGGTCATGCCGTTACCGGTCAGACCATCTACAGTGATCTCTGTCATGGCAGCCTTCATAGCATCACAAATATCAGAAACACTCATATCAGGAGTAACACCGCTCTTCTCGATAGCAGCCTTGATCACATAGATAGCATCATAGCTGTCTGCTGCGAACTGGTTGGGAGTCTCACCGTATTTTTCCTTATACTTAGTTACAAAAGACTGGGTCAGATCATCGGTTGCATCAGCTGCGAAAGGAGTTAACAGCATAACGCCTTCGGTCAGAGATACATCAAAATTATCTACACCACCGAGAATACCATCCATACCATCACATGAGAACCACTTGGGAGCATAACCCATAGCAGCTGCCTGTGTCAGGATAAGTGCGGATTCCTGATAATAAATAGGAAGGAATACCATGTCTGCTCCGGCATCCTTTGCCTTCTGTAACTGTACGGAGAAATCCGTCTTGTTATCAGCGGTAAAAGCTTCTGCTGCTACGATTTCAAACGGCTGATTTTCTGCTTCTTTTGCAAACTTCTCATAAATACCGGAAGAATATACGTCGGAGCTGTCATAAATAACAGCAATCTTCTCAGCCAGACCATTCTCACCAATATACTGTGCGGATGCAAGACCCTGGTTAGGATCGGAGAAGCATACGCGGAAGTTGTTATCATACTGAACACATTCTACTGCAGATCCGGAAGGAGTGATCTGGAACATATTGTCTTCTTTGGTCTTGTCGGTAACCGCAATACATGCACCACTGGTGGTAGAACCATCAATGATCTGAGCACCCCAGTCCTTTAATGCGTTATAAGCATTTACGGATTTCTCAGCATCTGCCTCGTCATCCTGGAATTTGAATTCTACCTGATAACCGTTGATACCGCCTGCTGCGTTGATCTCTTCTACTGCAATCTCTGCACCGTGCTGTACAGCCAGTCCATAAACTGCTGCGCCACCGGTAGTAGGTCCGATACCACCGATCTTAAATACGCTGCCGGATGCTGCACTGTCGGAAGCTGCTGCACTCTCAGTTGCTGCGTTTGTACCGGTTGCTGCAGAACCATTGTCTGTATTACCACAGCCAGCCATAGCCATTACCATAGCAGATGCTACGGCAACACTTAACACCTTGTTGAATTTCTTCATAATATCTTCCTCCTTTTTAACAATGTATACAAATATACAATGTATAATTGTTATTTTTGTATATTACTCGCTTCTATTTCCTTTGTCAATGGACTTTATTTTCTAATTTGATGTTTTTTGACATTAAAATAGATCAATCAAGTTACATTTTAATATAAATGTAGTATATTTTTGACTCTGGGGGAAAGACTATCTACGAAACAATTATTTAAAAGAAACTTCAAAAAATGTCTGTATGGATTTTGCAGCAGCAAATTTCATACAGACAGGATAAGGAGATTTTATGGGAAATAAATATTTGGACGGAACCGCTCTCACCATTGCCATAATCGGTGCCGTGAACTGGGGACTGATCGGACTTTTCCGCTTTGATCTTGTAGCCTTCCTGTTCGGTGACATGTCCTGGCTTTCCAGAATTGTATATGTGCTGGTGGGAATCAGCGGGCTCTATCTCGTCAGCTTCTTTCTCCATCTGGGAGACAGCGAAGCTTAAAGTTCCTCTACGGGAATCTGTACGCCATCTCTCCAGATACGTTCCAGATCATAGAGCAGACGGTTTTCCTTGTCAAAGACATGTACGATCACATCGCCAAAGTCTAACAGTACCCAGTTGGCTGTCTCATAGCCTTCGGTCTGTCTGGCAGGGAAACCGGCTCTTCCCAGTTTCTCTTCCACATTATCACACAACGCCTGAATCTGACTGGAGTTATTGCCTCCCGCGATAATAAAATAATCTGCAATTACAGACACATTACTGATGTCTATTACTTTGATATCCTCAGCTTTTTTATCTTCCAACGCCTCTACGGCCAGTTTTGCCATTTTTCTGGATTCTTCACTCATGCTAACTCCTCACACTTTCTATTTTATTGATTCATTCTTCTTATAATAGTTATAGGTTTCTTCTGTCATGGGATCCATCTCACCGTCCCCCGATTTCAGATATTCCAGCGTATCCTCTAAAATCTTCATCACGGCAGCATCCAGATCCGTAAATGCCAGGTGGCGTATCTGGGTAAGGTTCGGTGCCTGCTTTCTACCCGGTTCAATATAATCTGCAGTAAAAATGATCTTCTCCAGAAAAGCCATACCCGGACGCCCTGTGGTATGATATAAAATTGCATTTAAGATCTCAGGATCTTCGATTTTATATTCCTTTTTCGCCAGATAGCTTCCCACTCTGGCATGTAAAAGATAGGGATTGCGTTTTTCCACATCCGTGGCTGGAAGATGATACTTTTCGCAGGCAGACAAAAGTTTATCATTTTCCATGCATTTGGCACAATCATGAAGCAGTCCCGCAATCTGTGCACGCTCCATATCTTCGCCGTATCGCATGGCAAGGGCCGCCGCTGTGTATTCTACCCCCAATGTATGGGTAAAGCGCTTGGGATCCTGTACTTTTTGCATCTCTTTGGTCAGTTTTTTTAAGATATCACTCATCCAGGTAAAGCCCCTTTTCTTCCATATATTCCCTCACTGCTTCCGGCACAAGATAGCGCACGGAAAGACCTTCGGATCTTCTCGCACGGATTTCCGAAGAAGATATCTCAATTCTACGAAAAGAGAGCAACTGTATCTTCGCAGAAAAATGTTCCTCCAACTGCCTGATCTTCTCCTGCATTCCTTTCATATCCGCATCTCCCCGCACCGCAGCTATAATCTCGCATGCAGCAAACAGTCGGTCTGCGCATTTCCATTGTTCCATGGTAAACAGGCAGTCAGCCCCACAGATGAAATAAAAAAGATGTTCCGGATATTCTCTGTGCAACTGCTCCATGGTCTCATAGCTATAGGAATTTCCGGGACGCTTTATCTCAATGTCCAGGCAGCGGAATCTATCATTATCTGCGATAGCAAGTTGTACCATATCATAGCGTTCTGTTCCGGGCAGAATTGTAATGCCGTCTTTTGTCTTCAGATAAGAACAACCCGTCGGTATCATCCAGACCTGGTCTAAGTGTGCCGACTCCAGCGCCTGTTCAGCCAGCATCAGATGTCCTATGTGGATTGGGTTAAAGGTGCCACCCATAATGCCTATTCTGCTCATGCTTCCTCATCCCTTTGCACGCAGTTATCATTCTTGATTGGTTCTCGTCGGCTATGCTCTGACCTTATCTGGGCAGTTCGATCTTCGGCTTGTCCTTGTCGGGCTTGTACAATACGATCTTCTTGCCGATCACCTGTACGACCTGGGAATGGGTACGCTCCGCCACCATCTCCGCAATAGCTCTGGGGTCGTCAAAACAGTTCTTCAGAACACCGATCTTGATCAGTTCATTATTATTAAAGGATTCACCAATAGCTGCGGTGAGTTCCGGAGTCAGGCTGGATTTACCCACCTGAAAAATGGGATTCAGATTGCTGGCCAGACTCATTAGATAAGCTCTCTGTTTGCTTGTCATAATCTATCTTTTCCTTTCACAAACTTACTTATAGTAATCAAAGGACAGACCGTACATGCGTACCGTATCGCCCTCCTGGATACCCAGTGCTTCCAGTTCCTCTAAAATACCGGTATCCTTCAGGAAATTCTGGAAGAAGGTAAATCCCTTCTCACTGTCCAGATTGGTGTATCCCAGCATCTTCTCGATCTTGGGTCCTTCTACTACGTACTCGTCCTCTTCTTCATCATAGGTTACGGTGTAAGCATCATCCACAGATCCTGTCATACTCTCCGGGAAGTACTCCTGCGCAAAGACAGTGGTCTCTTCTCCGATGTTAGCAAGCATATCGTTCACTTCGTATAACAGTTCCTTTACGCCCTGACCGGTTACTGCAGACATAGGGAACACCTTGATGCCCTTCGGTTCAAACTCTGCCCGGATTGCAGCTACCGGATCGGATCCATCCTCCGTATAGATAGCGTCAATCTTATTCGCCGCGATCACCTGAGGTCTGGCTGCAATCTCCGGATTATAGGCTTCCAGTTCTTTATTGATGGCATAGATATCCTGAATGGGATCTCTTCCCTCCGTACCGGCCGCATCCACGATATGGATGATCACCTTGGTACGTTCGATGTGGCGCAGGAATTCGTGTCCCAGTCCCACACCTTCGGAAGCACCTTCGATCAGTCCAGGGATATCCGCAATAACGAAACCACCGGTTCCTTCCAGATCCACCACACCCAGATTCGGATTCAGGGTAGTGAAATGATAGTTGGCAATCTTGGGTCTGGCATTGGTTACTCTGGACAGAAAAGTGGACTTACCCACATTGGGGAATCCCACCAGTCCTACATCGGCGATGACCTTTAGCTCCAACAAAAGCTCCAGTTCCTGCGCTGCCTGTCCCGGCTGTGCATACTTCGGAGCCTGCATGGTGCTGGTGGCATAATGTTGGTTACCGTTGCCGCCCTTACCGCCTTTTAAAAGAACAACCCGTTTGTTGTCTCCCGACATATCCGTAATTACCTGCCCGCTCTGTGCTTCTTTGATTACAGTTCCCGCAGGGACTTTGATAATAATATCTTCTCCGTCCTTACCACGGCAATTCTTTTTGCCGCCTTCTTCCCCGTCTCCGGCCTTGTACTTACGGATGTGCCGGAAATCGATCAGGGTATTCAGTCCCTCATCCACAACAAAGATCACGTCTCCGCCGTGACCACCGTCTCCACCGTCAGGGCCGCCACTGGGAACATATTTTTCACGGCGAAAGGACACATGACCATCTCCGCCTTTACCGCTTCTTACGTAAATTTTAGCTCTGTCAGCAAACATTTTGTTCTCCTTTCCGACAAAATCCTTTACGGACTAAAAGGGCTTCAAACAATCAGTATGTTTGAAGCCCTGGTTAAATCAACTTATTTCTCTACAGGATATACAGAAGCCTGCTTCTTGTCTCTGCCCTTTCTCTCGAAACGGAGAACGCCATCAACTAAAGCAAACAGAGTATCATCTCCACCGATACCAACATTGACACCGGGATGGATCTTTGTACCGCGCTGTCTGTAAAGAATATTTCCAGCTTTTACAAACTGGCCATCAGCTCTCTTCGCACCTAATCTCTTGGATTCGGAGTCTCTACCGTTCTTGGTAGAACCAACTCCCTTTTTATGTGCAAAAAATTGAAGGTTAAAGTTAAACATGGTCTACACCTCCTCGATTTTTACTTGCAAATACTGTTCCCCATACTGTCTGCTGAGATTCTGTAGTGAGAACACCATGGAATCCATCAGAAATACGGATTTGTCCTGCAGAACATCCTGAAAATCACATTTGATAAAGCCCGTCTCCTCGTTCTGGGTCAGCTTGAGTTCTTCACCTGCCAGTTGCGAAAGTGATCCGATGGTACTTTGTACCAGTACGGAAATCGCTGCACAGAGGATATCCGGTTCCGTACCGAATAATCTTTTTTTGGCATATCCTGCATGTCCCATGCAGTAGAATCCACGATAGATTCCCTCATGGTCCTTACGAATGATAATAGTTGTCATAACGATTACGCGTTAATCTTTTCGATCTTAACCTGAGTGTATGCTTGTCTATGACCATTCTTCTTGTGGTAACCGGTTTTTCTCTTGTACTTGTATACAATAACCTTCTTACCTCTACCCTGCTCCATAACAGTTGCGGTAACAGTTGCGTTAGCAACGTCAGCACCAACCTTGAGGGTATTGTCACTTACTGCGATCACCTGGTCAAAAGTAACAGTATTACCGGCTTCTGCATCGATCTTCTCAACTTTGATCACATCACCCTCAGAAACTTTGTACTGCTTTCCACCTGTTGCAATAATTGCGTACATAATAAGGCACCTCCTATTATTTACTCGCTAACTTTGGTGGTGTAAGACCTTAAAATCCAACACACTTATACCTAGTTATGCGGCATACCGTAGTATAATAGCATGAGGTGCCCTGATTCGTCAAGATATAATTGTAATATTTTTTGAAAAAACTTCAAATTTCAAATACTTACTTTTCCAAAATGTCGGCGTTGTTTTTCTTCTCGAAATCATCCACATACTGAATGATCAGCTTTACAGTTCCATCGATGCCGAGAATGCTGCTGTTGATACACAGGTCATAACTGTCGGCTCTGCCCCACTTCTTGGAAGAATAATAATTGTAATAGCTCTGACGCTGTTTATCCTTCTTCGTGATCATTTCCTTTGCTTTGGCTTCCGTTAGATCATATCTGGTCATGATCCGTTTGGTCTTCACATCGTCATCGCCGAAGATGAACAGATTGATACAATTCTTGTAATCCGCCAGAGCGTAATCCGCACAACGGCCTACGATCACACAAGGACCTTCATCAGCGATCTTCTTGATCGTATCAAACTGTGCCAGAAATACCTTATGGCTGATGGGCATATCTACAAAAGAGGATGCATTGTAACCGAAGGAATAAGTATCCATGACCAGATTGTACAGGAAGGAATTGGTAGGTCTCTCATCATGGTTCTGGATCATTTCCTCACAGAAACCGCTTTCCTGTGCCGCTCTGGTAAGTAGCTCCTTGTCATAGCATTTGATTCCATAATACTCTGCAACCTTTTCCCCGATCTCACGGCCTGCAGAACCAAACTGACGTCCAATGGTAATAATAGTATTCATACACACACCCACTTTCTGCTGAACTTGATAACTAGCATTTTTTGTAGTTTTATTATACGTGATATTTAACAAAAAATCAACCAATTATCAGATTTTTTGGTCGCAATTCAACAATTTTCATGTGATAAGTGCATTTTTTCTGCTATTTTCATGCCTTCTTCCGTATGCGCCAGTCCACCCAGTGCTGTTTCACGCAGGGAAGCGTCCATTTTATCTCCCACTTCTTTCATGGCATCCATGACCTGATCCGGAGGGATACGGCTTGTAATTCCCGCCATAGCCACATCTGCAGCAGACATAGCATTCACAGTGCCGATCACATTCCGCTTTACACAAGGGACCTCCACCAGTCCTGCCACCGGATCACACACCAGTCCCAGCAGATTCTTCATGGCCATAGCCGCTGCAGTGGCAATCTGTGTGCAGTCACCGCCCTGGAGATATACCAGTGCTCCGGCTGCCATGGAACTGGCCGCTCCGATCTCCGCCTGGCATCCGCCCGCCGCTCCGCTGATGG
>ERZ791635.665-NODE-665-length-17954-cov-1.82871_pt1 | contig 17954 bp, 10 predicted proteins | sample MGYA00510056_ERZ791635 | MGnify/ENA primary metagenome ERZ791635 (study PRJEB30046, sample SAMN00715187) | human gut metagenome | study: EMG produced TPA metagenomics assembly of the A metagenome-wide association study of gut microbiota in type 2...
TAGTTATCAATGGCTTCCACCGCATCCAGCACATATCTGACAGGAATCTTCGCATAATAGTTCTTACTGTTAGGCTTTCTCAAATCCGTCGTTTTCATGGACAGGTCATTTACCGGATCCCATATATCACCCTCCGCTACCTTAAACAGCACGTATGCTCCTCCAAAAACAGAAGTGAGGTATTGCGGTATCCTTCCTATCTCACTTTTGCCATTATAAAACACATGAACCATATCTGTGGCGGGCTGGTCGGGAAAATTGGGATTGTTCATATTAAACTCAAATTCAGACGAGCTGCAATCTACCGGAGAATCAGGATTATACTGCTGTAACTTATGATTGGCGGCAAACTGGGCAATAACACACGATTCGCCGGATGCTAACGGATACTCCTTGCCATTACCCGGAAATTTCCACACACGTTCAGCGTAAACATAGTCGTCACCGTCCTCTTCCGGCCAAAGAGGCAAAGAGGTGGTAGCCTTGCCCGGAGTAAGATTGGCGAAGTAAATGCCGTCCAAATACTGGGTTTCTGCAGAATTATTGTAAATCTCGTAGAACTGGTCACGGAAGTAAGCCGCATTCAAGGGAGTCCTTGAACCGGCATAATAAATCTCCTTGAACACTAACGGACTTATTTTGAGACCTTTCAACGGCAGTTCCAGAGAAGTCCCGTTGTCAAACAAGGCTCTATTCACCAAATTACCGTTCAAATAGTATTCACCCCCTTCCCGGTCAGTAGCCACTCCGGAGACGCTGATGGTGTAGATTCCCGGCACAATACCGTCCACCTGTACATTTTCACTCCTAAACCCTTTTTCCAGATGCAGCCCTTCATTATAGTTGTCGAACTTGACAAGCAAATCTTCAGCCAACGTCAAGTTTTCCATTTCCAGCCGCAGTTTTACAGATACGCTGATAGGAGCTATATTTTCCGCATCATTGGCCTCTCTGAACTGCTCGCACGACACCAATGCCAGCGCCGTCAAAACAAAAATAATCGTATATTTCTTCATAATCTATTCTTTATAAGGTGAGCGCTAATTCCAAACCGAAATAAAAGCGGTTGTTCATAGTAATGTAAGTACCCGGAGAACGCTTAGACTCCTTTCGTGGATAACTTCTGAACATATTGTTAGCGAAAAAGGAAACACGGAAATTATCACTGATTTCTTTCGTCACATTGATGTTGAAACAGAAAAAAGGCGAATAAGACTCCTTGATGGCATCAGAATGCGATACATTCTGTAACATATACCCGTATCCGGCCTCTTTCACAGCCTCTGCCGTAGTGTACTGTCCCGGCTTGAACATATTTACGGATGCATCCTCTACTGAAATATATCCTATAGGAATGGAGTCATTTCCAAAAGTCCTCCAGTTTGACCGCTGCCATACAGCTTGCGCAGTCAATGTCACCACAAAACCAATACTCGGAATGTTGTGTGTAGCCCGCAACGTAGTAGAGAATTGCCGGTCATGACTTATAGAGCTCTTCGGCTCATAAATGGCTACATGCTTCCTCTGCGAAGCTCCACTCCCGCTGTTGTCATAAAAGTTGTACCCATTGGTATAACTTTCAGTACACATCCAGGCACCATTCAACAAGAAAGAAGTGCGGATAGCATCAATACGTCCCAGATTCAAGTCAAATTCAACTCCTTTCGTATTGACAAACAGATTATTGCCTGGTGCATAGTACTTGGACAGTACCGGATGGCTACCTGTCAACACCAGTTGATTATCTTCATCGCGGCCATACTCGTTATACATAAAAGGCTTGAAGGTATTGAACCCCGCATCCAAAGAATACCCATTCTTCAGGCGCTCAGAAAAAGCAGTCACCGCCAAATTTACTTTTCCCGCATGCACGTCAAACCCAAGTTCCGCCTTATAGTTTCTGGCAATCTTCAAGTCCTTGTTTTCCGCATTATACACTTTTGTAGTAGTAATGAACATGCGTTCGTTTTCAGCTATTCTCTCATTGGCAAGTTCGTTGACGTTGACGTATTCAAAATAGGCCTTTTCCGGGTACAGATAAAGCAGAGTAGGCATCTTCGCCGTAATGCCATATCCCCCGCGGATAGTGAACAGATTCGGCACCAAGTCGAAAGATGCATTTATACGCGGTGACAGTGTTCCTTTCACTACAGACACATGGTCATAGCGCACGCCAGCCTGAATATTAAGCATCCGCAAACCGATCCGCCAGTTGAAGTTCTCTTCGGCAAAAAGACCGAGCTGGTTGATGAAAGGGATGTCCCTGTATGAACGGGGACGGAAAGTGGCGTTGTTCTGACTTAGATTTCTATAGGGCGGAGCGGACGGATCATAAGTTTTTCCGTTACCCATATTGCCGTCCGACCTGAAATCTGCACCGACCAACATTCTATTGTTGACACGCCCGGCCTGTTTGAAGAAATTCGTAGCCAGTTTGGCATAGACATTAATCTCTCTGCTGTCAATATTATAATGTCCCAAATAGCTACTGGGAAGATAAATGGCATAATTCTGCACATCAGCATCACCGAAACGGGTAATCTCATTTCCCCCGGCATCATAGACATGCCGGCCGGGAATATTGGAAAGAACCGTTCCATCCGCAGTAGTCATGGAATATGGAGCATTGGCCGAAGAATAAACCTGCTGGTAATAACTACTTTTACCTGTATAAGTACCCGAAACGACATAACGCACATTCTTTAACCACCCTTTGTCAATGTTCCACGAACCATTAGTATTGAGCGTCACACCCACATCCTCGCCGCGCGAAGCAGTCTTTGTTATTTCATCATCCGGATTACGGTCACGCTGGTCTTTACCATAGATAAAGTTAAGCGAGGTGTTGCTGCGTAACTTGTTGTTGAGAAAAACATTAGAATACATCACCCTTGCAGAAAGTCTCTGGTAGTGCCGGTAAGCCTGCGTAGGATTGGAAATATTATAAGCATAATCACCACTGACATTCAGCGCTCCCTTATTTTCACCTAATGTAAAGCCTGTAGCCAAAGAAGCCTGATACACTTTTGGATTGGCCTTCGCATTGATACGCAAAGGTTCACGCCCTGCTTTAGCGTTGATGATAACGGCTCCGGAAGTAAGGTCACCGTATTCCACAGACGGGATTCCACGGATAATCTCCACCGACTCTATATTCTCTGTGCCGATACTGCGTACATCCAATCCTCCTGCAGGTGATGATCCACCCGACAAACCAACCGCCTGCCCACCCACCGTAGGGCTCATAGCCTGCAGGTTCGAATTGTTCGAAACGGGAGCTCCATCTCTGATAATGGCTGTACCCAACGCATTGAAATTCGAGACTTTTGTCGCATCCGAGACCTGGCGTATGTTGATCTGCCGGGCATTGTCCAGATTGGGTTCCGAAGAAAGCCCTCCAGGCATCAAAGCCATCAAGTCATACAAACTTGTCGCCTGCACATGGTCTATGGCCGTACGCGCTATTCTGGAGGATGTAGAATTTCCCGCCTGATTGTTTTGTGCGGTAACAATGATTTCCTTAATTTTGAAATCCTCATTTTTCATTGTGAAGTCCAACGGCTCCATATCTCCTCTGACATCCACCACAACGTCAATCTGGAGTTTACCCAAAAACTGAACCCTCATCCGTGCTTTGCCTACCGGCACGTTCTTAAATATATAACGCCCCTTATTCCTACTGGTTGTTCCAATAGCATAGTCAGGAAACGAAACAGTCGCGAAATCCAGCGGCAACATTTTTGTCCCTTCCAGTTCATAAATGGTACCATGGACATCTACTCTATCAGGAGTTTGGGCCTTGGCTGAAGAAACGATCCATAGACCTGCAAAAAGCAGCATGACAGCCACTTTCTCCACATTCATTCTTGCATTTAATTTCATCTGTAACTATTTATTTATGAGATATTTATTGATTGATATATATCCTTTTTTACATTATTTTCCAATCCTAATCAAAAAGGACTTACATTTTTGTATCAGCAACGTTTGTTTGCTCTTTTTTACAAAGTTACCGCATGCAACACATCACGGCAATACCTCATAGTCGGTATATTCAGAAACCAAACGGCACAATCAATACCCATTACTGACGACCTCTAAAGAAACTATATGTTTTGCTTTGCCAACTAAGAAGTAAAACTTACTTTTGTTTCCCGACAAGTTATAATATAAATTTTAACATAATAATGGAGAGTCATATATTTCTTAATGGTATGCGCTTCTTTGCCCACCACGGAGTAGGCGAGCAAGAAACGTTAGTCGGCAATGAATTCATTGTCAACCTGAAACTTAAAGTCAATATACAGCAGGCTATGCAAACGGATGACGTGGCCGACACCGTCAGTTATGCCGATGTTTACGAAACGGTCAAAAAGGAAATGAGTGTCCCTTCCAAACTGTTGGAACATGTCGGCAAAAGAATTATCGACAGACTTTTCAGTGACTTCCCTCAGATAGAAGAGATAAGGTTCACACTTTCCAAGCGCAACCCACCGATGGGCGCCGACATAGAAGCAGCCGGAATAGAAATACACCTCTCCCGCCCTATTCTATAAAATTTTGTTTTCGCCCAATTTGGACAAGACATACGCACATTTCAGACCATCGGCATTACATCTTACAACATTTCTGAAAAAAAGTGCTTTTGTCACTAGGGGTACCTTGTCCTTATCCGCTATTATAGTAGAAAAAGGAAAAATATTATGGATAAAGATTTGTTATACCGCTTTTTCGAAAGACGCGCATCGATAGAAGAAATGAAGGAAATAAAACAATGGTCCGAACTTTCTGACGCAAACCGTGATTTGTTGTACAAAGAGCGGAAGCTGTTCGATGCGATGCAGGTATTGGCATCTCCCAATCCGGACAAGAAAAAGACAACATCCCCCCGTAGAAGTATTCATAAGTCCTTCGTCAGGGGGTTTATGAAAATAGCTGCGGTTATAACAGTGACGGTCTGCATTACAGCTACTTTTCTTTCAATAGGTAATAATTATACAGATTCAGCCATGCAGACTGTCACCGTTCCTTCCGGGCAACGTGCCAATGTTATCTTGCCCGATGGAACGGACGTTTGGTTGAATGCCGGAACTACTATACGTTACCCCATTTCTTTCATGAAAGGCAAACGTGAAATAATACTGGATGGTGAAGCTTATTTTGAGGTTGTACATAACGAGAAATGCCCGTTTGTCGTACATACCTATGCAATGGACGTGGAAGTATTGGGTACTAAATTCAATGTAGAGGCTTATTCCAAAAAAGATTTTTTTGAAACTTCTCTGATGCAAGGAAAAGTGAAAGTTGCCTCTCCGTCAAACGAAACACAATCCGTAATACTGGCTCCCAACCAGAAAACGACATTAGAAAATGGCAAATTGACAGTCAGCAACATAGATGACTATAACATGTACTGCTGGAAAGAAGGACTGTACTGCTTCCGTGACAAGCCTTTGGCTGATATAATGAAAGATCTGGAAAAATATTTCGACTTGAGTATCAGCATACACAACCGGGAAATAGAAAAAGTCATGCTAACCGGAAAATTCCGTATAGCCGAAGGACTGGATTATATATTGCGCGTCCTGCAAACAAACGTGGACTTCACCTACAAAAGAAACGTAGAAGAGAACAAAATTGATATCAACTGACCTTTAAATTTATAAACCTTTAAACTCTTATTTTTATGACATTTCATATAAGAGACAAAACCTATGAAACAATAAGCCGACAGATGTTGCCCCACCCATCGACTTTTGATTAACACAATCTTATTAACAAAATCGTATTAATAACTTATTTCGCAAAGGTATGAAAAACATTCCTATGTTGGACTTTCACGACCTTGAAAGTTCCAAATTTAAACATTTGTTTAGATTCGCAAGAAAATCTGCATTTTGCTTATGCTTCAGCAGCTTGACTCTAATGGCAGAAAGTGCGTACGCACAGAACGCCAAAGTAACAATCAATCAGAAGAATGTCCGGATAGAGTCTATATTGAACGATATAGAATCGCAGACAGACTATTTGTTTATCTATAAGAAGGACGTGGACGTAAAGAAGCTCAAAACCATTTCCGTACAGAACAAACCGGTGTCGGAGATACTGGCGCAGTTGTTTGCAGAGTCTTCCGTCACCTGGAAAACAGAAGGAAACCACATCATCCTTATGCACGGCAAAGATCCGAAGCAAGCCGGAAAATCCCAATCCCGGAAAACGCTGAAAGGACAGGTGGTAGATGATGCCGGTGAACCGGTTATCGGTGCAACGGTCACTGAGGAAGGAACTACCAATGGAGCCATTACAGACATCGATGGGAATTTTACCCTGCAAGTATCGGGTGACGGAGCACTTCTGGTTTCTTTCATCGGATACCAATCTCAAACAATAAAGCCCCAAGCCGGCCAAGCACTTCAAGTTGTCTTAAAAGAAGACACCCAAATGTTGGACGAAGTAGTCGTTGTAGGATTCGGTACCCAGAAGAAAGTGAACCTGACGGGATCGGTAGCAGTAATTTCGGCTGAAGAGATCCAGCAACGTCCGGTAGCTAACGTTACCCAAGCATTACAGGGTATGATTCCGGGATTACAGATTACACAATCCAATGGTAGCCTGGAAGATACGCCGAGCATCAATGTACGCGGCACAACCACCATCGGACAAGGAACCAGCGGTTCTCCATTGGTATTGATTGATGGACTGGAAGGTGACTTAAACACCATTTCTCCTCAGGATATTGCCAGCATTTCCGTATTGAAAGATGCAGCGGCTTCTTCCATCTATGGTTCGCGTGCCCCGTTTGGAGTCATCCTGATCACCACCAAGTCGGGTGGTGAAGAAGGCAAGGTAACTATCAACTACAACAACAGTTTCCGCTTTCGTAACCCTATCAGCATGAATCACATGATGAATTCCGTTGATTTTGCCAGCTGGATGAATGATACCATGACTAACGGGGGAAACGGTGCTTATTTCCTGCCGGATCGTATGGAGAAATTGGTAGCGTATCATAATGCAACGCCTTGCGGCCCCGGACAACGTGTCACAAATGACGGCACCATCCTGTATTCCATCTCGGACCGCGGTGACGGAAGCAAACTATGGCAGGATGGCTATGCCCACGGTATCAATGATGAAGATTACTTTGACATTATATTCAAAAAATGGACTTTCTCACAAGAACATAACTTCAGTCTGAGCGGTGGCAACAAGAAACTTAATTACTACGCTTCTCTGAATTACTTGAATCAAGGTGGATTCATGAATTTAGGCGAAGAGGGACTGAACCGCTACAATGCCATGCTCAAAGTAAGTTCGGAACTCACGAACTGGTTGCGCTTCAATTACTCCGTTCGTTTTGTACGCAAAGATTATAAGCGTCCCGCCACACTGACTTCCAGTCTATATCGTGATATAGCGCGCCAGGGATGGCCCGTATTGCCGGTTCTTGACCGCAACGGATATTATTATTCCTCTCCGTCACCGATACTTGGATTAGCAGAAGGAGGAGTGGACAAAACGCAGAACGACAATGTTTATCATCAGGCAAGCTTTGTGATAGAGCCCGTGAAAAACTGGCTTACGCACATTGATTTCAGTTATCATACTTATGCCAACGACCAACACTGGGATTTACAGCAGTTTTACAACCATAATGTAAATGGGGAGCCCGTTCCGTTTACAAGCGAGTCCGAAGTACATGAAGGTCTATATAAGAACAATTATTATAATTTTTCAGCATATACGGAATATACCCACTTGTTCAACGAACGTCATAACTTCCATATTCTGGCAGGATTCCAGGCAGAAGAACTGAAAGAGAAACAATACGGCTTGACACGCGAAGGCATCATGTTCAGTAACAAATCCGAAATCGACATGACCACAGGGCTGGGTCCTGACGGAACAGAGGTCCCCCCATCTGTATATGGTTCACGCAATGAATGGGCTACTGCCGGTTTCTTCGGTCGCGTGAACTACAGTTACAATGACAAATACCTGTTTGAAGGCAATGTCAGAGCTGACGGCACCTCGCGTTTCCGGGCAAACAACCGTTGGAGAGTATTCCCTTCGGTATCTGTGGGATGGAATATAGCCCATGAAGAGTTTTTTGAACCGTTGACCAATGTAGTAGGGCTGTTGAAGTTACGTGCGTCCGCAGGTTCGTTGGGAAACCAAAACACCGGCAACTGGTATCAGACTTACCAGACCATGAATGTAGGTGCATCCAATGGTTATTGGCTGATGAACGGCAAACGTCCCAATACCGCATACGCTCCGGGACTTGTTTCCGAAGATCTGACTTGGGAAAAGATCCAATCCATAAATATGGCATTAGACTGGGGATTATTCAACAACCGCCTGACGGGTTCTGTGGAATATTACATCCGCAATACAAAAGATATGGTGGGCTATGCTCCCGAACTTCCAGCAGTACTGGGCACGGGGGTTCCTTACACAAATAATACCGACTTGCGCACTATGGGATGGGAGTTGACCATCGGCTGGAGAGACCAACTCCAAAACGGATTGAACTATGGAGTGAATTTCAACCTCTCCGATTCGCGCGCCAAAATTACCAGATATCCCAACAACCCGACAAACAATATATGGAGCTACATCACCGGACGCTATATCGGAGAGATATGGGGATACACCACCAAAGGGCTGGCTCGTACAGACGAAGAAATGCAGCAACACTTGGCTACTCTGCCCAAGGGGGGACAAGACGCATTGGGCTCGGACTGGAAAGCCGGTGACATTATGTATGCCGACATCAATGGTGACGGAAAAATTTCTTCCGGTTCGGAAGTGTTGGGAGACTCGGGCGACTTGAGTGTGATAGGCAACAACACCCCGCGCTATCTGTTCGGTTTGGATCTGAACGCAAGTTGGAAAGGATTCGACTTCCGCGCTTTCTTCCAAGGCGTCATGAAACGCGACGTATGGAACGGCAGTGTCTATACCTTTGGCGCCAATGGTGGCGGTATGTGGCAAGCAGCCGGACTGGAAGCCGTAAGCGACTATTTCCGCGATGAGAACACCTGGTCGGTGCAAGAAGGCTATACGCAAACCAATACCGACGCCTATTTACCCCGTCCGCTGTATAATGGGAAAAATTTGAATACACAGACCCGCTATCTGCAGAATGCCGCTTATATCCGCCTGAAAAACTTGCAGGTGGGCTATACCATCCCTACGGCAATCAGTTCACGCTGGGGAATCAAGAACCTCCGTGTCTATTTCTCCGGTGAGAATTTATGGACCGGAACAGGCGTGGACAAACAGTACGACCCGGAAACCATTACAGGCGGATATTCGGGAATGGGCTATCCACTATCCAGAACCTTATCATTCGGATTAAACATAACCTTATAAACAATTTGTCATGAAAATGAGAACATTTAAAATACTATCAAGCGCACTGTTGTTGTCGGCAACATTAGTTTCCTGTGAAGACTTTTTAGACAAGGAACCTCCTTCTTACGTTATACCGGAAGACTATTACCGGTCTGACGACCAGATACAGGCCATCGCCAACGGATTTTATACCAGCGTGGCGCCTTCCCCCTTTGGCGCTTTTTCTGACGGGGCTACCGATATTCAGGCAGGCATGTATGCCGATGGAAAATATGCCGAAGGACAATGGCAAGTATCTTTGGATAATGAAAACTGGAATTGGGAAACTGTCCGGAGTGTCAACTACTCTTTGAATACCACCCTGGACAGATATACCAAAGGAGAAATCAAAGGAAGCACCCACAATATAGAACAATACATAGGTGAACTTTATTTTTTCCGTGCCTATCATTATTATTCCATGCTACGGAATTGGGGAGACCTTCCTATTATAACAGAAGCTCTGCCGGAAAATGAAGCTGCATTGATTGCTGCTTGCAAACGTCGTCCACGCAATGAGGTTGCCCGGTTTATCATTGCCAACCTGGATACTGCCCGGACTTATTTAAAGGACAATTTTGATCCGGCACGCAATCGTGTATCAAGAGACGTGGCTACACTGGTCAAGTCCCGTGTCGCACTGTTCGAAGCTTCCTGGCTGAAGTACTTCAAAGGTACTCCGTTCGTACCCAATGGTGAAGGATGGCCCGGAAAAGCCAAGGACTACAACGCCAATTATGAATACCCGTCAGGGAATATTGATAGCGAAAGCGAATATTTCTTCCGAATAGCAGCCGAAAGTGCGGAAGAAATCGCGGATAAATATAAAGGTGTACTGACTCAGAATACGGGCATCGTTCCTCAAGAGGAAGGAGAGGTAAATCCCTATTTTTATATGTTCGGTGCAGTGGATATGTCTGTATATCCCGACATCCTGATGTGGAGAGCCTACGACAAGAGCAAGAAAGTGGTACACAGTTCTGAAGTTGGCGTACAGTTTGGCAACTGGGGCGTAGGAGTAACCCGCAATGGTGTGGAACGCTTCGTGATGCAAGATGGAAAACCTTGGTATGCCCAACACGATGATTATACCTACGATGACTCCACCATAGGCAGTATCCGTGAATATACAGACCCGCGCCTGTCCATCTTCCTAAAAGAACCCGGACAGAAAAACGTTTTCAAGAACATGGACGCTTCGGTGACCCATGCCGTACCGGTAGAGCCTTATCCGAACATCCTGAACGGTAATGGTGACAAAGGATATTCTACCGGTTACTCACTCCGTAAAGGAGGTACTTTCGACAAAGCATTGTGCGAAAACCTCTACTCCTATAACGGGGCTATCTCTTTCCGTGCCACTGAAGCATTGCTGATTTATATGGAAGCGGAATATCAGCTGACCGGAAATATAAACTCGGGACATATCCTAGAATACTGGAAAGCGGTCCGCACTGCCGCCGGATTCTCGGGCGACGCAATAGATCCGATGACCACCATTGCCGCAACGGACTTCTCCAAAGAAAAAAGTGACTGGGCGTCTTATTCAGCCGGTGAACAATTGACCGATCCCGTAATGTACAATATCCGCCGTGAACGCTGCTGCGAATTATTGGGCGAAGGATTGAGATCCTATGATTTGGCACGCTGGCGTTCATACGACCAGATGATGGACGAACCTTATCATGTAGAAGGATTCCATCTTTGGAACACTCCGATGCAGAAGTGGTATGCCGCTTCATCATTGATTGCCGACGGTAGTTCTTCAGCCAATGTATCCAACCCGGAATTAAGCGAATACCTCCGTCCGTATGAAAAGAATATGACTTCCGGAAACTTGTACAGAAACGGTTATACCTGGAAAATGGCACACTACTTGCAACCGATGCCTATCCGCCAGTTCCTACTGACCGCACCGGACCATGCCTCCATCGAGCTGTCTCCTTTGTACCAGAATCCTTATTGGCCTACCACTGCGGATATGCCTGCCGAAAAATAAGAGCAGCACTCTTAGTGTCGCTACCGGAAATGTCAGTAGCGACACTAAGTTTTGAAAACAAATCTAATGAGAAATTTCACCCCTGTAATAGGTCGGCATGGTTATCGCTTTCATCGTTCCAACTGGGGATATTTGTTCGCTGACACAGAGGGAGCCACTTGGATGAGTGAGCTTATTGCCAAAATGCCTTTTGGGGGCATTGGTCCCCTTTATGGTTGGCGTGCAAGAGACAAGTATTTCGTACCTGTTTTCTATGCATTAAATTGGGAGATGGATTTACTTATGACTTTGGAAACTCCTGAAATGTTTCAATTCATGTATTTCTTGTCTCCTTGGTTAAATCATTTTGGAACTACTAAAGATGATTATCCCGTTGAAACGGAATTATCAAAGGAGGAGACGCTTAAATGCGTACGGATGTTGAATATACAGGCCGATGATCAAATAAGGCTTATATGCATAAAAGGAAAGCGAGATACTACACATACTTGAACGTTTGCTCCAAAAGTAGAGTGATACCCAGTTTTAAATGAAGAGTATAAAAACTATCCTTTTGAAAGACAACCTTAAAGCTTATAGCCGCCTTTTTATTAAGGCGAATCTTTAATGAATTAAAACAATTAGAATACTTAATATAATACTTAAACAAAAAAATGATATGAATTTGAAAATAGCCACGGCCTTGTGCCTGCTTTTGCTGTGTCTTCCCATCGGAGCACAGAAGAAGAATATAAATGCCGCCTGGGAATTCCAACGGCTGAATAGAACACAACGACAAGTTGAAATCAAGAACCAAGGCTCTGACTGGAGCTCGCAATACAATATAGAACACGTGAGTCAGCAAAGTAAAGGGTTGACTGTGCCGTCCGATACGTTGAGAGATGAATTTGCATTGCTTGCCGGCGGGCAGTGGGAGCGTGTGAGCCTGCCCCACACGCCTTTCATCGAGCCGCTTGTCGTGTTGCATCAGTGGCAAGGCGTGTGCTATTATCGCAAGCAACTCCGTATTGACAAGCAGGATATCAACAAGCAACTTTGGCTGGAGTTTGAGGGAGCCATGCATCTGGCTGATGTATGGGTGAACGGCAAACATCTGACACAACATTCCGGTGGTTATACGCCATTTGTAGTAGATGTTACCGGTTTGCTTCATGCCGACAGTGCCAACGATGTCTTGGTGCGTCTGGACAACCGTAACAATCCTCTTATACCTCCCGGAAAAACCTTGGAAACATTGGACTTCTGTTACTATGGAGGCTTGTATCGCGATGTAAATCTCATCGTAAACCAGCCCGTATATATCACTCATCCTATCATGGCGGATGAAATAGCGGGCGGAGGCATCTTTGTCACTTACCCAAAAGTGTCGGAACAAGAGGCAGAAGTGAATGTAAAAATACAAGTGGCCAACAAAACTGCTACGCAAAAAAAACTTACCATACGTCATACGCTCTATGAATGGAGTAAGGATAAGGAATGCGGTAAAAAAGTGGCTTCAGCAGAAAGTCCGCTCATCGCAGCGGGCGGCGCAACACTTTATAATTCGCAACAGTTCACGGTGAATGCTCCTAAACTATGGTTTCCTGACTCTCCAGCCCTCTATGTGCTCCGTACAGAGGTACTGGACGGAAAAAAGGTGACTGACCGTGAGGATACACGCATCGGAATACGTCGCATTGAAATGACACGTGAAAAGGGATTTGTCATTAATGGCAAACCGTTGAAGTTGGAAGGAAGCAATCGCCATCAAGAATATCCTTATGTGGGTAATGCCATTTCCGATCAAGCACAATATCGTGACATGTACCAAATACGTAACAATGGCTTTAATGTAGTACGCTTAGGTCATTATCTGCAAGACCCGTCGGTACTGGATGCTTGTGATGAATTAGGTTTGCTGGCTATAGAACCGATTCCCGGATGGCAATTTTTCAACAAGGCACAGGGTTTCACTGAACATACGTATAAAGATATACGCGACTTGGTACGTCGTGATCGTAATCATCCTTCCATCATTATGTGGGAAACGACGCTTAATGAATCACGACCACCCAAGGAATGGAAAGATCAAGCTATACAAACCGCTCATGAGGAATATCCGGGCGACCAATGCTATACGTCGGGAGATACTTATGGATATGATGGTTTTGATGTGTGCTATAATGATTGGGAAGAAGGCTACAACCGTCCCAACAAAACCGGAAAACCGGGATTCATCCGTGAGTATTACGATTACGAGTTTGGTGGTCACTATAGTACTACTCGTGTAACTCGTGGCGATGGTGACCGTGCTTTAATGCAAAACGCATGGAACGCTCAGTGGAGTCATAATCGCTACCGTGCTTATTATCCATGGACTATGGGTGGTGCAGTGTGGAGTATGCACGATTACAACCGGGGGTGCTGTGACAATATTTGCTACAGCGGTTTGGCCGACTTGTTCCGCTTGCCTAAATTCGGGTTATTCTATTTTCGCACGCAAGTTCCGATGGGTAGCTTTACACCTGCTGGTCCTATGCCATACGAAGTATTTATCAATAGTCATTGGATAGAAAATACTTCGGACACATTGCAAGTGTATGGAAATGTAGATGAGGTTGAACTATTGCTCAACGGACGGGTAGTGGCACGGCAACATCCCGACAGCAAACCGACTACAAAAGATTATGTATCACGCCCGGATGGTGGAAATGCCACGAATATCAACTTTCCTCCCTTTACTTTTTTCAATATAAAGTGGGAACAAGGAGACCTGAAGGCTGTGGGATATAAGGATGGCAAGGCCGTAGCTGAACATGTGGTACGCACACCGGGCTCTGTTGATGCAATGGACATAACTTACTTCGAAAGCGGTGTGCCTGCTTCACGCCATGATTTGCTCATTGTCTATGTCAACCTGAAAGATAGACAAGGAACAGATTGTTTTGGTGAAAATAAACAAGAAGTAAAACTTGAAGTATTGCAAGGTGGTGAATTGCGCGGTCCGGCTAAAGTAAAAGCAGAAGCAGGTGTAGCTTCATTTTTAGTGGCAATGACTGACTCTCCAGTGCTTGTTATGAAGGCAGTATCGGGAAAACTGGAAATTATAAGTAAACTGAAATTGAAATAAACTCCTAAACATCTCTACATTATGAATTTATTGAAACCTTGTATTTTTGGAGTGGCAGTGCTCATTACTGCCATATTTATGGGGTGTTCTACTTCAAATAAGTCACAGACCTTTGAAGTCGGAAACCAGACATTCCTGCTGGACGGGAAACCTTTTATTATCAAAGCTGCAGAAATGCACTATACGCGTATTCCTGCCGAGTATTGGGAACACCGCATACAGATGTGCAAAGCATTGGGCATGAACACCATCTGCATCTACGCCTTCTGGAACATCCACGAACAACGTCCCGGTGAATTCGACTTTAAAGGGCAAAACGACATCGCCGAATTCTGTCGCCTGGCACAGAAGAACGGTATGTACATCATGCTGCGCCCCGGTCCGTATGTATGCTCGGAGTGGGAAATGGGAGGACTGCCCTGGTGGCTATTGAAGAAAAAAGACATCCAGCTGCGTACCAACGATCCTTATTTCTTGGAACGTACCAAGCTTTTCATGAACGAAATAGGAAAACAATTGGCAGACTTGCAAGCACCACGCGGTGGAAACATCATCATGGTACAGGTGGAAAACGAATACGGAGGCTATGCCGTAAATAAAGAGTACATAGCCAATGTCCGCGACATCGTACGTGGCGCAGGCTTCACAGATGTACCTCTGTTCCAGTATGGAGTTCCACCTTTCAACTGAACGGGCTGGATGACCTGCTTTGGACCATCAATTTCGGTACAGGAGCCAATATCGACGCACAGTTCAAGTCCTTGAAAGAAGCACGCCCAGATGCTCCGCTGATGTGCAGCGAATTCTGGAGCGGATGGTTTGACCACTGGGGACGCAAACACGAAATGCGTGACGCCGAAACAATGGTATCTGGTCTGAAAGACATGCTGGACCGCAACATTTCTTTCTCTCTTTATATGGCTCATGGAGGTACTACCTTCGGGCATTGGGGAGGCGCCAACTGCCCTCCGTATTCTGCCATGTGCAGTTCTTACGACTACGACGCTCCTATCAGCGAAGCCGGATGGGCCACTCCGAAGTACTACAAATTGCGCGAAATGCTGATGCAATATGCCGACTCGGCACAAGTGATACCCGACGTTCCACAAGCTTATCCGCTGATAGAGATACCCGCCATCCGTTTTGAAGAGACAGCCTGCTTGTTCGAGAATCTGCCGGAACCCAAAGAAGCGGAAGAAGTGAAACCAATGGAGGACTTCGACCAGGGATGGGGAACCATTTTATACCGCACTACCCTACCCGAAGTAAAAGAAGGCACTGTTCTGCTGATAGACGAGGTGCATGACTGGGCACAAGTATATGCCGACGGCAAGTTACTGGGACGCCTGGACCGCCGTCGCAGTGAAAACAGCCTGACATTGCCGGCACTGAAGGCGGGCACACAACTGGATATTCTGGTGGAAGCGATGGGACGCGTCAATTTCGACTATGCCATCCACGACCGGAAAGGTATCACGGAAAAGGTGGAACTTCTGACCGAAGAGAGCCGCAAGGAACTGAAAGGCTGGCAAGTATATAGTTTCCCGACCGATGCAGACTTTGCCGCACAGAAAGACTTCCGGAAAGGTAACAAGGCAGAAGGACCCGCTTACTACCGCGCCTCCTTTAATCTGAAAGAAACGGGAGATGTATTCCTCGATATGCAGACTTGGGGGAAAGGCATGGTTTGGGTGAATGGAAAAGCCATCGGCCGTTTCTGGGAAATCGGTCCCCAACAAACACTCTACATGCCGGGATGCTGGTTGAAGAAAGGAAAGAACGAGATTGTAGTACTCGACCTTCTGGGACCGGACAAAGCAGAAATCAAAGGCTTAAAGCAACCCATACTGGATATGCTCCGTTCGGAAGAACCGCTCACGCATCGCAAGGAGGGAGAAAATCTGAACCTGAAGAATGAAAAGCCGGTTGCCGCCGGAGAGATGGCTGCAGGCAACGGTTGGCAAGAGGTGAAGTTCAGCCGCCCGGTAAAAGGCAGTTATTTCTGTTTGGAAGCATTGAACGCACAGGATGGAAAAGAAACGGCTTCCATTGCCGAACTCTATCTGCTGGACGAGAACGGCCAAACCCTTTCTCGCCAAAACTGGCAGATTGACTATGCAGACAGTGAAAGTACAAGTTGGGGCAACTTTACCGCCGACAAGGTGTATGACCTGCAAGAATCCACTTACTGGAGTACGTCTCGGGGAGCGAACTATCCACATTCGCTGGTTATAGACTTGAAGGAAGATTGTACCATCAGCGGTTTCCGCTATCTGCCGCGTGCCGAAGAGAATGCTCCGGGAGCCATCAAAGCCTATAAAGTATATGTAAAAGACAAACCGTTCATAAAGTAAAGACTAAAATAATGCAATTATATATCAAACGTCCTAATTTGATTCAACTAACTTAAAAAAAAGCGATCTCTATCTATCTAAAAAACGGTACATTATTGGATAAGCATGAGAACAGAGGCTCCGAGCTTCTACTCATGCTTATTATTTTAGGCAAATTCTTTGGAATCAAGAGATTCCTCCCCCTACAATCAGACAAAATTGAAAAGAATAAAGGACGGCAAATAGTCCTTCAGGATTACACGCAAAAGCTTAGTCGCTTTAGATATATGGAATTCAACTCCCTTAGTGGTAATTCCTAAAACGGCAGCTATTTCATGATACGGCTTGTTTTCATAGCGGCTCATCACAAAAACAAGGCGTGTCCGTTCCGGCAGGCTCTCAAGAGCTTCATCTACCAGTTTCTGTATTTCAGAAGTAAATATATCCGCAGGCTCAAAATTTTCCAAGGTAGCGATTCTGGTTGAAAGTTCCCAGGAATACAATTGGTAAAGTTCATTGGAAGTATCCTGGCAAACCTGTTCATGACGAAGGTAGTCTATACACCTATGCTTGACCGCGGTCAAAACATAAGCCGGGACATTAGTATCGGCCGGCAATCTATCCTTATTGTTCCAATAGTATGTAAAAGACTCGCTGACAATATCTTCAGCCGCCATACTATCAGCCACATACATATAAGCAAACCGAATGAACTTCTGCCGGTATTCATTGAAAAAATTGCTAAATTGGCGTAGATCCATATATCCCAATTCATTGAGAACAAAAGCTAAACCTTATCGATTGCATCCATCTAAGGTTAATTACCGGGTTTTATCTTTCTTTCAGGTTAACTTATGCTCGTATAATAAATGCAAAGTTATGAATATTACCGAAAGAATGGCCTAAAAACAGAATAATAACTCTATTAAAATCAAAAACTGTCTTGATTTTCATGTTTTTCGAAAAGAAAGGCATTCAAGTCAAAACAGTTTCTATCATTATATCAGACGGTTATTTCTTCCGTTTCCGTTTCTTCGCCGATTCCACCGCTTCAGCAACTACCGGCTTGTTCTCAAACCGCTTGGTATAGTTGGTGTAATCAGGAACGGTACGT
>ERZ791635.680-NODE-680-length-17574-cov-2.60768_pt1 | contig 17574 bp, 7 predicted proteins | sample MGYA00510056_ERZ791635 | MGnify/ENA primary metagenome ERZ791635 (study PRJEB30046, sample SAMN00715187) | human gut metagenome | study: EMG produced TPA metagenomics assembly of the A metagenome-wide association study of gut microbiota in type 2...
GCGTTCTTGATTCAGAATCAACAGGAATAGCAATATCCTTTTTCATTCCCATAGCAGAAAGAGTTGCCTCGCTTTGAGCTGACAACAATTTGCTGAACTTATTAGCAGCTCTTTCTTCATTATCTTGCTCTAATTTAGCAATCAATTGTTTTGTATAATTTATAACTTTTGTTTGATCGTGTTTTAAAGCACCTTCCACAATCTTACCTATTTCAATCGAATATTTCATCGAACAGCCTCCTTAACCCCTTTTTCTATATTATACATCACATTTTCTACTTTGTCAAGAACGATTTCGATTTTTTGCTCAATTTCATTCATTTTCCAAGAACGAAAGTGCCATTTTCGAGAACGATTATTCATTTTATTAAAACTCATCCAATCTCACCGCCGAAATCTCATAAGCATAATCAATCTTCTCTTTCTCCAGCTTATCAGAGAGCCGTACAACCTGTGAGAAGAAATCGGAACGAACAGGGAGTATCATCTTCATTTCGCAAAGAACGGCGAGAGCCTGAATCTTATTCTTGCAGCTGAGCGACTGTAACATACATCTTTCCTCGGCTGTAAGTATGCTGTTCATCATAATCATATTATCAATCCTCCAATCATAATTTTGGCTTTTTCTGCGGCTTCGGCTTATCTATTTCGGGAGCTTCTTCCGCAGGAACATTTTTCTCTGTGAATTTTTCTTCGTAAGCATTTGCCATATTATCAAGACTTTCACCGCCCTTTACCATATCACAGGCTTCTCGGATAATTTCGGGCGGTATATTCAGCTCCAGAGCCTTATCTGAAACAGCTTCAAGCTCCGCCGCATTATCGGATATACCCTGCAAGGTCTGAGGGAGCGTATCAAGAAAACGGTTCTGCTGAATTTCAAGCGGTATAAAATCTTTCAACGGCTTAAATCCTACGCTGTCAACGTAATACGCTGTATCATCAAGCACTACCACATCGGAAACACTTAACGAGTGTCCTTTGAAATCTTCGGGACGTTCCTGATTGAAAACATAGAACGCTGACTCCAGCTTTTCTCCTGTGCTTTTGCCGCTTAACATTGAAACGTCAGCTTCGTACATCTTGTCATAGGTCTTGAAATCAGGCTTTATACCTGCCTTTAACAGCCTTTCATAAGGTTCAAACCTTACGTCACGGGTTTCGTCAACTCGTCTTATCTGATAGATTTCAAAGGTCTTGACAGGTGCTTCAAGTTTCGGAGCGTTAATGAGATTTGCAAGCTTGCTGTTGCATTTCTCATAATCTCCCTTTGCCATAACCTTTCCCACCGCATAGGTATCATCACTGTTTTTCACATACTCCTGCAAGATGTGCGTATCAGGCGATTTCTTATCAGGGTTCGGGGTAATGCGATAGGTTACGGCAGGAAGCTCCTTTGTCTGATTTCTGTAAATCTCCGCCGATTTCTCATCAAGGGTCTGCGGGTGAACAAACTCACATTTAACGGTACTTTGCTTGCTTTTATAAATATCAAGCAAAGCCTTTTTAGCTTCCGCAACAGTAGCAATACCAGACTTTGCAACTGTCACAAGTCCGTCTGCACTTATTGTCGCTACCGCAAATTTACAGTCAGAGGTCTGACGGACAGCATAATACTCAACAGGCTTCGGCTTTATCCCTGCTTCTTGTTTCCGCCTCTCCAGCTTGTCCTTTGCCGCCTTGTATGCTTCGCTGTTTTCCTTTGAATAGGTCTTTTCGGTCAGCAAGTCATAGTCCTTTTTTGAAATGTCAATCTGCCCTGTTCTTCCCTCTGTATCCACATAGGAACAATTTATCTGAGTAACCTTTGCATAAAAGTCCTTTGGACTTAATTCTGAAAATTTCTGCTCACGGTCATAGGCGGCATTGTCAAGCCAGCCTATACCGTCAACAAAGTATTCATTCACTGACGAATCGTAGTATTTCGTTTCAGGAATACCACGATGATCGTCACGAAGTTCTACACGTTCAACAGGCAACAGGAATTTATCCTTGCAAACGTCAGGCAATTCAGGCTGACTGACAGACTTTTCAAGTGCCTTTATCTGTGCTTGTGCTTCCGTGATGAAACCGTCCAGCACAACAGGGTGCGTATGAAATACGGGAGGATACCTGTTTTCGGGAATATCGAAGCTCTTTGCCCATTCCTTGTTCTTTTCAGAAATCCGTCCGTCATAATCGTGACGGACAATATATTCCGCAAGGGTTCTGCTTACCTTTTCCGCACCGTGTTCCTCAATAACCGTTGCAGCCGCCTGTTTCAAGTTATATCGGTACAACTCATAATTGCTATCTGAAATCGTCTTGTCAATATCAGCCGCTATGTTCACAGGCTTTTGGGGTGCAGGCTTTGGAACAGGAGCTTTGTCCGCAAGCGACTCGGCGGTCTGTTCCTTGCTCTTTGAATAGCTTTCCTTGACCTTTGCAACAGCCGCTTCATATTTCGCCTTATCAGCCTTGTTAATGGTAATTGCGGTAACAGTGCCTTTTTTAAGACCACTGAATTTCACACCGTCCTCGTCAAGCTGTTTTGCCATGTTCAGAGCGTGACGGGTTTTGAGTTTTGTAATATATTCAAGCTGACCCTTTCCGCCAAGCTCCTTGTATGGTGTATTACCGATAACATTCGGATTTTTGTTTGCGGGTTCGGCTGTTCTGTCAACATTGCCACGCTGGGATTTTTCAAATTCAAGCTGTGCCGTGTACTGAAATTCAGACAAATACAGCTTTGCTGTTTCGGGAGCATTTTCAATATCTTCTCGGCTTTCAGCACGAACACCGTCAACATATACATCCAAATCCTTATCCCACATTTCAAGGGCAATTTCCTTTGAAACAGGTATCAGCTCACTGTTCTGCTCACGAACAACATCGGGACTCGGCTCTTTTTCGATACCGAAATATCCCTCAAAATTTTCAATTTCGGAGCGTGACTCTGCCATTCCCTCCGTATTATCGGGATAAAGAAGATATACCGCTTCGCCTCTGTCATAGGCTTCAAGAGCAGCTTCCTTTGTGTCAATCGGCGTCATATATGTAAAATCATAGCCGTAGCTGTCACGCTGTCTTTGAATTTCTACCATATCCGTTACAAGCTGTACCGTATCGGATATATTTTCGTGATCACCTGCAAAATCAAGAATTTTGTCGGTATCCTCCTTTGAGAAATTCACACCTCTGTCGGCACAATCTTCAATAAGAAACTCCGCTTTCTGAATATTGTTCAGCTCTGTATCAGCCAGCTTTTCGTCCATTGTGAGATTGCGTTTCTGCAATTTCAGCAGTTCCGATTCGATTTCGGAAGAAATCTTCTTCGCCGCTTCCTGTATTTCCTGTAACGCACTTTTAAGCTGTTCAAGCTGTTTTCCGTCACTCCAAGAAGCTATGTACGGGAAAGAATATTCCGAGGTATCAATGCCGAATCGTTCTGCTACCATAAAGGCAACGGATTCAGCCTGAACCTCTTTTTCGTTTCGGGGAGATTTGTTTGTTACAATATCCTTTGCAGGGTCGTGCAAAAGATTATGTGCAGCTTCGTGAAAGGCAGTTTTCAAGGTCTGTGCGTCGCTCATACCGCTTTTGATTACAATTTCATTGTTAGTGGCACTGTAATATCCCTTTGCACCGCCCTTGATGTCCTTAAACTCAATATCAATGCCAGTAACCTTTTTGAGAGCCGCAAAAACAGCTTCTTTTCTTGCACTGTCAATATCTCCCGTCAGCTCGGTAACAGGGTCGGGCAACTCCTTGCCGCTTGTCTGCGAAACATCGAAAACATAGACTTTCTTGAACGCAAGTCCTGTCATCGGCTTTTCAACCGTTTCCATTTTCTCTGTTCCGTCGGGGTTATATAACTGATTGCCGAACTCGTCAACAGCGGGACGTTCCGTTTCAAGCACCTGATTTGTTTTGTATGCGACAGGTGCAAGAATTTCAATACCCGTCTGACCTCGTTCAACCTGTCTGCCAAGCTGTTTCCACTTGCCGTATGCCGCTACAAGAGTAGCGTCGGGACGCTGTAAGTTTATAAGGAGCGTATTTCTTGCAGAATAGTCGGTGAACTTTGAAGCGAATTTCAGATATTCCTTGTACTTGTCGGACTGAAATACCGCTTTAACACCTTCGTCGATACGCTTTATTGTTGCTTCTATTTCCGCCTGCTTCTGTGCGTTGTAGGCGGCTCTTTCTTCGGGGGGGTATTCTTTTCTTGTGTATGCCATAGTTTTACCTCCAATCATCGTTTCATCTTGTTATACACAGGCTTTGGAATATTGTTCTGAGGAACAGACGGAGTCTGCGGTTTAGAATTTATCTTGTCCGCCGTATATGCGGAAACAGGCATAGCAACCACAACACTTGCGGCTTGCACAGGCTCATTCTCTATCGGAATATCTGATACAGGCATAGGCTCATCGTCATTTTTGTCTGTACTAAGCTGTGCATTTACATATTCAAGCCGCTTTAGTTTTTCTGCAAGCTCCTCCGCACGACCGAAAGGTTTTTCAAAATTCGCCTTTGCTTCTTCAAGGTCGCTTTTTGCCTTATCAAGATTAGCGGAAAACTGCTGTATTTTCTGATTTATCTGAATACCTGCAAGGTTTTCGATACGGCGGACATTACCCACATTGTTTCCTAGAGAAACCTCGGAGGTGTATTTCAGAGTACCCTGCAATACAGCAACGCACGGTGTACCGCTGTTGAAGAAATTGCTGTTTGCGGGATTTTTCTCAATGGAAACGTCAAAGCCGAAATACTTGCCCAGCTTTACGCTCTCTCCCGTAGTTGAGCATTTAATGATTGCTTTTTCAATCTGCTCGCCTACATCGGCTCTTTCATCGAAAATCTTCCCGTCGATTTCCATTTTAAACTCTGCATTGTCGGGGTGCTGTTCCTGAAACGACTTTAAATCTCCGCTTGCCTTCTGGAGCAAATCCGCATAGTTGTCAATGGTCTGCGGCAGCTTACGTTCCGCAAGCTCCTGCATTGAAAACACCATTTTCTTATGCTCTGCTTCAAGGTTTTTCAGATTGGCAACATCATTGTCAAGCTGAATTTTCTCCTTAATCATAGGATTGCCCGAAGCGATAGCCTGCATTTGCGAATATGTAAGCACCATTTCGTCCACGTCCTCAGAAACACGCACAGGGTCTTTTGATGTCATAATCTGATTGATGAACTTTGCCTTGTTCGTTATAATGCCCATCATATATGCGTCAAAGGTTTCCTCTGTCAGATAGTGATAAATGCCTACTTCATCAAAATTGTTGCCCTGTCTGATACCTCGTCCGTCCTGCTGTGTAAGGTCAGCAGGCTTCCACGGAATATCCAGATGGTGAATAGCACAAATTTTGTCCTGAACGTTAGCACCTGTTCCCAGCTTTGAGGTCGAAGCGATGATAAAACGCTTTTCGCCCTTTCGGAGCTGTTCAAACATTTCGGCTCTTGCCTTGTCGGTCTGTGCGTCACCAGCAAAGCAGATTTCCTCTTTCAGAATACCACGCTTCACAAGGTCAGCCTTGATTGCTTCATATACCGAGAAATGCTCCGAGTCCTCGTTGATTGCAATGTCACAGAATACGATTTGTACGCCTTTCTGCTCCATAGTGTCACGGTAATTCTGTTCAAGATTATCAAGCAGCTTCATAACCTTGCTGTCGGGAGTAGGCTCTGCTTCCTTGAAAATACAGCGTGAATCAAGTCCCAAAAGCCTTGCTTCGTGCGTTATTTTCAGCATATTGTCAACCGACGGGTCAATGTTGCCGTTGTGGATAGCTTCGGAACGTGCCGCAAGCTCTTTCATATATGCCTTTTGTCTGTCATCGGGTTTTGCAGTAACAACAATCGGCTCTCCTGTTTTCAGCTTCGGCACAGGGAGTTTAATCATATCGGGTGTCTGAATATCCGCAAATTCCTTATACATCTGCATAAGCTCAGGGATATTCACAAACTTGCTGAAACGGTTCTTCATCTGAAAGCCGTTGCCCGCAGGCTTGATTTCAAGCTGTGATACCACCTCACCGAATGTACTCGCCCAATCGTCAAAGGTCTGGAGTCCTGCATTTTGAAGCAAATCGGGGCGGAGGTATCTCTGCATAACGTAAAACTCTACCATTGAATTGCTGACGGGAGTTCCCGTTGCAAAGAGGATATTGTTACAGCCATATTTATCATTGAGATACTGCGTTTTCATAAGCATATCCTCTGACTTTTGTGCGGCTGTTGTCTGTACGCCAGCCACATTTGACATTTTTGTTGTTACAAAGCAGTTCTTGTAGTTGTGAGCCTCGTCGCAGACAAGGTAATCAAATCCCAGCTTTTCAAAGCAAAGGGAGCTATCCTTTTTGGAGGACAACAGCTTTTCCAAGCGTTCCTCAATCTGCCTTTTCTGACGTTCAAGAGCCTTTACGGAAACTCTATCGGTATCATCGACTTCCTCAAGAGCGTCCATAATTTCGTTCAGCTCACGCTCCATAAACTGCTTGCGGTACTGGTCTGACATCGGTATTCTTTCAAACTGTGTGAAAGACATAATTACTGCGTCATAATCGCCTGTTACACAACGGGCGATAAATTTCTGTCGGTTGTCCTTTGTGAAATCTTCGGGACGGGCAACCAGTAGCTTTGCATTTGGATACAATCTCATCCACTCGCTTGCCATCTGCAAGGTAAGGTGCTTCGGAACTACAACACAGCCTTTGTTGATAAGTCCGAGCCTTTTCTTCTCCATTGTTGTTGCAATCATCTCAAACGACTTGCCAGCCCCGACGCAGTGAGCAAGAAGCGTATTGCCGCCCAACTTTCCACGCAGTACAGCGTTCTCCTGATGTGGTCTAAGTTTAATTGCAGGGTTCATACCGGGAAAGGTTTGGTGTGAACCGTCATATTCTCTGCCACGAATTGCATTGAAAAGCTCATTATACCTTTCAACATATTTTTCACGGCGGTCAATATCTTCCCATACCCAGCTTTTAAAGGCTTCCTTCATCTGTCTTGCCTTTTCTTTTGCAAGCTGGGTTTCCTTTGCATTGACCTCGTAATATACCTTTCCATCAACCTCTTTTCTGTCACGGATAACCACATCACGCTGATTGAGCAGATTTTCAAAAATATGATAACTGCTAATACGACTTGTGCCGTAGGTCTGATATGCGGCAATGGAACGGTCCTGATATTTGCCCTCGATTTTGTATTCGCCCATTCTGGTGCGGGTTACGGGGTGTCCGAATATACTTGTATCAGCCTTTGCGTATTCTTTCAGAAATCTGTTGTAATCCTCAACATCAATCCAGTTCGCACCGATACGGACAGAAATTTCACTTGCTTCAAGGTTCTTCGGGATAACCTTTTCAAGAGCCGCAACATTCTTTTCAAAACTGCTGTCGATATGCTTTGCATATTCTCTTGCAATTTTCAGCTTTTCTCTGACATTGCTCGAAAGATATTTGGAAGCCTCCTCATATCCCGACAGCGGTTCATCATCCTTTATTGCGGCGGGATTTCTGAAAATATCATTGCCTAAATCGACAATCAGCTTTTCAGGCTCACAGCCTACAAGCTGTGACATATATGCAATATCCACTCTGCCTGTTCGGTCAAGGGATACCTGTAACGCCTCCTGAGGAGTATCAACCTTTGTTACAGTAACTTCGGGCTGAATGGTACGCTTTGAGAAAATCTCCGCTTTTTCTACCGTCTTTTTCTCTGCATCCACAATTTCAAGTGCCGCAAGGGTATTGAAATCATCGTCCTGCCTGAAACAGCGTTCATTCACACTGTCCGTTATATTTCCGTAAGCCTTTCTGAATTTGTCATACACGGCATTAAGTTCTGTCTGAAGCTCTTTCAGTTCTTCATCGGAACAGCCTGCCGCCTGTGCGTCGATTACCGCCATAGCCGCCTGACGTATTTTGTGCATACCCATCATTCTGTCAAGGGTTTTGCCCGTTTCGGCTACCTGCGTCATAACCTCGTTTTCACGGAAATACAGTTTTCCGTCAACAATGGTATGTGTAAAATTTCGTACCGACGGGTCGGCAGGGATAATATCGGCTTCATCCCGCTGTTTTTCTTCGGCTCTGACTGTTTCAATGCTGCCTTCGATTTTAGCAATAGCCGCTTTGAGCTGTTCCGAAAGAGGAATACTCTCATCGGCAACACAGGTTGTCACTCTGCTGTCATCGCCGTATTTGCCTTTCATTCGCTCATCCCAAGCCATAGTGCCAAGCACCATATCGGGATTATCCACGAAATACTTATTGCAAGGAATACCGTCAGCCGTTTCGCTCATATGAACCCAATCGGGAACCTCAACGGTCATTGTTTCTCTTTTCTTCAAAAAGAGAATATCCGTAGTAACTTCTGTTCCTGCGTTCTGCTTAAAAGCAGTGTTCGGAAGTCTGACAGCTCCCAACAGGTCACAGCGTTCAGCAAGGTATCGTCTTGCCTTTTCGTTCAGCTTGTCCATAGTGAACTTGCTTGTGACAAGTGCAACTACTCCACCCGGCTTCACCTTGTCTACAGACTTTGCGGCAAAGTAATCGTGTATCTTGAAATTATGCTTATCGTAGGCTTTATCGCTGACACGGTAATCTCCGAATGGGATATTACCCACAACAACATCAAAGCTGTTGTTATTAAAAGAGGTCTGCTCAAAGCCTTTAATCTGAATACGCTCCTTTGGATAGAGCTGCTGTGCGATTCTGCCCGAAATGCTGTCCAGCTCCACACCGTAAAGACGGGAATTGTCACGCATATTTTCAGGCATTTTTGAGAAAAAATTACCTACGCCCATACTCGGTTCAAGGACATTACCGCCCTCAAAACCGAATTGCGAAAGTGCCTGATATACACCGTCGGTAACTTCGGGAGGTGTATAGAAACTTGTGAGCGTTGAAGCTCTCGCCGCCTTGTATTCATCGGGAGAAAGAAGCTCACGGAGCTGTTTCTGTTCGGTTTCCCAGCCGCTTGGTGCGGCTTCGCCTAAATTACCGCCTAAACTTTCAGCGGCTCTGTCTGTTGTAAATGCCTGCGGAATACCGCCCCAGCCTACATACTTTGCCATAACCGACTGTTCTTCGGGAGTTGCATAGCGGTTCTCGGCTTCGATTTTCTGCAATACCTGTATTGCTTCAACATTCGCTTTGAACTTTGATTTTGCACCGCCTGTCACAACATCATTAGCGTTGAAATGATATGTGTATGGTACACCGCTTTTCGGCTCATTCTTTGTAACGGTTATCTTTTCGGGAGTGTTTACTGTCGGAGTTTCCGTCTGTTGTTTCTGCGTCGGATCTTCGGCTTTTTGCACAGGTGCAGAAAAAGCCTCATTTTTCAACTTTGCAAGCTCGGCAGGAACATCAAGCTCTGTATTTCTGTCTGCGATTTCGATAAACCTGTCATAATCGGAAATTTCGGTAATAGCAAAGGTTGAAGTCTGCAAAAGTGCGGCGGCAGCTTCATCAAGCTCCATCGCTTCTTCCATTTCCCATTCACCACCGTCAACGGGAGTAAGGTCGGGAGCATAAATTGTGTACTCCACACCGCCCTCGGTCTGCTGAACCTCTATATATGTTTCATCACGATTATCCATAAAAACAGCATGTTCCTTTGCATGCTCGTCTGTAATCTCTACGGGAATAGCCTCTGCTTCTGCCTTTGCTATGATTTTTTCAAGTGGTGATTGCTTCGGTTCTTCGTCGGGAGAAACCCCGTATTCCTCAAGAACCTTTTTAGCCTGTTCAATCACCGCCTCGTCATAATCGTCATCGGGAGTTTTGTTTTTCAAAGTCCGCTTTGCGTCCTTGATACGCTCGTCAATGTCCTTTTGTGTGACATATCTCCCCTCAGCAATGAGCCTGTCGATACGCTGTGAAACCTCGTTCCATTTCAGAAACGCTTCACAATCGAGAGTTGACAGCAAACCTTTTTTGTAGCTTATACCCTTTGCGTCGTGCCATTCATTGAAGCCTGAACGTCCCTGCCCTCCATCACCGTACTCACGTTTCAGAAAAGCAATCTTTTCTTTTTCGGTATGCTCTCCTTTGAAAAACTTTTCAATACGGAATTTGCCGTATTGCACACCGCTTCCGCCTGTCAGCAACTTGTCCTTTTCGTCCTCTGTCACAAAGAACTTAGGCTCATAGCTGAAATCGGATTTTGTGATAAAATCACGCTTCGGAAGCTGTAAATCTTTCAGACGGGAAAGAAGCTCTCTCGGCTTATGGAAATGGAAACGCAGTACATCTCTGTCCTGTTCGTACTGACGAACTAAGTCTTCAAGTCCGTCAATATATTTCTGTAAGGTTGCGGAATCGGTAAGACTTGCCTTAATTCTTTCTGTGCTGTCGGGAAAACCGCCCTTGAACATTTCATCGGGAATGAAATATTCTACCTCGCAATCCTGATGAAGATACCACAGCTTGCCTGCAATATCCTTCATATCGTTGTCAATCGCTCGGTCAATAATGTCCTGTGAACAGTATTCGCCGTTTTCAAGCATTTCACCGATACGCTCGGCGGCTTCGCTCCATTCAAGATGTGCGTTTTTGCCTTCAGGAAATGCGGTATTGCTTATAGCCACCGTAATTCCCGTGTTGTCCGTCCAGCTTGACACAAGTGCGGCACTGCTGAAATCGGGAGGTGCATACTTGTATCCTCTGCCGTCCTCGCCAAATTCCTTACGGAGAAATTCAGCGTTTTCGGATACGCTCTTGCCTTTCTGGAACTGTGCTACAATTCTTTCAAGGCTTCTCGGCTCGGCACTTCCTCCACGCAGGACGTGATTTACCATATCCGTTGTGGGAGCAGTATGGGATACTGCAATATTCACAGGCTTCGCTCTTGTTTTCTTTTCTGTCTGCTCTATGGGAACAGGCTCTCCGAAAAATGTGAGCTGTTCGCCCTGTGTGTAAAAGGGTTCAGGTTCAGCAAAAACAGGCTCGGAAATTTCAAGTGCCTTTTCTGGAACAAACTCAAAGCCTGCCTTTGTGATAGTTTCCTGCCACTTACTTTCGGGAGAATTGTATATATTCTTCTCTCCGCTGTCATTCACAAGGGAAATGGAATATGTAGCTGCTGATTTTACTGTCCACAGCTCTCCGTCAAGTTTGACGGTATCGCCCTCTGCCAAATCGTCTGCATAATATCCGTTGACATCGTGAGTAATGGGAGAGCGGAATATTTCAAACTGTTCCAAATCGTAGTTCTGAATATCCGTCAGCTTGTGAGGTTTACCGCCGATTTCGATATATGGGGTATCCTCATCGGTACGCTTTACGGGAACAACGGAGCTTTTTTCACCCTGCGTAACCTCTGCAAATATCTGTCCGTCCCGTTCTGAAAAACTGCGGATATGCAGGTCATTATTCGGCTTGACAACTTCAACGAAAAGTTTCGGCTTTTCATCAAGGTATTTACCCTTGTCGATAAGGTCAGCGGTAAAACTCTGTACCAAATCCCAGCTTAACTTTGACTCCTTTGTACGGGAAAGATAACTGCCCTCCCAAACGGTAAGACCGTCAGCTTCCGCCTTGTATCCTGCACGGACATCATTTATATCAAGCTCTGTATATTCTTCCATACGGAAAACAGATTTCATAAACTCACAGCGTTTATCGTAATCTTCGTTTTCCTTGAAGAACTCTGCAATTTCATCACGCTTGACCTTGAAAAATCTATCGTGCTTCATAATGCCGTTTATGATATTTTCGTCAAGAAGCGGCGGAAGCTCTGTTGTTTTCACAACCTCGTTGTTTACGATAACGGGTTCGTCCTCTGTCACAAGTTCGGGAACATACTCACGGCTCTCCGTTGCCGCTTTGATAATGTTTCTGATTTCCTCTGCCTGCGTGTCGGAAAATCTGTCGGAATGAAATCTGTCAAAGAAATGAACAGGGTCAAACGCCGTGTCTGCATAATCCATAAAGACCATACCTGCCGTTTCGTAGCTGTCAAGGCGGCGATTGAAGTCAGCGTGAAGAAATCTGTCGATAAGATTTTGAACCACTACATTCTGAGCCTGAACACGATTTCCTCCATTATCCTGTGTTCTATCGTCAGCACTCTTGTTTTCTCCCAAGTCTGTATCTCGCTGAACGTTGTCGGACGGGGGTTCTGCTGTCGATACTGTTCGTCCATCTCCTGAAAGCGTTTCTCCGCTTCGCTGTCGATTTCCCTCGGAATTATGCTCCAGCGACCCTCCATCACGAATATCTGAACCTCTGTGGGATACTCCGTTTTCACCCACTCCTGCCACATTTTGCCCCATCTGCCTATCGGCTTTTTCAGAAGTGCCTGTTCTCTGGGGTTCTGTGTGTACTGAATTTCGGGAAGATACTGTCCTGTCGGACTTAATCTGTATGTCATTGCTTCGTTCTCTCCTTTGTTTAAGAATATTTACAATTTCTCGCTCCATTTCCAAGAGAGCGTCCTTTGCCGATTGATTTACGATATTGCAGAAGCGGATAAGGTCACGGCTGTCTTTGAACATATCTGCGGCATTAAGGTTAATACCGCCCGATATTTTCATATCGCTGTCAAGCTCACAGCGGTTTGCGATTACAAATCGTACCGCTGAAACAACCGACTGCTGATATGCCGTAATATTCTTTTCTGACAGCTTTATCTGCCCTACCGCATACTGCATATCAGGCAGACGGCTTTTGATATTGTCCACAGCAACAGCCGCAATAGTTTCCTGAATGTTCTTGCAATCCTTACCGTACTTTTCATTGATAACAGTGGTAAGGTCTGCGGATAAATCCTCCGTCAGCTTCCAAAGCTCAGGAACACGCTTGCCGTTTGTCTGTGAAATATCGAAAAGGTGCTTGCATTTGCTATCCTCGCCAAACACGGCAATACTGTGTTCGCCCTTGTTTACAAGCCTGCCCAGCTTGTTCCAAGTCTCAAGAGTTGCAACCTTTGTGGCATTGGGGTTCTGCTGATATATGAGGGCAGCGTCGGAAAAACTCTGCTTATACATCTTTGCTGAAAAACGCAGAAAATGTGCAAGCTCCTGTTTATCCCGAAGCAGCTTTGTTGTTATGTCTGTCCAGTTTTCACGGACGGTTTGTAGTCTTGACAATAAATATCGCTCCTTCCGTTGGAAAATATTGAATTTTTAGAGAAGTCGTGCTATAATATAGTAAAATGTTTGCTTTGGAAAGACTACCCCAACGGTCCTTGGAAGAACCACATAAACCCACGTGAACTTTTAAAGGGGGGATGCCATATGATTATTAACGGCATTAAAGCACTTGTAAACTCCATTAAATTCACCGGAATTACCATCAACATAGGATTTATAGGTCTAAATTTCGCTGGGGGTTCTTCCAAAGCAAATATTTTTTAAACTAAAGGGGATGTAATAATTGACAACTAATAATCAAATGGGTACATGTGCATTATGCGGAAAAGAAAACATCCAGTTAATGCAAAGTCACCTTATTCCTAAAGCTGTATATAAAAGAATCAAAACATTTAAAAACTCTCGTTTTCGAGAAATGGACGATATACAAAAAATATATCAAGATGGCGAAAAAAGCCAATGCTTTGTCATGACTGCGAAGAATTTTTTAGTAAATATGAAAGAGATTTTTGCAATACCTTTTTAGATAAGTATACAGCCGACAAATTAATTCCTTCCACAATTACGCAAAATATCAACTTTTATTTACTTACCGTATCGTGGAGAATTCTATATGATGATCTATACGTGTATGATTCTTTTAAAGAACGATCTGAAAGAACGGCATTTGAAAGATTAGAATATAAAATAAGACGATATTTAAATTCAACTCACTCCCCTCAACAACAGGAACTAATAGATCAACAACTTATTACAAATTACGCCAATGGTGAACCACAATCTTTTGGCGAAGCGATTGCATTTATTGAAAATATTCAAAAGCTTCAATTGCCTGAAGATATTTCAGAAATTAAAAATTACATCTTTTCACTTTGTGAATTAGGTTACACTGCTCCCCAAATAGAATTGCTCTCACATTGTGTTACAGGTTATTCATTTTCGACTACCACAAAACAGCATTATTGTGTTATAACCTCATATCTCGGCTGGATTTTTTTAACTGTTTATCAATCTAAACATTATATTCAGATTAGCCTTGACACCACTCCATACGATAAAAGCATAACAGATATTGTTAAAGAAGAAACAAACTATATTATTCAAAACATTGTGCAAAAAAGCATTACTGTTCAAAAACAACTTGACGAAACAGGCTTAAGGGAAAAAATAAAGAAAAGATATTCAAGCCAGTAATATCCATTTTTCGCCACCCACAAATCCCCTACCATTTCAGAAGATGTTGCCTGTGTTGCATTTATATTCTGTCAACACATAGAACTGCATCAGGAAAACTTTGCTTATAACTCTATATGGAAAAACGTAGAGAATGTTCATGCAACAGCTTATATCAAAGAAACTTGTCCAACCAGTTGACACAGATAAGTTCAAATTTTAACATAAAAATTTCGTTTCTTTAGAAAATGATTTTAAAACACCATATCCCTATTATATTTAAAATAAAGTATAATAAATTAAGATTTACGAATGGAGCGTTATTATGAACAATGACACAATGCAGCCAAACGGTTGGTTCCATTTTCATAAAGGACACTATTTGGAAGATAATGTTTCAAAAAGCCTAAATAGGATTACAAATGATGGATATTCAAAAATCCAATGTAAAGATGAAAATGCAATGGACTATCTCTATACAGATGCTTGGATATTTCTACATGGTTCATGCCACTTGTTTGCTTTGGCTTTACATAAAGAATTTGGATATGAAGTGTATGAAATAAGAGATTATGATGATTATATGCGACATGTATTTTGCAAAGCAACATATAGAGGTCAAGATGTCTATATTGATGTTAGAGGTGTAACCACGGACTTTAGTGAATGTATGTCTGACTTTCAAAATATGTTTTATAACTCATTCTATTATGGAGTTTATCGTATTGTTGCTCGCAATCTTGAAGAAGATATGAAGTTGGGTGATGAGGGTGATATGACAGGATACTTATTTGCCCAATCAATTATAAAGAAATATCGTAACTTTTATGATACTTCATTATAACTACTCTAACTCAAAATGATTTTACTGCGGAAACCCAAAAGCTAAACTGGCAGTGGGCTTCCGCATTTTAATTTATGCACCACGCTTTTTCTTACCGTCCACAAACTCCTCCATCTTGAGGTTCACATACTTGCCCGTATCTTCAAGAGAAAATACCGCACTGTACTTATTTCCCTTTGATGATGTGCAATTCTTCAGCGTAACTTTGCCCTTTGAAAGCAGTTCCGCAATCTCGTCAGCCTTGTAGTTTCTGCCGATACGCTTGTCCTGCTTATAAATAAAGAATCCACACTTGTCACGTCCTGCGGAGCAACTGAAAGCCTTGCTGTTTTCTATAACAGGACTTCCACAGCGAGGACAGTTGCCTACACTTACTTTTCGTGTGACTTTGACACGATTGCCTCTGTCCTTTTCGTAAGCGATAATTTCAGAAACGCTGTTCTTGATTTCATCAAGCAGCATATCCGCATTGCCGTTGCCGTTTTCAATATCGGAAAGCACCTGTTCCCAATGTGCGGTCAACTCTGCCGATTTTACATTATCGGGAACAGAAGCCGCAAACACTCTGCCGTAATCGGTTGAAATAAGCTGTTTCTTCTTACGCTCGATATATCCTGCGGCAATAAGTTCTTCGATGATTGAAGCTCTCGTTGCGGGAGTTCCAAGACCTCTCTCCTTGACAAAGCCTTTCAGTTCCTTATCGTCAATCACACGGTCAATGTTTTCCATAACCGCAAGCAATGTACTTTCCGTAAAATGCTTTGGCGGCTTTGTTTCGCCCTGTTTTACCTCAATGTTATCTGCAGTAAAGGTTGCGTTTTCGGAATAAAGTACAGATAACACCTTGTCTGTTTCCTCATCAAGCTCCGCAGGCTCGGACAACTTGTACTGCTTCCATCCCCATTCAATCGGAGTTTTGACAGTCAGCTTGAAAATCTCATCCTCAACAAGAAATTCGTACTTTGCTTCGGAGTAGATATACGGCTTGTCAACGGCACAAAGGAAACGGTTGATTACCAGTTTTACAATACGCTGTTCGTTATCGTCCAACTTCTCATCGTCAAGCCTGCCGATGAGATTTGTAGGAATAATGGCGTGGTGATCCAAAATCTTGCTGTTGTCAATGATACGCTTGTCAATCACAAGCCCCTGCTCCTGCAAATGCTGAACACGCTCGCCGTCATATCCCGCAAGGCACTTTACGATACTCTCGACAAGCGGTATCATATCGTCCGAAAGATAACTGCTGTCTGTACGAGGATAGGTAAGGAGCTTCTTTTCATAAAGGCTCTGTGCCGCCTTTAACGTATCGGCGGCTGTCATACCATACACATCGTTTGCCTCCTGCTGTAAGGAAGTCAGACTGTGAAGCAAGGGACGGTTTTCCTTTTTCTGCTCTGTTTTTGAGGAAGATACAACGGCAATCTTTCCGACGCATTTTGCCCTCACGGTTTCTGCCTGCTCTGCGGTATCGAAAACATTTTCACATTCAGCACCGTTTTCAAGGACTACCTTGTAAAACGGTCTTTTTGTAAATGCCGCAATCGCTTCATCACGGTTCGCAACGAGATTAAGGACAGGGGTCTTAACTCTGCCAACCTTGTGGCTGTCATCATTTACAATACTGTAAAGACGAGAAAGACTCATACCGAGTATCCAGTCTGCCTTTGCTCTTGTGAAGCCTGCCGCAAAAAGGTTGTCCTTTTCATTTCCGTCAAGCAGATTCTTCATACCCTGCTTGATACTTTCATCGGTAAGTGAGGAAATCCAAAGGCGTTTTGTCGGCTTCGTACAACCAAAGTAGTTGTATATGTAACGGAAAATACATTCGCCCTCACGCCCAGCGTCACAGGCATTGATAATTTCCGTTACATCATCACGGCTGATGAGCTTTTTAAGCAGCTTAATCTGACCGCCGTAGCCGTTAAGCGGAAGCAGCTTGAACTCATTTGGAATAAGAGGAAGTGTGTCAAGCTCCCAGCTTTCCCAGCCGTAATCTTCGGGCATTCCGATACCGAACAGATGTCCGAGAGCGTTGGTTACAATGTAGCCGTTGCCCTGCCAGTAAAATGTTTCGCCTTCGGAAATCTTTTCCGTTGCTCCTATGCAATAGGCAATGGAAGCGGATACCGAGGGCTTTTCTGAAATGATAAGTCTAAACATATTAAACTGCCTCCTTTTCTTTTTTCAGCAACATCGCTGCAGGAATAATCAAATTCTGTTTGAGAATATCCGAAACATCGGTTGTTATATCAATAATTTAATAGATTTCTAATTATCTCTTTAGATGTTCTTATATGCCGGTATAGCCCGTTATTCCGGGCTTTTCCGGCACTTTTCATATCGGAAGAACCTCACAAATCTTTTTATTACCCCTCATGTTTTCACTCTCAAAAGTAGTAAAAGTAGTAGTAAATTCTGCGTACTACTTATGCCGCCTTGGTTTCCTCGGCGTTTTCCGCCGCAGTTTCCG
>ERZ791635.685-NODE-685-length-17487-cov-3.71965_pt1 | contig 17487 bp, 16 predicted proteins | sample MGYA00510056_ERZ791635 | MGnify/ENA primary metagenome ERZ791635 (study PRJEB30046, sample SAMN00715187) | human gut metagenome | study: EMG produced TPA metagenomics assembly of the A metagenome-wide association study of gut microbiota in type 2...
TCCCCCGTTGAATTATCGGAAAGGATTATTGATTTGAACGGAAAGGATTATTGATTTGAACGGAAAGGATTGCTGAACTGAATGGGGAATTACTGAACTGAATAGTGAATATAATGAATTTAAATAATAAGTTGGCTGATTTGAATGAAAATGGAAGTAGGTTGATGCAACTCAACTGTCCTTAAAGACCGTATACATCAACCTACCTGAATATATAGTGAATGGGTTTGATTTTAACCGATCACTGCTGTGATATCTTCTACAATCTGTTCATCCGTCAGATGATTGGCACGGAGAAACTCCTGTATATCATATCGGTCAACAAATTCTTTTTTAGCTCCAAAGTTCAGAACTTTCATGTTTGTAGCACCATAATAACGGGCAATCTTTTCACCGAAACCGCCATCCAATACACCGTCTTCCAACGTAATCACTAATTCGTGATCTGCTTTCAGTTCATCCATCAGTTCGTTGTCTACACCGGTGATGTAACGCGGATTGATGAGTGTTGCGTCAATATTGGCTTTTTCTTTCAGAAGTGATGCAACCGACTGTCCCAATCCATAGAACGAACCTAAAGCAAGAATGGCTACTTTTGATCCACGATGCGTCACTTTATAGCGATTGAGAACACTATAATCAGTCTCCACCGGTTCCCCACAAGTAATTACATCTGTTGCCGGTACACGGATAGCAACCGGGTATTCATTTTGGCGGATACTCCATTCTAGCATAGCAAGATATTCCTCTTTGCAAGTCGGTGCCAGATAAACCATATTAGGAATATTGCTGATGAGCGGAATATCGAAGAAGCAGAGGTGAGTTACATCATTCATTCCGGACAGTGTTCCCCAGAATACCAACAAAACAGCCGGGTTATTATTGATACAGAGGTCTTGCGAAAGTTGATCGTATGAACGTTGGATAAATGTACTATACACTCCGTAAACAGGTTTTCCGCCATTGGCTGCGATACCCGAAGCAAGAGCTACTGCGTGTTCTTCTGCAATGCCGACATCTACAAACTGTTTGCCAGCTTCCTTGCGGCGGTCCGGAGTGAATCCGAGAACGGCAGGAGTACCCGAAGTGATTGTCACCACACGAGAATCTTCTTCCATCTTTTTCAGCAGATATTGAGCGGTTACTTCGCTGTAATCTTCTTCCTCATAATTGACTTTTGCTTCTCCGGTTTCCGGATTGAATGGAGTGCGCCAGTGATAAGTCTCTTTATCCTGTTCGGCACGTTCATAACCTTTACCTTTCAAAGTGTTGATGTGTACTACTATCGGATGCTGAATATCTTTCACTTTGGAGAATGCTTCAATCAACGCCTGTACATCGTTACCGTCATTTACATATATATAATCCAGACCCATAGCCTTGAAGAAGTTACATTCGCACTGACCGTTGCTGTCACGCAATTCTTTCAGGTTCTTATATAGTCCACCGTGATTTTCGGCAATAGACATCTGATTGTCATTGACAATAATAATCATGTTAGTACCAAGCTCTGCTACATAATCCAATCCTTCGAAAGCTTCACCTCCGCTTAAAGAACCATCCCCTATGACGGCTATGATATTTTCATTGCCGCCTGTAAGGTCACGTCCCTTTGCCAATCCGCTGGCCAGACTGACAGAAGTGGAAGTATGTCCAATGATGAAGAAGTCATGTTCACTTTCTTGCGGTTCGGTATAACCTGATACGTTGTCGTATTTTTCCGGATGAAGGAACGCATCTTTACGACCGGTCAGCATCTTGTGTACATAACTCTGGTGCGATACGTCAAATACAATTTTGTCTTTGGGCGAATTGAATACATAATGTAAAGCAATCGTTGCTTCCACCATTCCGAAATTAGGTCCGAAATGCCCGCCATGCTCACTTAATTTTTGCAGGAGTGCTGCACGGATTTCTCCACCTAATTCGTTTAGCTCTTTTTCCGACAGTTTCTTAACATCTGCAGGAGAATAAATATTTTCTAAATACATATCAAACAGTTTTTCTAAATAATGTTTTTACTTATTTCTTTATGACACTGCAAAGATACAGCAGGATTTGAAATCTGTTTGTATATGAATTACGGATTGTTTTACCTATATTACAGTTCCCTTATTTGAGGGACTATATTTTTATGCTAAAGCCTGATTTCTGTATTCATTAGGCGTGCATCCGACGCGTCTTTTGAATAATCTGCAGAGATGTTGCGGGTATTGGAATCCTAACGAATAAGCTATCTGGCTGACGGTTTCTTCCGTATCGACAATACGTTCTTTGGCTAGTTCGATTACTTTGGTCTGAATATGTTCCTGTGGAGTTTTTCCTGTTTCTTTTTTTACCATATCACCAAAGTAGTTGGGGGAGAGATAGACTTTATCAGCAAAGTACTTCACGGAAGGTAACCCGTTTTGTATGGGAAGTTGATCTTGGAAATATTCATCCAGAAGTTGTTCAAACTTTGTAAGAGCATCTTTATTGGCACTGTTCCGGGTGATAAACTGCCGTTCATAAAAACGCATACAGTAGTTCAGTAACAGTTCGATATTCATGGCGATTAATGCTTTGCTATGTTTATCGATACCATGCTCAAGTTCGATACTGATTTTCTTCAGGCAATCCATGACTATTTCCTTTTCCTGATCTGAAAGATGTAAAGCCTCGTTTACTGCATAAGAGAAGAAAGTATATTTCTTAATATCTTTTCCAAGTGAGGTGCCGCGAATCAGGTCCGGATGGAAAATAATACCATAAACAGCCGGATTGATTTCATCTTCAATGGTACTCACACCGGCTGTCTGACCTGGGGCAAAACAGACAATGGTTCCTTCTTGGTAATCATAATACTGACGACCATATTTAATGTCACAGCTCTTGCTCTCTTTTAGGAAAAGAGCATAAAGACCATAGTTCATCTGGATATGGTTAACTGTTTTCGTTGCTTTGGTCAAGTCGATGACACTAACCAAAGGATGCAATGTTTCCAGTCCGTACAGTTCGTTATACTGATTTACATTCTCTAGTTTTATAACTTTATCCATGGCTTTTGGTATTTGGAATCGGTAACAAAGATACAGATAAATGTTCTGTTTTCATAGTAGGGAAATGACTAATCTGTAATTGGGGTTATCATACCCGTAATCCGTCTACAACGGCTTCTTTATATTCTTCTGACCTTTGCCATGTTAAATAAAACTTGATGAATCAGAGGAAATTAATAAAAGAGAGAATATGGATAGAAAGCATTTTTTGAAAAGCGTGTTACTAACAACCGGAGGCGTACTATTAGGTGGTACGACTATTTATCGGTGTTTGAATAGTAAAGAAACGACAGACACTTCACTTCCTTCGCTAATCGATAAAACACATCAGGGAAATATGAAAAAGATACTTGTAATAATGAGTGCAGGCACAAAACGCGGCAATACAGACCGACTGACCGATGCATACATTAAAGGATTGGTAGAGCGCGGACATTCTGTGACGAAGGTTTATCTGGGTAGTATGCGGATAGAAGGGTGCCGGGGATGTGGAGTTTGTCAGCGTCTTGCACATCAGTGTACTGTTCGCGACGACATGCAGGATATATATCCTTTGTTTGCGGAATGTGATACAGTGGTTATGGCTTCTCCTCTTTACTTTTGGACAATCACGGCAAAGCTGAAATCGTTCATTGATAGACTTTATGCCATTTCTGTCGATGATAAATATCCTCAAAAAGATTCGGTATTACTGATGACAGCCGGTGATGATAATGATACGACCTTCGAACAGCCCATACGATATTTTCGTCTTCTCAATCAGGCGTTAGGTTGGAATGAAGTGGGATTATATTGTGCCGGCGGTTCTACCGGATGCGAGAAACTGGCACGGCAGATTGATAAAGTACATCTTGAAAACGCCTATAAAATGGGATTGGAATTATAAATAGCATATAGTAACTATGGAACAAAAAAATAAATTAAAACTCAATTCGGGCGGTTTGCTCGTCTTTATCCTTACGGTCGGTGTATTTGGAATTATAAACACCGAAATGGGAGTAGTGGGGATCCTGCCCTTGATAGCCACAACTTTTAATGTTTCCGTACCTCAAGCCGGCTGGACGGTAAGTGTTTTCGCATTGGTGGTGGCTGACGCGTCAGCCCCTGTGACTCCTTTATTATTTTCGGGGATTAACCGGAAGAAAGTAATGTTGCTGGCATTGGGATTGTTTACAATAAGTAATGTAATATCCATGTTTACCTCTAATTTCACAGTATTGTTGATTGCTCGGATACTTCCCGCTTTCCTGCATCCGGTATATGTCTCTATGGCTTTTACAGTAGCCGCGGCGTCTGTCAGCAAGGAACAGGCTCCCAAGGCTGTTTCTAAAGTCTTTGTCGGTGTGTCCGCCGGCATGGTGCTGGGCGTTCCGGTGACTAGTTTTATTGCCAGCGAAGTTTCGTTCTCCATGGCGATGTTGTTTTTCACTGTTGCAAACGCATTAGTCTTTGTTGCTACGATTCTGTTTATCCCTTCCATGCCTGTAAAAGAAAAAGTATCTTATGGTGCACAGCTTAGCGTATTGAAGAAAACAACGATGTGGTATTCAATTATTGCTGTTACCTTAATTAATGGAGCTATGTTCGGATTCTTTAGCTATATGTCGGATTACCTGAAAAAAGTAACGGAGGTCCCATATAATGTGATAAGTGCAGTGTTGCTCGTATATGGTTTGGCAAATATTGTGGGTAATGTGATGGCGGGGAAACTGCTATCAATAAATGCCAAACGTTCAATTATCCTTATGCCTTTTGCATTATTGGTTTCATATATCTGTCTGTTCATCGTTGGAGAATGGATTGGAGCTATGGTGATTGTCATCCTTATTTTAGGCGTATTGGCGGGTATAGCAAGTAATAATATGCAATATATGATAGCAGATGCTGCTCCCGAAGCACCAGACTTTGCCAATGGAATGTTTCTGACTTCAGCCAATTTAGGAACGACGATTGGTACAGCTATATGCGGAGCTTTTATTACAGAGATGGGCACACGATATTCTGTTTTCGGCTCGTTGTTTTTCCTGATTGCGAGTATTGTATTCGTTTATCTGCGGGTTCGCGTAGCGCATATCCGGAAGCAGGTTAATATCAATATTGTAACAGAATAATAAAAAAATATAATCTGTAATTGGGGTTATTATGTCAGTAATTCATCTACAAAAGGTCTCTTTCTTTCATCGTATTTTTGCAATGTAGAAAGTAGACAATCAATTCTTTAATAATTAAAAATAAGAGATATGAAACGGATTTTATTATTAACAACTGTATTTATGATGATGCTTGGAACTAGTTTTTCTTCTGCACAGACAGATGCAGATAACTTTTATAAAAGTGATTTGGTAAGTGTGGAGAAAGTTTCTTTTTCCAACCAGTATAAAATGAAGGTAGCCGGAAATTTGTTTCTGCCTAAGAATATGAAAGAAGGGGACAAATACCCTGCAATCATTGTCGGACATCCAATGGGAGCTGTCAAGGAACAGAGCGCGAATCTTTACGCAACGAAAATGGCCGAACGGGGGTTTGTAACACTCTCCATAGACCTGTCTTTTTGGGGTGGGAGTGAAGGCGAGCCGCGCAATGCTGTTCTGCCGGAAGTTTATGCGGAAGACTTTAGTGCCGCAGTTGATTTTTTAGGTACCCGTCCGTTTGTTGACCGGAATCTAATTGGAGTAATCGGTATTTGCGGTAGTGGAAGTTTTGCTATCAGTGCAGCGAAAATAGACCCTCGCCTTAAAGCCATTGCGACAATCAGTATGTACAATATGGGTACGGCTAGCCGTAACGGGTTAAAACACTCATTGACATTGGAACAGAGAAAGCAAATAATGGCTGAAGCGGCAGAACAGCGTTATGCTGAATTTTTAGGTGGAGAAACTAAATATACAGGTGGCACTGTACATCAACTGACAGAAAAGTCCAGTCCGATTGAACGGGAGTTCTATGAGTTCTACCGTACACAAAGAGGAAAATTTACCCCCGACGGAGCAACTCCTATGACCACCACTCATCCTACACTTTCAAGCAATGTGAAATTTATGAATTTCTATCCTTTCGAAGATATTGAGACTATTTCACCCCGCCCTATGCTTTTCATCACCGGTGAAAATGCCCACTCACGTGAATTTAGTGAAGACGCCTACCGATTCGCTGCCGAACCTAAAGAACTGTATATAGTACCCGGTGCCGGACACGTAGATCTTTACGATCGTGTGAGCCTTATTCCATTTAATAAACTGGAATCCTTCTTTAAGGAATATCTAAAGAAATAAGTTTTAATACTATAAATATGAGATACTATATAATAGCAATTCTTACTATGCTGACATTATCGGTCGGTTCCGCATCATGTAGCGAAGATGAACCTATACAGGGAACAGGTCAACAAGTGACTCCGGGTAATGGTTCTGGTTCCGGTGATAATGGCAGTAACAATAATGGCAATAATCCCGATGATAATGACGACAATAACGATGATACCCCAGTGAGCAATAATCTTAAAATAACAATCGGACCTGTTTCATTCAATGCCACATTGGACAATAATGAGACAGCGAAAGCATTTAAGAGACTACTCCCTATGACAGTGGATATGTCCGAACTGCATGGTAATGAAAAATATTATTATCTGTCGAAAGGTTTGCCGACAGCGTCGTCCAATCCCGGGACTATTCGGACAGGTGACTTGATGCTTTACGGTTCCACTTGTGTGGTCTTATTTTATGAAACCTTTTCCACTTCATATACTTATACCCGTTTAGGACGTATAACAAATCCTTCAGGACTGGCCTCCGCCCTTGGTTCAGGAGGCGTAAATGTAACTTTTGAAATAACAGATTAAAGAATAAACTAATGGAACAAATAAGAAATAAAGAATATGGAGGCGAACGTCCTCTGTTCGCGACCCACGACCTTCAACTGGAAGATGTAACAATTCACGCCGGTGAATCTGCATTGAAAGAATGTAGTAATATTATAGCAATCAACTGTCGCTTTGAAGGAAAATATCCTTTTTGGCATACCAACGGATTCATTGTGAAAAACTGTCTCTTTACAGAGGGAGCCCGATGTGCTGCTCTATGGTACTCTCAAAGTCTGCAAATGGCAGATACCTTGGTAGAAGCACCGAAGATGTTCCGTGAAATGGATGGAATAAAACTCGAAAACGTGCAGTTGCCTAATGCTTTGGAAACGTTTTGGTATTGTCGTAATATAGAGCTGAAGAACGTACAGATTGATAAAGCGGATTACCTTTTTATACACAGTGAGAATATTAAGATACAAAACTATGCCCAAAACGGGAACTATTCGTTCCAATATTGCAAGAATGTAGAAATCCGTAATGCAGTTATCAACTCCAAAGATGCTTTCTGGAATACGGAAAATGTAACAGTCTATGATTCCGAGCTGAACGGAGAATATCTGGGCTGGCATTCTAAAAACTTACGTTTGGTAAATTGCAGGATTTCGGGGACTCAACCGCTTTGCTACGCACATGATCTGGTGATGGAAAATTGTACGATGGCAGAAGATGCTGACCTTGCTTTTGAACACAGTAGTGTGAAGGCAACGATTAAAAGTCCCGTTCATAGCGTAAAAAATCCTCGTACGGGAAGTATTGTTGCCGAAAGTTTCGGAGCAATCATTTTGGACGAAAATATTAAATCACCAGCAAATTGCGAATTGAAACTTTGGGACGATCTAACCTGTTTTGATTGAAATATGAAATATAATTTCGATGAAATTATTCCACGCAGAGGTACGAATTCCTATAAATGGGATTCGTCCGCAGATGCGGATGTCTTGCCGATGTGGGTGGCTGATATGGATTTCCGTACAGCTCCCCCCGTCGTGGAGGCATTGAAGAAGCGGGTGGAACATGGGGTTTTCGGATATGTACGCGTACCTGACGCATACTACGAAGCGATAACCAATTGGTTTGCACGACGACATGCCTGGCGGATAGAAAAAGAATGGATTATTTATACTACCGGAGTTGTGCCGGCAATATCTGCTGCAATTAAAGCACTGACAGTACCCGGCGATAAAGTGATGGTACAGACGCCTGTATATAACTGCTTTTTCTCCTCTATCCGTAATAACGGGTGCGAGATGATTGCCAATCCTTTAGTATATAGAAACAGAGGGTATCAGATTGACTTTGATGATTTGGAGAAGAAAACTTCCGATCCGAAGGTAAAACTCATGTTGTTATATTATGTAATCCGCATAATCCTGTCGGAAGAGTATGGAGTAAGCAGGAATTAAGGCAGATAGGTGAGATTTGTATTCGGAATAATGTGTTTGTGATTGCTGATGAAATTCATTGTGAATTGGTTTTTCTGGGGCATGAATATACTCCTTTCGCTTCTATATCAGAAGAGTTTCTTATGAATTCGGTAACCTTTGTTTCGCCTAGCAAGGCTTTTAATCTGGCAGGGCTTCAGATAGCCAATATTATTTCTGCAGATGCAAATGTACGGGTGAGAATAGATAAAGCGATTAATATAAATGAAGTTTGTGATGTGAATCCTTTCGGAGTGGAGGCGTTGATGGCTGCTTACAATGAGGGCGAAGAATGGCTGGAAGAACTTAAAATCTATTTGTTTGCGAATTACATCTATTTAAAAGGTTATTTTGATGAATATCTTCCGGAATTTCCCGTAATGATGTTGGAAGGTACATATCTGGTTTGGGTGGATTGCTCGGTCTTGAATCAAACGTCAGCAGAAATAGTAAAAGACTTGTTGAAGAAAGAAAAACTTTGGGTGAACGAAGGCAGTCTGTATGGAGAGACTGGTGAAGGGTTTATCCGTATCAATATTGCGTGTCCGCGACAGCGGTTGATAGAAGGATTAAACAGATTGAAGCGGGTACTGAAATCATAAATACGAATGAAAAGAAGTAGTTAGAAAAAAGAACGCTCAAACGGTAAATATAACATACTCCGTTTGAGCGTTTCTCTTATTAAGAAATCTTTTTGGAATGATGGGGGAGAAAACGATAAGTTATATCCTCCATTATTCCATTTTCTATGTGGTACAACCGTTGATTGGTCGTTTCAGATTTTAATCCTCCCAGAGACTCGATGTAAGGTCCTAACTTTATATATTGGAAATGAGATACATCAAAGTGCTCCGGCAGCTTGCTCTTCCCGGAGTACCATCCGACTTTTACCGGAGTGATGGTCTGCTTGTGTAAAAAAGCAGCTAATTGTTCCACTTCTGCGGGTGAAGCATCACCGCCCATGAAACAGACACAGGTAATTGCTTTTCCATATTTACCGAGCAGGGTAGAAAGACTTTCTTCCGTCAATGGTTCTCCTACGTCTTCCATCAGATATGCACTGTGGCACCCTTTACAATGGTTGGGGCAGTTGGAGAGGTTGATGGCTAATGTCACCTCATCCGGTATCTCCTGAAAAACAATATCATAATCAGCGTACCGGAGCATAATATCTTAAATCGGCCTCCTTTTGCCGTGCTTGGGAGAAATTGCTGATACGCTTCATATATCCGATGACGCGGGTCAGATAATCCACATTCTCGCTGTGACATTCGGGACATTCATGCAAATACCGTTTGTCGATATGATGGCATTTGTTACATACTGTATTCGGAATATTGAATGTGAAGTAGTTGCAACCTTCGGTAGCGGCAACACGAAGCAACTGCCGGTATTGCTCTTTGCTAAGATGCTCTTCCAGATTCATGTGCAAAGCCGAACCACCCGTCAGATGCTCGATATAACGATGCCCGTGCAGGCGGAATTTATCGACAATGTTCAGCGATTTGTCTTCTACAATATAGAAATAGCTGTTGTAACATTCGCGGTAAGTCTGGAATCCGGCTTCCTTGTCCCATTTCGCGTGTTTCACACCCACATTTTCGGCAGGAATCATTTCGCAGTTGAAAAGTACTTCTTTGGTACGATATTTCTTATTGTATTTCTCAATCATGCCGAGAATCTCCTGCACAAAAGCCTCGTATTTCGGATTGTCGTTGATGTCGATTCCCATAAATTGGGCTGCTTCCACCAGTCCGTTCACGCCGATAGTCAGATATTGGCGGCTCATATTGATATAACCCGCATCAAACAAAGGTAACATACCCTTTGCCTGCAATAATTTCAGGTTCTCATTATAGGCAAGCTGTACTTTGTGAACTAGGTCTACTACTTCTTCCAGGAAGAAAGGGTAGAGGATACCTGATTTCACAGCATGCTGTATACAACGGTTCAGATTGATGGTCAACACGCTCTTCGAACCGGTAGAGACTCCTCCGGCTCCCAGTGTATAACTAAAGCCATTGTCCTGTATTTCATTACGTAGACGGCAGCAGCTACTCAAAGAGTCGGCATTGTCACTCATATAGGTGAAGAATGAATGTCCTTCGGCATACATTTCAGCGGTGAAGTCGCCATATTCCTTATCCAGTACATCGCCGTCTTTGGTCAGGAGTGCCATTGTCTCTACAGGGAATGTCAGAACGGTGCGTGTACGCTCCTTATTAAACCATTTCATAAAACGCTTCTGCAACCAGCTAAGCGAATCCCAGTCGGGTTTGCTTCCGTCGGGGAAAACAAAGTGCTCGAAAAGGCTATTGAAATAATACTTGTCATAATAAGCCACATTCCAGAAAACTGCTTGGAAATTGCGGGCACCCGTAGGCTGGTTGATGGAATATACGATTTGCTCGAAACAGTCTGTGATGATTTTATCGATCGATCTTTGTTTCAGAGACAAGTCTGCCAGTTTATCCGGATGTTTATAATAGTCCTGTCCGTATTCCAAACCAATGAAATAGTTCATGTACATCAGGAATTCAGGAGTGGCACATGCGCCGCTTAGCATACTGGATACGATAAATACCATGTTGATAAATCCTCCGCAGAAGGATTTCAGATTGGTCGGGGCGGTAGAATTGCCTCCTACTGCTGTTGTTCCTGCTATCAGCCAGGGATACATAGTAATACTGGCACAGTAGTTCGCCAGATTGGTTTCATCATTTTTGTAGATGAAGTGATGATTCAGGAGTTCCAAATAACGGTCGGAAGCCTCTTTACCATACATATCCCTCAAACGGTCTGTCAGCAGGCGGCGGTTGAGGCGGATGAAATTGGATTTGGGCAGTTCTCCTATCAGCGTGGCGATATTCTTGTTTTCCACATTGGCGTTGGCATCGTACTTGCTACCGCTGGCAGGGTTGGAAGCATCGCAATAATCCATGAGGAATTTAAGTTTGTCTCTGACTTCACGGTCTTCCAAATGTTTTTGACGATACAGCATATACGCTTTGGCCACGCTGTAATAATGTTCTGCCATCAAGGCGACTTCCACCTGGTTTTGGATTTCCTCTACGTTTGTTCCGTCACTGATACTGACACGGCTTAACACATTGGTTATCACATCTTGTGTAGCAAAACTACCTACTGATAAAAATGCCTTGGATATGGCATTTTTGATTTTGTCGAGGGAAAAAGCTTCTTTTTTCCCGTCTCTTTTGATAATGAATATCTCCGAACTAATCATACCTATATTTTAAGAATTAACAAAATAGATTTAGTGCCTACATAGTTATTCATGCACGACAATTTCTGGAGACTTGTAATAAAATGGACCTGTACGATTCGTTCTATTGCCTTTCACCCGAAAGCCTGGAATAACGGAAATTTTATCGGCAGGTCTTCTGACTTGTTTTTGTTGTGGCGCCTTCCCGATCCGTTTCATGAATCAGTGGCAAATGAATGCCATAACATTTCTCTTTTTTATGAGAGAGATAAAACTTACAGCTACGGGGATAGTTCCGGATTTTCACTGGATTCCCTTTTAATTCCGTCTGGTGATAATGCCATTCCGGAAACCGATGTTGGCGGCAAAGTTAGAAATTAAATCAAGATTCCAATTGAAAAGGAAGAAAAATATTCGCTCTTTATCAGAACGATATATGGCATTAACAACCTGATAACTTTCCGTTTATGTTCTATTCTTCGCATTTTAGTAGAGTCCGGTTTATGTATTTCCTGCCTGATGGATGAATGAAAGTGTAGAATAATGAAATAAGATGCATAATGGTTAGCGATGTTGGGATCCCTTTCTCTTCAGGGAATGAGGCGTTTGCATTGATGTTTCCATATTTTAGATTTTTCGAAAGCATAATAGATGTTAATAGGGCTCATGGCTTGCGAACTAATTTTTGATATGATATGTTGTTTAAAGTGAATAACGAATTAAAAAATAAACTAGAAAGTTAGACATGAACAAACAATACATTTCTAATGATTTAGCAGATAAAACATTACATTTAAAACTTATGAATATGAGAAAATCTATTATTTTATTAGCTTTTATATTGGGTGGCTTTACAGTAGCAAATGCCCAATCAGTTGTAGAAGGTACCAAACTTACAGATAATTGGTCTGTCGGAGTAAATGCCGGTGGAGTTACTCCCCTTACTCACAGTGCTTTCTTTAAAGGTATGCGTCCCACTTTTGGAGTGGGAGTCTCAAAGCAATTAACTCCTATCTTCGGTTTGGGATTCCAAGGAATGGGATATATCAATACCACATCCAGTAAAACGGCTTTCGATGCTTCGGATGTCAGCGTATTGGGTAAAGTCAATTTGATGAATCTATTTGCAAGTTACACTGGCGAACCTCGTTTGTTTGAAGTGGAAGCTGTGGCCGGAATGGGTTGGTTACATTATTATGTGAATGGCGATGGCGATCAGAACTCCTGGTCTACGCGTTTGGGATTGAATTTCAATTTCAACTTGGGTGAAAGTAAAGCATGGACATTAGGAATCAAACCTGCCATTGTGTATGATATGCAAGGTACTTACCCTGAAACAAAGAGCCGTTTCAATGCTAATAACGCAGGTTTTGAGTTGACAGCCGGATTGACATATCACTTTAAGACAAGTAACGGAACACATCATTTTGCCAAAGTGAGAGTATATAATCAAGCCGAAATTGACGGACTGAACTCTTCAATCAATGCACTTCGTGCAGATGTAAACAACAAAGATGGTGAGATCAGCAATGCAAACCAACGTATCAACGGATTGCAGGAAGAACTTGAAGCATGCCGCACAAAAGTGGTTCCGGTGGAGACTGTAGTGAAAACCGCCCGTGTACCTGAATCTATCATTACTTTCAGACAAGGTAAATCGTCAGTTGACGCTTCACAACTTCCTAATGTGGAACGTGTAGCTTCTTACCTGAAGAAATATGCTGATTCTAAAGTGGTTATTAAGGGATACGCTTCTCCGGAAGGTAGTGTTGAAGTGAATGCCAGAATTGCCGCAGCACGTGCAGAAGCTGTAAAAACGATCTTGGTCAACAAGTATAAAATCAGTGCATCTCGTATCACTGCTGAAGGTCAGGGTGTAGGCGATATGTTTACTGAACCGGATTGGAACCGTGTAAGTATATGTACTATTGAAGATTAAACTGATATATTACAGAAATAGAATAATGAAGGCTGCCCCCAAAAGGCAGCCTTTGTTGCATATCTTGGGTTGTATTTTTTATACTCTGAAAGTTTAGTAAACAGATTTCTTTGTACATTACATAAAATGGTTATTTTTGCAGGTATTGTTCATGCGCGTTCTGTGTTGAGTGTGCAAATATCAACCATTAAAAACTGTATTATGAAGAGAGTATTCGTTTTTCAAGATTTTAAATCGCAGAAATTCTGGAGCATAGAGGTAGTCGGAACAGATGTTACTGTAAATTATGGTAAGTTGGGGACCGACGGACAAACACAAGTGAAAAACTACGCAACGACTGAAGAAGCTGAAAAAGCAGCCAGCAAACTGATTGCGGAAAAGACCAAAAAAGGGTATGTAGAAACTGCTGAAGAAACTGCACGTGAAATGAAAGTGGAAGCCAAGAAATATACTTTGAGTTATGATGAGTATGAAAACAATGTGAATCTTCTGGATAAGATATTGAAAGATAAACATCTCTCTGAATATAAACAAATAACAATCGGTTGTTGGGATTATGAGGGTGGCGACTGTTCTGCCTTATTACAGGGAATGATTGAAAATAAGGAGAAGTTCGCACAAATAGAAGGCTTGTTCTGGGGAGATATTGAGCAGGAAGAACAGGAGATTTCATGGATTGAACAAGCTGATATTAGTCCGCTGCTCGATGCCATGCCTAAATTGAAAGATCTGAAAATCAAAGGAACCAATAATCTGCGTTTGGGAAAGACTTCACGGCCGGAGTTGCGGTCACTCGAAATTATCAGTGGTGGCCTGCCTACCGAAGTGGTAGAAGATATTCTTGGTTCTGATTTCCCCAATCTGGAAAAACTGATTCTATATGTTGGTGTGGAAGATTATGGATTTGAAGCTGATATTGAGATATTCCGTCCGTTGTTCTCCAAAGAACGTTTCCCGAAGCTGACTTATCTGGGGATCGTCAACTCTGAAGAACAGGACAAGATTGTAGAAATGTTCCTGGAGTCGGATATTCTTCCCCAACTTGAAACAATGGATGTTTCGGCTGGTACTCTCAAAGATGAAGGTGCCCAATTATTGCTGGATAATATGGATAAGATCGCTCATTTGAAGTTTATCAATATGCGCTATAATTATTTGAGCAAGGAGATGAAGAAACAGTTGCAGAGTCTCCCTATGAAAATAGATATTGCTGAAACTGAAGAGGCAGATGAATATGATGGTGAATTGTGGTATTACCCGATGATTACAGAATAGGAGATGCAGATAATCGTTGTCAGCAACTCTCTGTCCAAACGTATAGAATACTTTATTGAAGCAGGCAAACACTTGCAGACGGAAGTTCGTTTTATGACTTACGGGGAACTTTTTAACTGCTTGCCGCAACTACGGCAGGCAGTTATCAAACTGGAACCTTGTGTAAGCGATGAAACGAATTTCCTGAAATATGCGCTGTTGAATCAGGCATATAAGGAGACACTGCAACGTTTAGGCGAGATGAGGCTATCTGATGACGTGTGCTTTGGACGTGTCCTTTTTGAATACTCCCCATGCTTTATTACGTGCTCTTGATAAAAAGGAAACTAAACAAGTGTTGATGGACAGAGGGTTGAAAGTGACTCCGATGTTACCTTCTCCCCGTTCTTTTGATGAGTTGAGAGAGCTTCTTGCCGATTGCGGTAGAGGATGCTTTTTGAAACCCCGTTACGGTTCGGGGGCGGGAGGTATTATGGCTGTTCGCTATCAACCCAACCGGAATAAATGGGTAGTCTATACTACCTTACAACAAGTGGACGGAGTCATTCATAACACCAAACGTATCCACCGTTTGAGTACGGAAAAAGAGATGATCCCGTTGGCGGAAGCGGTGATGCAAACAGAAGCTATTTTAGAAGAATGGATTCCTAAAGAGCAGTTGCAGGGAGAGAATTATGATCTCCGGGTAGTGTGCCGGGAATCTGAAATTGATTATATCGTTGTGAGATGCAGTAAAGGAAGCATAACCAATCTGCATCTGAACAATAAGGCACATTGGTGGAACGAATTGTCTTTGCCGGAAGTAGTGCGGCAACAAATCTATTTTCAGTGTCAGGAAGCGGTTCAATCTTTGGATTTGCAATATGCCGGAGTGGATGTACTGATAGAGAGAGGAACAGATATTCCTTATATAATAGAAGTCAACGGACAGGGAGATCATGTGTATCAGGATATGTTTGCTCATAATTCTATTTATATTCAACAGATAAAAAACATAAAAAAGAGATATAACCATGCAAATAGATGAACTGCCGGCTGGCGAACAGACCCAAAATCCGGATCTGGATATGAATCAGGTGGTGGGTACTCATGATATATTGATGCTTTGCTTTGATACCTTGCGTTATGATGTCAGCAAGGAGGAAGAAGCGGCGGGAAGAACACCGGTACTGAACAGTCACGGAGGAGAATGGGAAAAAAGACATGCACCGGGAAATTTTACTTACCCGTCTCATTTTGCCATCTTTGCAGGATTTCTGCCTTCTCCGGCGGAACCTCATTCGCTACGCAGCCGTAAGTGGTTGTTTTTCCCTGTGCAAGCTGGTACGGGACGTATTCCGCCTGCGGGAAGTTATCCGTTTACGGAAGCAACTTTTGTGCAAAGCCTTGCCAATGTAGGTTATGAAACGATTTGTATAGGAGGGGTGAACTTCTTCAGCAAGCGTAATGAACTGGGGCGTGTGTTTCCCGGTTACTTTACTAAAAGTTATTGGCTGCCGACCTTTGGATGCACGGCACCCGATAGTACTGAAAAACAAATTGATTTTGCATTGAAGAAACTCGAAAACTATCCGGAGGACAAACGGATTTTTATGTATATCAATTTTTCTGCTATTCATTATCCGAACTGTCATTATGTGGAAGGCAAAATGAAGGATGATAAGGAATCACACGCTGCCGCGCTGCAATATGTCGACAGTCAGCTCCCCCGTTTATTTCAGGCCTTTCAGAAACGGGGAAATACGCTGGTGATTGCTCTTTCCGATCATGGCACTTGCTATGGAGAGGATGGATATGAATATCATTGCATATCTCACGAGACGGTTTATACAGTCCCTTACAAACACTTTATTTTAACGAAAAAATGAATCAACCGCTACCACGATATGTAGACTATATGTATAGTTACCCACATAAAACTGCTTATCGTTCTTTTCCGTCCCCGGTTTCGCTGGTTCCTTACCTGAAACAGGTGGAAGGACAGAAAGCATCGCTTTATTTCCATATTCCTTTTTGTAGTCATAAATGTGGATATTGCAACCTGTTTTCTCTGCAAACAAATCGTGCGGATTATATCGCAACTTATTTGGAAACTCTTCACAAGCAGGCGCAACAGTTGTCTCCACTCACTACCGGACTGGCATTTGATAGTTTCGCCATTGGAGGAGGCACACCGTTGCTCCTCACTGTTCCTCAACTGGAATACTTACTGGATACAGCTGCCTTATTCGGAGTGCATCCTTCACATACCTTTACTTCCGTAGAAACATCGCCGGAATATGCCGATCCTGCCCGTTTGGACTTATTGAAGCAAGCAGGAGTGGCTCGTGTGAGTATTGGCGTACAGAGTTTCCTTGACGAAGAATTAACTGCTTTGAAAAGACGTCCCCGGCGAGACATGATTAATCAGGCGCTGGAGGCTATCCGGAAGAGACAATTCCCGTTTTTTAATATTGATTTGATTTACGGAATCAAAGGACAAACTGTGGCCAGCTTTCTTTATTCATTGGAACAGGCTCTTCTGTTTCAGCCTAACGAACTCTTTATCTATCCGCTATATGTGCGACCGGAAACGGCTATCACGGAGCGGGAATCCGACGATGTCTGTTTTCAGATGTATTGTGCCGCTTGTGATTTGTTGAAAGACAGAGGTTTTCTACAAACTTCGATGCGGCGTTTTATTCATCATCCGTCTACTGATGCGGAAATCTCATGTGGGGATGACT
>ERZ791635.702-NODE-702-length-17199-cov-3.32262_pt1 | contig 17199 bp, 9 predicted proteins | sample MGYA00510056_ERZ791635 | MGnify/ENA primary metagenome ERZ791635 (study PRJEB30046, sample SAMN00715187) | human gut metagenome | study: EMG produced TPA metagenomics assembly of the A metagenome-wide association study of gut microbiota in type 2...
TAGCTTTAAGCAAAGGCAATACGCAGGCTTTTGACTGTTTGGGATTATATCAAAATGTTAATAATGCTGTTGCTTTGCTAGTAGGGGGTGAGGTTTGCCCGCCTGAAAAGACTTGCTCTGTGTATTACTCCCAAGGTCGTGACATCTCCTTTTTTGTCTATGCGACTATTTTTTGAAGATGCCCTTTTCAGCCCCCCTCACGCCGGAATTATTTTTATAAATCAATTAAAAGCAAGACTCAATAAAAAGTAGTGCTTGAAAGCATAAGCCGCAGTAGTCTGATCGCCTAACAGGGCAATCCCCCCCTCATCCGCTACGACAACTACAACCGTTACACCCCACAGAATGATTTCGGATACAACAGGGCTGATCCGAAATGAGCTTTATGAAGGAAATTATATAATCCTAAAATAACGGATACTTGCAGGGAGCCCCCTAAACGGGTCTTTGCTATTTTTTCGGATAACCATGCACATATTTTCAACAGAATGAAATGTGTATTTCCGTTTTGTACATTTTTTCTTCCGATAACCGCCTTTTTGCACCCACTTCCCCATCTGTTCCCTTTCTTTTTTCCCTATGTATTACCTATTTTTGCATATCATCAAAACAAAGAAAATCATGCTTAAAAAAGTTTTAGTTACACTTGGTCTGCTCTTCCTGTTAATATTATCCGGGAAAGCAACAGAAACAATAGTCCCCCGCCTCTCCCCACTACCTGCCACCATACAAGGGCAAAAAATTTCACTAAACGGGGAATGGTATTTCCATCCGTCACTCAAAAGCGGATTCAATGGAACGGAAGACGTGAAAAACTGGAATACAATCCAAGTGCCCGGCGAATGGGTGATGCAAGGATTCGAAGTTAAAAAAGGGGAAGCCGCCGGATATGTCCGGAATTTCGCCCTACCTGCCTCATGGAAAGGTCAACGTATCAAGTTACGTTGCAATGCTGTGTACAGTGATTGCAAAGTGTTTGTCAACGGAAAAGAAGCCGGTTCCCATTTAGGCGGATTCACAGCATTCGAGCTGGATGTCACCGATTTGGTAACTTATGGAAAAACAAACCAAATAGCCCTTTCCGTTACCTCGGAAAGCATAGCCGATGCAACTTCCAATGCCTCCAACTACGCAGTCCATCCATTGGGCGGAATCACACGCGACATTTACTTGTTTGCCTTGCCCGAAGTAAATTTTTCCATGTTCCATGCCACTACATCATTCGATTCCACTTATACCGATGCCATACTTAAAGCGGAAATCACCATTGCCAATGAATCAAAGGAAAAAGCAGATGGGCTGACTGTAAACTTTATCCTGAAAGATGCCGCCGGAAAGATTATCCCCTTGCCATCCGCCTCCTCTCCGGTACCGACAATCATCAATGGAAAAACAGAAACCATCAGTATATCCCTTCCCGGTACCAAGCCGGTAAAATGGGATAGCGAACACCCATATCTGTACAGCCTGACGTGCCAATTAAAAAACAAGCAAAAAATCCTATCCGCCACAACCCGCCGCATAGGATTCCGACAAATAGAAGTCCGAGGCAACCAAATCTTTGTCAACAACCATCCCATAAAGCTCCGTGGAGTCTGCCGGCACGAAGTTATGCCCTTACGCGGACGTTCGCTTAACAATGATATATGGCGCAAAGATGTCGAACTATTCCGTCGAGGCAATGTGAACTATATCCGCACTTCCCACTATCCACCCGATGAAGCACTGCTGGAAGCCTGTGACGAACTGGGTATGTTTGTCGAAGTAGAAGCTCCCTTCTGTTGGGCGCACCAAGTGGATGTACCCGCCGACAAGCACTATGACGTGCTGGTCAACCAGCATGTCGAAATGGTAAACCTGAACCGTAGCCACCCTTCCATCCTGATGTGGTCTATGGGAAACGAATCACTGAAATTCAAGGAATACTTCAAACAAGCATCGGAAACAGTCAAACAGCTGGATCCTAGCCGTCCTCGCATTTTCAGCCAGTGGGGACCGGATGCCGACGAAGGAACGCTTGAAATAACTAACCATCATTACCCCGGCCCGGAAGGTCCCGACAAATACGGAGCACCCATCATCCCCCCGGCCAGGAAGCCCCCAAAAAACCCCGCCACTATAAACGCCCGGTAACTTTTGACGAATTCTGTCACCTGAACGCATACAACCGCCTGGAACTTGCCGCAGATCCCGGTTTGCGCAATATGTGGGGAAAATTATTAGACGCCATGTGGAATGATATGTACCACAGTCAAGGTGTTTTAGGAGGTGCCATCTGGGTAGGGATTGACGACACTTTCTTTCTGCCGGGCGAAAAAGCAGTAGGTTACGGCACTTGGGGAACCATAGACGGCTGGCGCCGCGAAAAACCCGAATATTGGGGGATGAAAAAGGCATATAGTCCCGTTAAAATCTCCCTGAAAGGAAATATGGACCATGAAGGAAAGATACGGTTCCAAGTTGAAAACCGCCACCTTTTCAGTAACTTGGCAGAATGCCGTATAACCTGGGAAGCCGGTGGACAAGAAGGTAATATCACCGGTGACATCGCACCCCGTTCGGCAGGCGAATTGGAAATAACCTTGCCGGAATCATTACGCCATACCGAGATGCTGAACCTGACCGTCACAGGAGTCCGCGGCTTTGAAATTGACCGTTATTGTTTCCGTATCTTACCCGAGAACAATGAATCACAATCCCCGAAACACCCGGCAGGCAAACTCACTTGCCAAGAATCGAAAGACCTTATCCGGATAAATGCAGGAAAATACCAGTTTGAGATTAGCAAACGCAACGGACTCCTGACTGCTGCACACCAAGGTAAAAGTGTGTTGAACCAATCTCCCTCACTGATGGTACTCCCCTTGAACGGTGAAGGTGAAGGCATACAGATGACAGGCAAAAACCAGACTTTTGCGCCATTCAATCCGGTCTGTCAAAACTGGGTGGCGCAATCAGTAGAATGTATTGCAATGAAAGAAGTCATTGAAGTCAATATCCTGGGAAGTTACAAAGAAGCAGAAGGCAAGTTCAGCTATCGTTTTTACCCTGATGGAGAAATCACTGTATCATACAATTTTACTTTATTGCAAGATATTTCTCCCCGGCAAACCGGACTTGTATTTACCGTTCCCCATTTCTATAACCAATTGGAATGGAAACGTAAAGGATATTGGAATGCCTACCCGAAAGATCATATCGGCGCTTTGGAAGGAACAGCAAAAGCTTTTGATGAAACATTGCCTGTATCCGGTCTGGCAGGACCTTCTAAAGAACCGACAACGGCATGGTCTTTCGACCAGACAGCCAACGGCTCCAATATTTTCCGTTCAACCAAAGAGAATATATATACTGCCGTATTAAGTGGAAACGGAAAAGAAAGAATATCGGTACTATCGGACGGCACGCAACATTTCCGTGCCTGGATAGATGGCAACAATATACGCTTTTTGGTAGCTGATTATAATAATGCAGGTCGTGATACTTATTTAGTGTCCCATGCACAGAAAGGATACAGGCCTTTACGCAAAGGTGACTCCATAAAAGGTGTGGTGAGACTAAGACTATAGCCTTTGGAGAATTGTGTCAAACCGTTGATAATGCTGTTATTTTGTCAATAAGGGCGAGGTTTACTCGCCCGAAAACAGTTTGTTTTGTGTATTCCCCCTCCAAGGTCGTGACCGTTGCTTCGGGCAGGCCCCCCTACCCCAACAATTGACAATTTGATAGCCCATTTTAGTTTTGATACCCTTTTATTAGGAAAAAAACAAAGAGTTACACAAGATACTTTGATTATTAAGAACAAAGGTAATCATTATTCTGATTTACTTAGTTTCAACAAAATAAAAAACAATAAGTCAATCAAAATTATGACATTTTAAACCATAAACCAGCATTAATTTTCAACCACTGATTCGCATAAACAAGGAATTTTTAATCGAAAAATATATGATTGTTCAGAAAAGATATCTTCAAAAATGGTTACTCCTGCTGGCATTCAGCCTAAGCTCTGCCGGCGGATGGGCACAGACAGACAAGGTCTACACCTTCGAAACAGTCAAAACGTTATATGCCGGCTTAAACCGAAAGCATTCGGTGGCACACACACCATCACCCTCCTACGTAAAAGGAGTAAACCAACCCATACACTCATTGAACGGCGATTGGTTATTTGCCTGTAACGTGGAAAACATTCCGGGCAACGTGAGCAAACCGAATTTCAAATGGGAACCAATCAGCGTTCCATCGGAATGGTATATGGAATCATACCTGATTGAACCCGGAAAATGGGCCGGATATTACAAAGAGTTCGAACTCTACGCCGATTGGAAAAAGCAAAAGACACTGATCCGTTTCGGAGCTGTTGAAAGCGAATGCCGGATATACCTCAATGGGAAATATATAGGGGAACATACAGGTTCGATGACGCAATTTGAAAAAGAGTTAACCCCTTTCTTACTTTCCGGTAAAAACCGGCTGACGGTCTATGTACGTAGCGAATCGTTAGCCAGCGGAATATCAAAAATATCCCATTATGCCAAGCACCAAGTCGGAGGAATATTACGAAATGTTGAATTGATTGCAATCCCACAAACGTATATCAACGATTTATATTGCGAAGCGCAATTATCTGATGATTTAAAGCAAGGCATATTAAATACTCACCTCTCAATATCCGGCAGACAGAAAAATCCCAAAATCGAAATCATCATCAGGGAAAGAGGTATCGAAGGATTATCCAAAGAGACAAAAGAGATCTATCGGCAAAAAACTACGTTTAAGCAGTTGAAAAACATCGTTATCGATGCCCCTAAACTATGGCATGCAGAAACTCCTTTTTTATATACTGTTGAAGTCTCTCTCTTTGAGAATAATGAAAAAGTAGAGATCATACAAAGAAATTTCGGATTCAGGAAAATAGAAATCAAAGAGAATATTCTTTACGTAAATAATCTCCCTGTTAAATTAAGAGGTGTTTCTCGTCACGATATTTCCGCTTATGAAGGACGTGCCATTAAAGACACGGCTTCCTTACGCCGTGATATCGAACAGTTACGGAATGCCAATTGTAATTATATCCGTACTTCGCATTATCCTCCGGATAGTTATATGTTGGACTTATGTGACCGATACGGTATCTTTGTAGAAGATGAAGCACCAGTCTGCTGGGAGTCCGGAAAAGATTCGTATGACAGGATCAGCCAAATCTTTTACGGTTTCAAGTCAATGGTAGTCAGGGATCGGACACACCCTTGCATTCTACTTTGGTCTTTAGGAAATGAAAGCGAATGGAAACCTAAATTTTACAACAACCTGCTACTGGCTAAAGAACTGGCATCCGGCATTCCGGTCAAATTCTCCCATTCGGAAACTCACGGAATCATAAAAGCAACAGATATCGGAACTAAGCATTATCCGGGTTGGAAAGGACTAATGGCTTTCGAGAATTACTTCCGCCCGATCATATTCGGGGAAGCCCTCCATCTGAATTGCTACAATACTTCCGAGAACATAACAGATCCGGGACTAAGAGATATGTGGGGAGACTATCTTAAATATTTTGTCGATTTTATCCAAGAGTCACCTTCCATCACCGGACTAGGTATCTGGGGATGTACCGATGAGATATTCTACCCCAAAGAAAATGCTCCTTGCGGATACGGTCCTTGGGGAGTTGTCGATGGATTCAGGAGAGAAAAACCGGAATTCTGGCATATGAAAATGAGCTACTCTCCTATCATTGTCACCAGTAAACATTTTGAAATATCCGGCAACGAGACATTGATTACATTAGATAACAGATATAATACATTAAATACAAATCAGACGGATATTATCTGGAAAGACATGAAACAGCAAGGAGTTGTGACAACTGACATTCTTCCCGGAAGGCAGGGAACACTTCGTATACCTCACATTGTAAAAGGGGATACACTAACCCTCGTCATAAGGGATCGAAGAGGTTTTGACTTATCGACATGGAAAATCCCTAAAGTCTATTCCCCTTATTATGCTATCCCCGGATTGACAAAAGGGAAAGTACAGGTTCTTTCTTCCGATACATCCTATCAAATCATTTCAAAAAATATCCGATATGAGTTCTCTCGTAAAACGGGAACATTGGTTTCAATAATGAAAAATGGAGAACACATCATTACCGGACCGGCAATGGTGTATGCAATACCCCATCTGAAAGAATACGAAGTCATTGATTATATTCCGCAGGAACAGACCGGAAAATTCCTCGGTTTTACCTCAGAACCTTTAAAGGATTGGAGATTTGAATCGGAGTCCATCGAACAGACTGATAAGGGTGTTTCCATCACTGTCCGTGGAAAATATGAAGAAAATCCGATTGAGCTCGTTTATTCTTTCGACAATAACAACAGGCTAAGAATCGATTATATTCTGAATATATTCAAGATTGGTAACAGTATTCGCCAAATCGGTATAGGTTTCCACCTTCCTGACATCTATAATACGTTGTATTGGAAACGAAAATCATTATGGAGTGTCTATCCGGATGACCATATCGGTCGCACCGAAGGAACGGCAAAAGCCTTTTATCCAGAAACTCAATCCGATTATCTCCGCCAAAGAACGATACCTGTACACGGTTTTAATAAAGACGGAAATAAATACGGCTCAAATGATTTCAGGTCGACAAAGCAAAATATCATAATCGGCAAGCTGATCAATGAGAATGGAAATGCAGTAACAATCGAATCAAACGGGAAGCAACATCTCAGAGCCTGGGTTTTGCCCGATGCCACATCTTTTTTAGTAGCCAATTATTCCGATGCAGGCAATGAATTTTACCTCAATTACGATTCCAACAGGACAAGGTATCTAGACTCATATATCGCTGAAGATGGTGACATAGCCGGATGGATACAGCTTAAATTCGATTAGTTTTTACTTTTTCTCCTTGGGAATCATAATTGAAAAATAATAAGAAGTTGATAGATAATGCTGTCGTTTAGTTCGTAGGGGCGATGGGATAGCCCGGTTTAGTTTTGACCCACTCCCTTTCCAACTACTGGTGTTTATAAATTACGTATCATGAAAAAAGCAATTGTATTTACTGCATTGGCTTTCAGTGCAGCTACGCTTTCTGCGCAATATAATATTGACTTGAGCAGAGTCACTCCTCCTTCCATCGAATATCTGAAGATGGGAAATACAGGACCAAAAGGAAAAGAAATCCGTGTTAATAATCTGTATATGGATGAAGCCACACAGACATTAGACCGGACACTGATGCAGAAGATGCAGACAACAAGTCCGATACCGTATCCTTGTTAAAGGTACAATATAGAACGAATAACGAAATTATACGTTTCTCTTCAGAATAGTTCTACCAAGGTGAACTGAAATCAGCTCCCGAAGTAAAATATCAGAGTATATTGGACTATGACACATCGATAGAATGGATAATACAACGAAGAGCTTGTGGGTGAAAGCTTCGCCGTATCAATAAAAAGGAGACGGCACTCTCCATTTCTCAACTTACCAACTATATCGATAAAATAGATAAAGACTGTTTTCTGGAGGAACAGATTGATGTAGGACAAGAACAAGACGTCATCCTCATCAGTTTAGTACGTGCAAATGAAGAGAGACAAATTTGTTTTCTCAATGACTTACGACGAATGAATGCAGCAATTACACGTGCACGCATGAAACTTATTATATTGGGAGACACTTCCACATTGACTAAGTATCCGTTCTATAAAAAGTTATATAAATATATTTATTCGTTACAAACTCATTAAAAAAGGCAAGATTCTTTTGTCAAACAACATGATTCAATGACTTTGTGATAAACAAATTGGAATTATATTTCCGAATTACGAAAAAATCAACCATAGATCTAATAGCTTTAAGCAAAGGCAATACGCAGGCTTTTGACTGTTTATTCTTACTTTATTATCCTAAAGTAAGAACTTTTATTTATAGTATACTGGATAACGAGGAAGAAGCTGAAGACTTAGCACAAGATACTTTTATTAAATTATGGACTGCCAGAGCCCAATTATCCCACGTACAAAATATCAATGCATATATATACCAAACAGCCAAACACGTTTTATATACCTTTTTAGATAAAAAAATAAATACCCACACAGTCGGAATAGACAGTGTGCGAGAGACCCCCTCTCTTGAACAAGTAGAAGAAATTGTTTATAGCCACGAACTTGAATCATTAATAAATCGCGCCATTGATAATATGCCCACACAAAGAAAACAAATTTTCTATATGAGCCGTAAACAAGGAATAAGTAATGAAGAAATCAGTCAGCGACTGAAGATTAGCAAACGTACCGTAGAAACTCACATATCTATAGCACTAGCCACATTACGAAAAATCACTTCCGCATTAATGCTGTTCTAAATTTATTACCCTAGAACTTTCCCTTTTCCTTTTTTAAATCATAAAAAATGTAAAATACACGAAGCATGTTACGTGTATTTTTTCATAACTGAGTCTTATTATTAAAAGACTGGAAGAAATGAAAAAACAACTGATATATCAAATCATCCGTAAACTAGCCGATAGAACATTACCGGCTTCCCAACGTGATATCGTATTACGCTGGTTGATCGGACCGCAAGATACTTCTGAAAAAGAAGAAGCCATGTTTCGTCTATGGAATGACACGAATGGCACAGAAGTTTCAGATGAGTCAGCAAAAAGAGCCTTACAAAATGTAAAAGAGAAACTCAATATAAACAAATTACGAACAAAACATATCCAATGGTTTCAAGTTGCAACTAAATATGCAGCTATCCTTTTATTACCTTTAATAACCGGACTGGTAGTTTGGGGAATCATGGAAAACAAAGTGGCAGAAAGTTCGGATATGATAGAATGTTTTGTACCAAAAGGAGAACAACAAACCATTACGTTATCTGATGGAACAAATGTAACTATCAATTCAGGCAGTTTGTTCATCTATCCAAAAAAATTCTACGGTAATAATCGTAAAGTGCATTTGTCGGGAGAGGCTTATTTTAAAGTAAGTCGAAATGAGGGTATGCCGTTTCTCATAAGCACTGGTCCTCTCAATATAAAAGTATTAGGAACAACTTTTAACGTAGAGGCTTATCCTGAAGATGAAAATATAACGACTACCCTAGAGGAAGGAAGTGTTAAAGTATATCGTTCCAGTTACCCTGAAAAAGAAGGAATTATTATGAAACCCGACGAAAGACTAGTATATCACAATCAGAATGATAAATTCGAATTATACAAAGTTGAATCAGAAGATTTTACAGCCTGGACAAACGGAGAACTCTATTTTGTCGAGCAACCATTATCCGTTATTCTAAAGACGATAGAAAGAAGATGCAACGTATTCTTCAGGTATGACAGCCAAATAAATCTGGAAGATACATATACCATCAAATTTAAAGCAGATGAAAGCATAGAAGATATGATGCGCGTACTGACATTCCTGGCCGGTGACATAGGCTACGCCATAAATGGCCGTACCATTCTTCTGCAATCCAATACGAAAGGAGGTGACACCCAATAAAAAAGAATATCGGAAAGCGCCTTCCACAACAGCTTCCCGACATTCGAAATAACACATAGACTTTCTGCATAAATTACAAATGTAATACAAAAAAAGAATCGCAAAGCTCTTTAATTAACAAACAGATAAATCTAATACACAAAGTTATGATTTTATTTAATACAAAGACCATTTTATGGCCTATAAAAAGTGCTAAAATACTGGCATTTTCATCATTCATATTTATAGCGGGAGCAGGACACGCACAAAACCAAGTTATCCAACTTCCTAAAAAGTCAATCACCATACAAGAAGTTTTCAAACAAATTGAAAAACAGACAAAACTATCGGTTGACTATAATAATAAAAAAGTGTCTAATGTCATTCGAGAAAAAGTTAACATTTCTGATGGCAATATTCAAGATGTATTGAGAGAAACTTTAAATGGAACCGGACTCACTTTCCGTTTTGAATCCAACCACATCATTATCTATCCCAAAGAAAAGGCATCTCCAACTACCGGTAAACCTAAAAAAGTAACAGGTATTATCACAGACAAGAACGGGGAAGCCATCATCGGAGGTACAGTTCAAGTCAAAGGAACAAGTATAGGAACCATTACAGATATTGATGGGAAATTCACCTTAGATGTTCCCGAAGGCTCCATGTTAGCTATCTCCTATATTGGCTATAAGACGCAGGAAGTCCGTATAAATGACTCTGAGACGGTTAAAATAAAGCTCCGCGAAAATACAGAAATGCTTGATGAAGTTATTGTTATTGGCTATGGTACAACATCTACCAAAAAGATAGTTTCTGCTGTAACAGCCATAAAAGGTGAGAAACTACAAGGTTTACCTGATGCCAACCTCACTGCTACCTTGCAAGGACGTGCTGCCGGTGTCATTGTACAAAATCAAGGTGGAGAACCAGGCAGTACTCCAAAGATTTCTATCCGTGGCGGTAGCACACCCACCTATGTTATCGATGGAGTAGTAGCCAGCGAATGGGATTTCAAGACATTGAATCCCAACGATATTGAGAGTATGTCTATCTTGAAAGATGCCGCTTCTTTGGCCGTTTACGGTTCACGTGCAGCCGACGGTATTGTACAGATTAAGACCAAAGAAGGACGCAAAGGTAAAACCTCAATTGTATATAGTTTCAATGCTCAATACAGCCAACCAACTTATATGCCCGATAAAATAGACGCCTATACGTATGCAAGTGTACAAAATCAGGCCGGATTATACGATGGTTCAGGAGAATATTCGGCATACAGCCAAGAGGAAATGGAAATAATCCGAAACCAATCAGACCCTTATAAATACCCCAATACGGATTGGTACAATATTGCATTGAAAAACTTTGCACCAGAATATCGTCATTCACTTTCAATAAACGGCAATCAGAAAAATCTAAATTATTACATATCATTGGGTATATTTGAGCAAGGCAGCCTCTATAAATCTGACGCTTTAAACTATTCCCGATATAATTTACGCAGTAATGTCAATACCACTTTTGAAGAAATAGGTTTAAGAGTAGGCTTGAATGTCAACGGTTCGCTAGAAAAGAAAAAATATCCGGCATTTTCCGCCAATAGTATTTGGGATCACCTAAATGCCAAAAGTCCTTTAGACCTAGCTTATAATCCTGACGGAACATTAAGTTCCATCTCAGATCACCCTTTAATGGAAATGCACAAGGACTCCGGCTATGATAAAGATGATGGTATGTTTGTCAATACACAATTTATTGCAGATTGGGAAGTTCCTTGGATAAAAGGATTATCTTTCGGAACCATGGTCAACTACCGTTTGAATGCATCTCATATAAAAGGATTACACGCTCGTGCACCTCAATACAATATGGACGGTACAGTAGTGCAAGTTGCAAAGCCTACCCTAACAGAAAAAGCTTATTTCGGTTCAGCCTATAACTTTGAACTAAGCGCAGCATACGTACATACTTTTGCTGAAAAACATACCATTGACGCGAAAGCCGTATTTACAGCAGCCGAAAACGAAGGATTTAACTTTGAAGCTTACCGTAAAGATTACCTTTCCACTACAGTGGATCAATTGTTTGCCGGCTCCAGCATTGGTATGACTAATACCGGTAATGCAGAAGAAGGTGGACGCTTGGGATTTGTAGGACGTTTAAAATATGACTACGCTAATCGTTACTACATTGAAGGAAGTTTCCGTTACGACGGTTCTGATAATTTTGCTCCAGGACATCGTTGGGGATTTTTCCCCTCAGTTGCCGCCGCATGGGATATTACAGAAGAGCCATTCTTTAAAAACCTAAATCTGAAGAATATCAATTTATTAAAACTCCGTGCCTCTTACGGAACAACAGGCACAGAAACAAATGTAAATAGATTCGGCTACCTTTCTACGTATAATATGGTAGAAAATGCAGTTTGCATTGGTGGTAACCTTATTTCCGGTTTCAACGAAGGAGCATTGGTTTCTCCCGATCTTCTGAGTTGGTATACTCGCCGTTCATTAAACATTGGTATTGACGGTAGTTTTTTAGATAATAAGTTAAAAGGTTCTGCCGACTATTTCTTCTATGTAACCAAAGGAGGTTTGACAAGTCCCGCAGACCGTTACATTACCCCATTGGGAACGAAACTACCACAAATCAAATCTGATAACGAACATAGACGCGAAGGTTTTGAACTGTCACTCAGATGGTCGGATAAAATAGGTTCCGACATTGATTACGAAATTGGTGCTAATATGATTTCTTATAGAAACTTATGGGTTACCAACAGGGGAGAAGGATTATCGCAATTAAAAAACCCATACCAACGTAACACACACCAATCAGATTATCTAGGACTATATCTGTTGGACAACGGATTATATCAGTCTATCGAACAAGTACTAGGAGTACCCCGTCGCCCGGAATCCACCGAAACAAAGCTGGGAGACATTGTCTATCAAGATATAAACGGAGACGGTAAAATTAACAGTGAAGATAAGGTACGCTATGGTATGCCTATCGATCCCCATTTTACTTATGGAGTAGATTTCTTATTCGCATATAAAGGTTTCACGCTCTCCGGTTTGTTCTATGGAACCGGAAAACGCCACATGATGTTTGGAGTAAATGCCAGGAAAGCAGAAAGTCAATATGTAAAAAATAAATTCCAACTGGATTATTGGAGAGAAGACAATCGTAACGCCACTTTTCCACGAATTTCTATGGTAGCAGGTGTAAATGGTGAAAACAACCGTATAGAATCAACTTTCTATCTTAGAAACGCAGCATTCCTACGTTTAAAGAATCTATCTTTGACATACGACTTTAAACATAAACTTTTGAAAAGTGCAAAATGGTTGAGCACTTGTCAAGTGAGTCTAACCGGTAGCAACCTATTTACCATTTCTGGTGTATCAGACTATTGGGATCCTGAAACAACCAATACAAACGGAGGATATCCCACATCACGCATTTACTCTTTAGGTGTAACTTTAGGATTTTAATTATTATGAAAACAACAACTATAAAATTAGCAGCAATAACCCTCTTAATAGGGTGTACAGGATGTAATGACATCTTGGATAAAGGACCACGAGATAAATTTTCAGAAAATGATATATGGGGAAGTTCAGAATTAGCACAAGCTTTCTTATATCCGACACTGAATGATGCAACAGACAAACTAATATCCTATGATCATTGGTCGGACAACGATATAATACAAGATACCCCCGGTACATCCAATGTAAACAAAGAACAAATAGACAATTACTATGATGCCGGATGGAATCAAAATGTCTATAGTCAAATTCGCAAATGCAACTTAATGCTTCAGAAGATGGAGGAAAACACCAGCTTCATTGAACAAGACCGAAAATACCTGACCGCACAAGCCAAAGCATTGCGAGGTATTATTTATTACACACGTGCACGTCTGTTCGGTAAGTTGATGATTGTAGACAAAGTCATAGGAGAAAATGATAATATGGAACTTCCACGTACCAATACCATCAAAGAGACCTACGATTTCATACTGAATGATTTAAAGGAATCCATTGCCGATCTTCCTGTTACCCACGGCAGTCAGCAAGGCATACTTACTCAAGGAGCCGTTTATGCTTTGATTGCAGAAATAGCCTTACAAGGAGCCGCTTATATAGAAAATGGCCAAGAAGAGTATTATTCTATAGCAAAGAAAGCAAGTGAAGATCTTTTCTCATTAAACCAATATGAGTTGGATGCCAATTATGAAAAGATGTTCAATGAATTCGATTATGCCATGGGGTCTAAAGAAATCATATTGGCACAATGGAAACACGAAACAAATACCCAATTCTCAAATACATGGATACAGGGATTGGTCCCGAACGTCAACAATGATAAAATCAAAGAATTTGCAAATCCGCCGTTAGTTGATAACTTTGAAGGATGGCCAAGCACATTTCCCTCTTGCGATTTGATAGACGCCTACGAAGTTATAGACGAAGACGGGCAAGCCAAAGATTGGGATAAGACCTCTTATTATCAAAATTATATAACCAACGGCGGATATGTTTCAAATGCCATTTATAAGAACCGCGACAAACGTTTCTATGCCACCATTGTACAGGATTCTTCCAAATATTTCAACAGCATCGTCACTATGCGCGACAAAGGAAACCTGCACTGGAATAGCCGTGTAGGTGGTGACTGGGGAAGCGCCTTAACCGGATATCTGTACCGTAAAGGAGTTTATACAGATAAGAAGGTTTGGTATTCCGACCCTACTTACTACCATTATGTCATCATGCGTTTGGGACGTGCTTATCTAAACTATGCAGAAGTAATGCTGCGCCAAGGAAATATTCAAACAGCTATTGAATACATCAACAAAACACGTACTACTCACGGTGGATTACCTGCTTTATCAACATCTCTCAGCCTAGATGAAGCCTGGAAAGTCTACAAACGTGAGCGTCGCGTAGAATTGGTTCATGAAGGAGACCGATACTGGAGCCTATTGAGATGGGGAAAAGCCGATGGAAAAACTACGGTAGAAGAGCTTAACAAGACCCATCACTCCATCAGCATATCCGAAGACGGAAAGAGTTTCGAAATCATCCCCCTACCTTTCCGGACTTCTGAAAACGAACGTATATTCACCAAGAAAAGATATCTTTTCCCTGTGCCCGAAGGCGAAAGAGTAAACAATCCGGCTCTTGATCAAAATGAAGGCTGGTAAATAATAAGTAATCCATATTAAATAATTAAGAATATGAAAAGAATATATCAGATTTTAGTATTAGCAATACTTGTCATACTTAACACTTCCTGTTTAAAATCCGGTTTAGACGAACTGGAGACTTATAATCTAAACGATATTACCAATGTTCGTTTTGAATACAGATGGTGGAATGAATCCGAGCAAAGAATGCGTATAATTGAAATGAACGTAGACAAAAGTATAGACAAGGAAAATAAAAAAATATCTTGTACTATTACTGTACCAGAAGCTACCAAGACATTTACGTCTGATATCAGAAGTCAAGTATCCCTCAGTACATTGGCTATTAATGTAGATGCATCTACCGCTTCACGTATTTCTCCTGTAGGCAACGCACCGGTTATGGGAACTTTTCCCAGTGACTTTTCAGACAGAGAGTTTGTATACGAAGTGAAAGCCGGAAACGGTGACATTGCCAATTGGACAATTCAAATTATTGATTTTAAAAAATGACAAAAGCATTTTTTTGAATATCTTTTAAACTTGTTGTTATAAACAGGTATTAAAAAATTAATAAGCATAAAAAGATTCTTATCAGGAAACATCTGTAACAGGTTGTTCTTGAACACTCATAATATTCATTCATTTGGTGTTCAGAACGACCTGTTTTTCAAAACGACTTTTTATAAATTACATATCTATCATGAAAAAAGCAATTGTATTTACTGCATTGGCTTTCAGTGCAGCTACGCTTTCTGCGCAATATAATATTGACTTGAGCAGAGTCACTCCTCCTTCCATCGAATATCTGAAGATGGGAAATACAGGACCAAAAGGAAAAGAAATCCGTGTTAATAATCTGTATATGGATGAAGGTGGAATTCCACAACTTCCTGTTATGGGTGAATTCCATTACAGCCGAATGCATCCTAACTATTGGAAAGATGCCTTATTGAAGATGAAGGCATCGGGCATAAATATTGTAGCAACTTATTGCCTGTGGTCAGTGCATGAGGAGATGGAAGGAGAACTATCCTGGCAAGAGCATCTCAACCTACGACGTTTTATCCAACTCTGCAAAGAAGTAGGACTGAAAGTGCATCTGCGTATAGGGCCTTACTGTAATGCCGAAATAAAGAATGGCGGACTGCCGGACTGGATTATAGGCAACCCTAATTTCAGGACACGCTCCAACGATCCACTTTATCTGAACTATGTACGTCGTTGGTACGAAGCTATTTACAAGCAAGTGAAAGGACTTCTGTATAAAGACGGAGGCCCCATCATGGCCATTCAGCTGGAAAACGAATATGTTAGCCAAGGCATGATTATCTCTCATCTGATGAACTTGAAAAAAATGGCTGTGGAAATCGGTTTTGATGTTCCCCTCTACTCCATGACTCACTGGATGGACAGCGAATATCCCAAAGGAGAAATCGTTCCATATGCAGGATTCTACATTGAGGCACCGTGGGTGACAAGCGGAAAAGAAGAAATGCCGACCTCGAACTTTGAGTTTTTCACATACAACCGTTTGTCCGACAATATCGGAACAGACATCATTAAAATAGAAGGTGATGTGGAATCATTAAACGGAGAAAACAATGATTCTCCATTCTTCACCTGCGAAATAGGAGTGGGAAGTACCACGTTCCGCCACCGTCGCGCTGTCGTACCGGAAGAATTGGCAGGAGAAATGATCAACTTGCGTTTGGGATGCGGTGCCAATCTGATGGGATATTATATGTATGTGGGTGGCTCAAACCCTGTAGGGGAAAAAAGAACTTTCCAATCTTCCGGTCCCAGAATCAATTATGATTATCAAGCCCCTATTCGCGAATTCGGAACCTTGGGAACTGTCATGCAGGAAACAAAAAAATACAATTATTTCATGAACGATTTCGGTACTGCGCTGGCCCCGGCTGCTGCCTATCTGCCCACCAGCAACCAAAACCGTAACAACCTGCAATGGGCAGTCCGTCTGCATAACAACTCCGGTTATCTGTTTTGCTCCAACTATCTGTATCGAAACAGTAAAAAGGACTATAAGAATGTACAGTTCAAAGTTAAATTAAAAGACGAAACGCTCCGCATTCCCAACCATAAAATAACCGTCAAGGACGGCACCTACTTCTTATGGCCATTCAATCAGAATATGGGCGGTGTACAATTGAAATATGCAACAGTACAGCCCATCTGTTCTCTGAAAGAAGGGAATACCCGCACCTTCTTCTTTTTTGAAGACGACCAAATAGGTGGAGAATATCTGCTGGAAAATAAAAACATACAAGATATAAAGGTGAACAACGGAGTGTGCAAAGCCGACAAAAACGGCTACTTCATCAACCAGCTTGTTCCGGGAACGGATTGCAGCATCGAAATCACACAGAAAGACGGTGCCAAAGTTCGTCTGGTTACACTGACCGAAGAAGAATCCGACCAACTATGGAAAGGAACAATCAGAGGCAAAGAGTTTGTTGC
>ERZ791635.719-NODE-719-length-16810-cov-3.98645_pt1 | contig 16810 bp, 5 predicted proteins | sample MGYA00510056_ERZ791635 | MGnify/ENA primary metagenome ERZ791635 (study PRJEB30046, sample SAMN00715187) | human gut metagenome | study: EMG produced TPA metagenomics assembly of the A metagenome-wide association study of gut microbiota in type 2...
GCTGCTTCTTTCCACCACATACTGTTAGCACACCACGGTAGCCGCTGCCCGCGTATCTCCGATTTGTCTGCTCCCGGTACACAAGAATCTTATGACTTTACCGGATATTTCGATGTGAGGAATAATGTCTACTACAACTGGAGTGGAAGAGGACAAGGCAGTTATGGCGGAAAGTATGCTGCTTTCAACCTGACCAACTGCTATTATAAACCGGGGCCAGCTACCGGAACAAACAACCGTTCTTACCGTATCCTGTCAAGTGATCCTACTGCCAGAGCTTATATCAATGGCAATTATGTGTTAGGTAACACAGGTGTCACGGCTGATAACTGGACAGAGGGTGTTTGGGGACAATTCGATTCTTCACTGGGTACGGTTCCTGAAGCAGAAAAGCAAGCTATGAAGATGGCAGATTACCAACCTTTCAGCAAACTGACCAGTCACACGGCTGAACAAGCTTACGATAAAGTATTGGAATATGCCGGAGCTTCTTTGCGTAGAGATGTGATAGATCAGCGTATCGTTCGTGAAGTAAAGAATGGTACTTACACCTATATCGGTTCCAAACCTGAAGAAGACGGCAAAGCCAAGCAACCCGGTATCATTGATACAGTATCAGATACTGAAGGTTACATTAAGGTGAAGTCGTTGAATCCCTGGCCTGATACGGATGGTGATGGAATTCCTGATATTTGGGAAGAAGCTTACGGGTTGAATCCTAACGATCCGAGTGATGCACAAAAAATCAGTTCGTCGGTTGATCCTAACGGACGCTATCCGAACATCGAAGTTTATTTCCACAACTTGGTTCAGCACATTATCTATTATCAGAACCAAGGCGGAATAGTAATGGAAAAGAAATAAAGGTGTGGAGCAAATAAATCTATTTACAATAAAAGCATAGAATGATGAATAAAATAATCATAAGCATATTTATCCTGCTGTGGGTAGCAGTGGGTGCTATGGCACAGACTGCTACCGTGACCGGTATGGTGACCGACGATATGGGGCCGGTAATTGGTGCCACAGTAACGGTGCAAGGCACTTCAATAGGTGCAACGACCGATTTGGATGGTAAATTTACATTGACCAGTGTGCCCAATGTAGCCAAGGCCGTGTTGATAGTTCGCTATGTAGGTATGGAAGAAGCAAAAGAACCGTTGAAAGGACGTACCTCGAACATTAATATCCACATGAAAGAAGCTGTTGGAATGTTGGACGACGTAGTCGTAATCGGCTATGGTACGCAGAAAAGAGGTAATCTTACCGGTTCTATCGCCAGCGTATCCGGCAAGATATTGGAGAAAGTACAGACCACTTCTGCTGCTGAAGCCATCGTCGGTAAACTGCCGGGTGTGCAGGTGACAGCTGTAGACGGTTCGCCGGATGCTGAAATTAAGATTTTGGTACGTGGTGGCGGTTCTATTACACAAGATAACAGTCCGCTTATCATATTGGACGGATTTGAAGTAAGCAGTCTGAACGATGTTCCACCTACCGATATTGAATCTATCGAGGTCTTGAAAGATGCGGCTTCCACAGCTATCTATGGTGCGCGTGGTGCCAACGGTGTAATCTTGGTGACAACCAAACGTCCTGTTGAAGGACGGGTTGTCATTAGCCTGAACACTTATGTGCAGACCAAAGAACTTTCCAACAAACTGGATGTGATGGACCCTTACGAATTTGTATTGATGCAATATGAAAATGCGCGTCAGAAAAGCTCTAATCCTACAGCTTTTAATAATAAGTATGGACATGCTTACGAACACTACATCTATCAGGGAAATGCCGGAACTGACTGGCAGGACGAGGTGTTCGGTTCCAATCCGGTGGCCAAATATGTAGACCTTAGTGTGAATGGTGGTACGGAGAAAGTCAAATATAAACTATCCTTTATCCATCAGGACCAACCGAGTGTGATGGTAGGCAACGGACTGAAACAAAACAATATGAACGCTTCTTTCAACTTCAAACCTTTTAAATTCCTGACGTTGGAATACCGCACGCGTTTGTTGCATAAGGAAGTAGATGGATCCGGTACGGAAGGCGTTAGTTTGTTGACTGCTTTGCGTGAAAAACCGACTAAGGGTCTGGATGAATATATGAAACTTCCCGAAGACGATACGTATTTCGATCCCGATCAACTGGAAGAGGAAACTCTTTTTGATCCCAAAGAAGAATCGAAAAGAAATTATAAAAAGAGAATCAACAAGTCGCTCAATACGATGGGAGCCGTGACCTGGGATATTATGAAGGGTATGACTTTCCGTAGTGAATTTGGTTTCGAGAATAACTCTGAAGAACAACGCCGTTTCTGGGGTATGGAGACCAGTAAAGCTCGTAGCAACAATAACCAGCCGGTGGCGGAATGGAGCATGAAACAAGGTACCAAGTGGCAGCTTACCAACGTGTGGAACTACAACTTTATGCTAAAAGAAGCACATGATATCCGTCTGATGTTGGGACAGGAAATCAAGCATAACCAGACTACTACCAAAACTTACTCTACTCGTTTTTTTCCGGAAAATATCACGGCAGAAAAGGTCTTTGATAATTTGTCGCTGGGTACTCCTTATGAGAACTCCTCGTCAGCGGCCTCTCCCTCTCGTATTTCTTCATTCTTTGGCCGTATCAACTATGGCTATAATGATAAATACCTCGCTACGGTAACGCTGCGTGCCGATGGTTCTTCCAAGTTTGCCAAAGGTAACCGTTGGGGATTCTTCCCGGCAGGAGCGTTGGCATGGCGTATCTCTAACGAAGACTTTTTGAAAGATAATCAGGTCGTATCCAACTTAAAGTTGAGATTAAGCTACGGTTCTTCCGGTAACGACCGTATCGATGCCGACCTTTATCAGAAATTGTATGGGGTAAGCAGTTCCCGTCCTGCCGGATGGGGAGAAGTCAGCCACTATTACTATAACTTCTATAACTCTAAATATGTGTACAATCCTGATGTGAAATGGGAAACCACCATCACACGTAACATTGGTATTGACTTCGGTTTCTTTAAAGAACGCCTTAGCGGTACGATTGATGTGTACTGGAATACAGTCAAAGATTTGCTGGTGCCTTCGGATATTCCAGGTTACACAGGCTACACTAAACTGATGACCAATGTGGGACAGACATCCAATCGGGGTATAGAACTTCAACTGAATGCCTGGCTGATAGAAACGAAAGACTTCTCACTGAACGCCACATTCAATATCGGTCATAATAAAAACAAGATTGATAAACTGGCAAGTGGTGAAAAAGAATGGATTCTCACTTCGGCCTGGAGAAATGACGTCGTGAACTCTGATGATTATCGTGCCTATGTGGGTGGTACCAGTGGTTTGATTTACGGTTATGTCAATGATGGATTCTATACCGTAGCCGATTTTGAATCTTTCGACTCCAAATCCAGAACATGGAAACTGAAAGAAGGAGTGGTAGATTCAAGCCCATTGTCCGACACTCCGCGTCCCGGTAATGCCAAGTTCAAGAAACTCACTCCGGTAGATCCCAACAGCACCAATCCTTATCAGCTGACAGAAGCCGACCGTACTGTTATTGGCAACACTACTCCGAAATTCTCGGGAGGTTTTGGTCTGAATGCTACTTATAAAGGATTTGATATGAGTATGTTCTTCAACTTTATGTATGATTTTGATGTACTGAATGCCAACAAAATTATGCTGACCACTTGGGCGGACAATAAAGAGAACAACTTCCTGATGGACATCGCTTCAGATAAACGCTGGCGTAACTTCGACGACATGGGTAATGAGATCCGTTACAGTCCGGAAGTACTGGCAGAATTCAATAAGAATGCTACCATGTGGAATCCCACTTCCATCGGACGCCCCATCTGTATGTCGTATGCCGTGGAAGACGGTTCATTCCTGCGTCTTAATTCAGCTACCCTCGGTTACACCTTACCAAGTGTGTGGACGAAGAAAGTCGGTTTGAGTAAAGTGCGTTTCTATGTATCGGGCAATAATCTGTTTACCCTTACCGGATATAGTGGTTATGATCCGGAGGTGAACATCGCTACCGGTTTGACACCGAACATTGATTATAACCGTTATCCGCGTAGCCGTACCTATACATTTGGTGCACAGTTGACTTTTTAATTGAAATCTATAAAATGAAAGAACAATGAATAAGAAACTAATATACTCACTCATTGCCGGAACTATGTTCACTTTGACGTCTTGCGATGATTTTCTTGATGTGCAGCCCGCCTCCGGCTTTACTCCCGAGTACATATTTTCCAGCGAATCGGAGATGAAAGCGTTGATGACCCGTATCTACTCTTCCATGACGGAAGACGGATTGTACGGAAGTAACCTTGCCAGCGGTTTGAATACGAATACCGATGTGGAAATGAGTTCGTTCAAGAACAACACTGTCAGTACCAATGGCTCGGATATAGGCTGCTTTGATTCCCGTCCCACCTGGTCGGTATTGAACGCTACTTGGAACAATATCTATTATGCTATCAATTATGCCAACGACTTTTTGCAGGCTGTGCAGGAGTCACCATTGTTTTCCGATAAAGTAACAGGTGATACTCCTTCCGAAACACAACAGATGTATGGAGAAGTGAAAACTCTTCGTGCCATGCTCTATCTGGACTTGATCCGTACATGGGGAGATGTAGTGTTTATTATCAAACCAACGGAAGCGACCGATGACTTCTTCAGCCTGGGTACTACCGACCGCAATGTCATTCTGGAATATCTGATTGATGACTTGATAGCTGTAGAACCGATGATGAAATATGCAGTCGATTTGGATTATGGCGTAGAACGTGCTTCACGCGAATATTGCCAGTCGCTTATCGGACAGTTGGCTCTCTATCGGGGTGGTTGGACTCTTCGTGCCGACAAAGAAGATGTGACTCACGTAGGTTACATGGAACGAGGTGATAACTTTGAACATTATTATGAGATTGCCATCACTTATCTGGGGAAGGTAATCAAAGAAAGCAAACACGACTTGACTCAAAGTTTTGAAAACTTGTGGGTAAATGAATGTAACTGGAAGACTGCCAACAACGATGATGTCATGTTCGCTGTTCCGATGCTGAAAAGTGTCACCAGTCGTTATGGCTATAATATCGGTGTTACTATTGCAGAAGGTAAGCACTCTTATGGCAGCGCCCGCAACTATGTAACTTTCTGCGGTACGTATGTTTATTCGTTTGATAAGGATGATTTGCGTCGTGATATGACTTGTGTACCTTATAAATATGATAAAGACCTGAATCAGGAGATTGATATGGGAGTGACTGGTATGGGTGTTGGTAAATGGTCCAAACTCTATATGCAGTCTCCGCTGGGTGCTTCCAGTGGTTCTAATACAGGTATCAACAGTGTACGTATGCGTTTTGCAGATGTTTTGCTGATGTATGCTGAAGCAGTCAATGAACTTTACGGACCGCGTGACGATGCCAAAGAAGCACTGAAGCGTGTTCGCCGCCGTGCTTTCGATGCGGCTCAATGGACGGATAAAGTAGAAAGTTATGTAGAGAGCCTGACTAATGAAGCAGATTTCTTCCAGGCAGTCATGGATGAGCGTAAATGGGAGTTTGGTGGTGAAGGTATTCGTAAATACGATCTTGCGCGTTGGAATAAATATGGTGAAGTTATCTACAATCTTTATAACGAGATGACTAATTGGGGATTGGTAGCTAACGGAGCTTACGTACCAGGCATTGAGAAAGTACCGTCTAATATCTATTACAAGCAAGTGACGGACCCTGAACATTCTGATAGAAAGGTATTAGACATTGTAGGTATTGACGAATATGGTCCCGGTGTAGGTCGCCCTGCCGGTTACACAGTATTGGAGTATGCGTTGGGATGGAGAGTGTTGAACAAAGAAACACAGCTTTATGAAACGTTGGATGCTATTTCATGGAGTTTCCGTGGATTTATCAACAAGAACAACGATCAATTAGTGAAACCTACCGATCCTGTGAGATACCTGTGTCCTTATCCTGCAAAGGTTATAACAGACCATCGCGGATTGATTCGGAACTATTATGGATACTAATCAGTAAAAAGACAAACGTTATGATAAAGTTATTACGAAAACTTGCAACGGCTATGCTGCCCGCACTCCTTTGCGGCACCCTGTTCATAGGCTGCGAGGCAGATGATAAATATACGAAAGTGGACGACCTGTTCCAGCCCCGGTTTGTATTGGAGAAACCGGAGGTGAAAGCAAACTCTGTGACATTGGTATGGTATAAAGTGAACGATGCTATCTCTTATACGGTACAACTACATCAGGATCAATATTATACCAGCTTGTTTATGGAGATAGAAACCACTGATCCTTATGTGTTTATCGATGATATTCCTTACGGAACTACTTTCTATATTCGTGTACGCAGTAATGCTGCCAACGCTACCAACAACTCGCAATGGAAATACACCAGTGCCTCTACTGAAGCTCGTCCGGAATATGCCCAACTGGTGGAAGATGTTTCCAAAACCGAAATTACGGAATCATCGGCTATCATTCGCTGGAAGAAAGACAATAAACAGAATCCGGTGGATAGTATAAGCATTATCCCTATGATGAATACGACACTGCCTGGTATTAGCCGCTATCTGACCATTGAAGAAATGATGCAGGGATTTGCCGAGGTGGATGGTTTAACGAAGAATACACTGTATGCTGTCAACCTGTATGATACCAGTAAACCGCGTAAATATGACAAACCTTATAATCAGGTAACGTTCCGTACGGCAGGCCCGTCGGCTATGTCCATACCGGTAGGCTTGGATGACGATTTATCTGCGATGTTGCTGAACAACGATGTCGATCCTGAAGTGCCCGAAGGTACAGAATACTATTTGCCTGCAGGTTCTTCTTACCGCGTCACTCCGTTCGCTTTGATGAAAGGCTTCCGTTTGGCCGGTAGTCGTGATGGAGTTAAACCTATTGTTGTTTTGGAAGGTAGTTGGAGTATTGCAGAGGGTTCTTACCTCTCCAGTCTGGAGTTTGATAATATTGAATTCCGTCATGAAGCAAACAATAACTACTTTATGAATACCAGCAAGGCATACACAATAGAGAATGTCAGCTTTGTAAATTGCGATTTCATAAGTCTTCGCCGAGGTTTCTGGCGCCATCAGTCCGCTAATGCCAAGTACATTATGAATCTGGAAATGGAAGGATGCCGTTTCGAAGGTTGTGGATGGCAAACAAGTGCTTATGGTGCATTTAATCTTCAGTCTTTCGACAAAGATAACGGAGTTTCTTATGACCAGGTAGACCGTGCAATCTTCCGCAACTGTACATTTAGCAACGACAATGATGGAACCAATGGTTATGGCTGGGGTAACCTTTTCTATGCTCCTTATATGGATAAACCTATCGACCTGGAATATAAGAATGTAACTATTTACAACTACAGCCGTAATCAACGTCTGATTAACATTGAATCTGCCGTAGGTTCTAAATTGGTAATGGAAGGTATCTTGTTGGCATCCCCTTGCGGTGACTTGTTTGCTATCGGTGCTAACACTACTACTACATTCTCTAATAACTATACCACCGCAGACTATACATTGGGAGGTAAGAATATGAATGCGACCGATTTGAAAATTACGGCAGCCGAACTGTTTGCCGATCCGGCTAATGGAGACTTGACGATTAAGGATACCTCTTCTCCGATTGTAAGCAACCGTGCCGGTGATACTCGTTGGTTGCCTTAAATTTAAATTGAGAATATGAACTTACATGATTAAGAATAAATTAAAATATAATATTATGAATCTGAAACATTTATTTTTCTTAGCGGTTGCCGGAACGTTGGCAGTAGCTTGTAGTGAAGTTAATGAAAATTCTCTTACTGATGGCGATGGTCAAAGAATGCTTCGCACTATCAGTTCGGGCAACGACCGTTTCACTACACGATTGAATAGCGAAACCAGTGAATGGGAGAACGGTGATGCTATTGGTATATATATGTTCGATACGGAAGATAAGAATGTGTTGAACGATGCCCTTAACGTGAAATATACGACGATTGGCGAGGGGCTTACGGCGAACTTCTCGTCCGATCCCGGAATAGCAATCTATGATATGCCTACGAATTTCGTAGCCTATTATCCGCATACTACATCTGCAGATGTTATTGATGCCACAGCAGCACTTTATAAAGTAGATGTAAGCGATCAGTCTGACGGTATCTCTGCCCACGATTTAATGTGGGCAAAGGCTGCCAACCAGTCAACGGAATCATTGTTGGCAGGTGGATTGGCATTCACTTTCCATCATAAGTTAGTGCTTCTACGTGTTAAGATTACGAATGAAAACGTGTCGAATGTGACAAGTATAACGGTAGGGGGGATGAATACCACAGCTACTTTCAGCCTGATAGACGGGAAATTGACTAACATGGATACGCAGAAGTCTATTTCCCTGCAGAAAACAGGAGATAAATCTTTTATTGGTATCATGTTGCCTGCTGAAGAGTTGATAAATAAAATGTCGCTCACTATCATGGCAGACGGTGGTAAGTATCAGTACACAGTGCCTGAAGGCAGCAAGATAGATAAGTTTGTTGCAGGCTATGAGTATACCTTCAATATCAATGTAGGAAAAGAGACTAGCGGAGAAATAGGCGGTGGTTCCGGCAGCAACACACCTTGGGGTGATGGTGGCAGCGAGGATGGCGACGGTGATAAAGTTTCAGAGAATGAAGCAATTCCTGCTGATTATGCTCAAAAAGCGATTAATGCAGAAACAAACCTGTCGACAATATTGTCCGGTGCTTCCGGTAAAGTTGCGTTAGTATTTGCTGCCAATGCAGAAGGTTATACCTTTAGCGATGCAATGGTAGTGCCCGAAGCTGTAACAGAGTTGTTACTGATTGGTGATACAGAAAAACAAGTGAAGATGAATCTGAAACAGATACAATATACCAGTCTTCAAAAGATAGCATTGAATAACTTGGATATTACAGGTGATAACTCAACCGCTCTGCTGACTAACAATGAAACTGCCCAACTCGCTACTGATGCTGTGGTAGATTTCAAGAAGTGTAACTTTAGTAACATGAAGACTGTTTGTGACTGGTCAACCGGAGATAACGGGGCACAAAACTTACTTTCTGCTGTAGTGATCGATGATTGTCTGTTTGCCAATATGCAAAATGTCTTCAACTATTATGGTTCTAAAGCAATCACTATCACTAACTCTACACTTTATAAAATGACAGAACGCGTTATTTACGTGAAAGATGCCAATAGTGTAGTTATCACTGTCGAAAATTGCACATTGGCAGATATGGCAAAGACTCCATTTGAAAGCCGATATGCGAATGGTAATCTCTATTATAAGAATAATATTTCGGCCTGCTTCGTTACAAGTAACCCTAACATAGGCTATAAAATGGATGTACGGGAATTCTCCGGTAACTATGCAGCGGCAGCTACCGAAGCCGGACAGATGCCTGTATTGAATGTACATGGAAAAGCAATTGATACCAATACTTTTCCTAATGCCTGGATAGATACGTCCAAAACAGTTACCGAACTGTTTGAAGATGCAGGAAACGGCAACTTCAAACTGAGAATTGATGCTCAAGTAGGTGACCCGCGTTGGTATAAGAATGTAAAATAACCATTGAATTACTCTTGTAATACTGATTAAACATTACAGTTATGAAATTATTTCATTCATTATTATATCCCTTGTTAGGTGGTTTGTTTTGCCTCTCTTGTTCGGATGATGAGCAAGATTCAGGTACAAAACAACCTACTACTGCGGGAGAGGTTACCTTCGGTGTAGACCTCACAGGTTTCTCAACCCGTGTCACCCAAGACGGATCGTCATGGAATGACGGAGATAAGATCGGAACATACGTATTGGATATGAAGACTCTTGAACCTGTCACAGAAGCAGCGAATGTACCTTATGTCTGCTCGGAAGAGGGTGCGTCGGTTTCTTTCACTTCCACTACACCGCTGAAAGTGCAAAATGATGGAACACCGGTGAAGTTTGTGGCATACTATCCGTATAATGCCGATGTACGTAATTTTAATTATCCCGTGCAACTGGCCGCTCAAGAAAGAGGAAGTACGGCGTGCGACTTACTATATGCTGCCACGAAAGAAGAATACACCTACTCTCCGGAGAACGAACCCCATATCTCATTAAACTTTACCCATCGTCTGGCAAAAGTGATTCTGAAGTTTGTGAATATGGAAAAAGAACCGTTGGAAGTAAGTGATGTACGGATTGAGGGGATGCAAACTGCCGCTTCATTCAATATACAAACAGATGTACTGATTGAGGGGATGCAAACTGCCGCTTCATTCAATATACAAACAGATGTACTGACGGTTGACGAAAGCTCTGTTGCTACAATCAACCCTTATCACAATGCTACAACAGGATTCTACGAAGCTATCATTCTTCCATCGGCATTGACAGACAGCTATAAAGTGTCTTTCGTATTGGACGATAGAGAGAAAGAGTGGATATTTACTAATTTGGACATTGCTTTGCCGCAATTCCACAAAGGTTATAGCTACACATTCGCACTCTACATAGACGACAGCGGCTTTGTAGAAATGGGACGTCTTGAAAATGTGGAAGGCGGAAACTCATCAGCTCCCTGGGAAGACGGAAGCAGTGAGGACGGAACGGCCGAAGGTGACAAGACTCCTGTATCAGGATATGCCTTCACACCTGCCGACGGCACGCAGCAAGCACTAGCAGATACCGAACTGAAAATCGCCTTTGAAGGCACTGCACCCGAACTTGGTACGAGTGGTTGTATCCGCATCTATCGTATGAGCGACCATAAACAGGTAGATGAAATCAATATGGCAGAACGCAGACAGTCTATCGTAAACGGTCAGACCCAACTGAATACGTGGATGGATATTATCGGCGTTACGCCTACCGGTTCTTCCGTTAGTCGTCGTATCGTCAATTATTATCCGGCACGGGTGGAAGGTAAGAGCTTCATTATCAAGCCTCATCAACAGCGCTTACAACCCGACACCGAATATTATGTAACCATCGAACAGGCAGCAGTGAAACAAACAGACTTCAAGGGAGTATATGGCCGTGCATGGACGTTCAAGACGAAGCCGGCACCAGCATTGACCGGACCGAACTATGAGGTGAAAATTAGTCACACCGACCCCAATGCTGACTTCTATACTTTGCAAGGTGCTATTGACTTCTGTGCCACACATGTCGATTTGAATGCTGCTAAGACATTCCGGATGGATGACGGTATCTATCAGGAGATTATCTACTTGCGCGATCAAAGCAACATCACAGTAAAAGGAAATGCTAGTGATAATACGGCTGTCAATATTCAATATGATAACAGCAATGATATTAACGGTGGTATAGGCGGCGGAACCAATATCGATCAGTTTGCCCCTACCGGCACTATTGTGCCCTCTTCCGGAGGTCGTTCGGTGGTGATACTCGATGGTAACAGTGATAAAATCCGCTTTGAAAATGTGACGATAGAGAATGCGTATGGCTGGACACTAGGCAAGAATGGTCAGGCCGAGGCACTTTATATTAACAACAAATCGGCTGCTTTTATCAATTGCCGTGTCTTGAGTTTCCAGGATACTTTGCTTCCCGGTGGAGGTTACAACTGGTTCAAAGATTGTTTCATAGCCGGAGCTACCGATTTCATCTGGGGGTCGGGTAAGGTGGTACTGTTTGAAGATTGTCAGATCCATGCACCTAGCGGTACACGTGCTGTAATGCAAGCGCGTGTCAGTGCGGGTTACTTGGGTTATGTATTCTTGAACAGCCGTTTCACGGTAGGCGAAGGCGTTACTAACTCTACTTTGATTTATCAGTTTGAGCCGGACAATCTGACCTTCTTAAACTGTACGTTTGCCGATGTGTACGGTCCTAACTTTGTAGGAGAGAATAAACCGCTGACACCGGCTGTACCTACTGTTGCCACCGGCTGCAAACTTTACAACTGCAAGACTGAATCGGGTTCTGATATTTATCAATCTATTCCGGCAACGGTGCGCAATACAGTGCTGCAACTTAGTAAGGAACAATACGATCAATACTTCGGTACACGTGAAACCATCATGAGTTGGGATGGCTATACCGATGTGGCTTGGTTCAAATAATAAAATGTTTAGGTAAAAAGATACGATGAATAGATTGAATCGAATGACTGGCTTGGTATCGGTCATCATAGGACTATTTTGTGCTTGTCAGGGTACTGCCAAGCAGGTGGATGTGGAGACAGATTTGAAGGCAATGTATGCAGACCTTCCTTTCTCCATGCCCGCCATAGAGCGTCCCGTTTTTCCCGATTATCAGGTAAATATCTGTGATTTCGGAGCAAAAAGCGATGGGGTGACGCTGAACACGGAGGCTATTAATAAGGCTATCAAAGTAGTGCACGACAAAGGAGGGGGTAAAGTAATCATTCCGGAAGGTTTGTGGCTCACAGGCCCCATTGTTTTGCAAAGTAACGTCAATTTGCATGCAGAAAAGAATGCTTTGATTGTGTTTAGCGGTGACACCTCGTTGTATCCGATTATTACGACTTCATTTGAAGGACTGGATACACGGCGCTGCCAGTCGCCTATCTCGGCAATGAATGCAGAAAACATAGCTATTACCGGTTATGGCGTTTTTGATGGAGCGGGAGACAGATGGCGTCCTGTGAAGAAGGATAAAATGACGGACAGACAGTGGAAGAATCTGGTGAACTCCGGTGGTAATGTGGATGAGAACGGCAAGGTGTGGTATCCTAATGAAGGGGCATTGAAAGCATCCGTTCTCATGTCTGGCCAGGGGAATCAACAGGCTGAAATCACGAGTGAAGAATGGGAGGAGATGAAAAGTTGGCTGCGTCCTGTACTGCTAAGTATTGTGAAGAGTAAAAAGGTGCTTCTGGAAGGCGTGACTTTCAAAAACTCTCCGAGCTGGTGTCTTCATCCGCTTTCGTGCGAATCTTTGATATTGAATGATGTAAAGGTGTTCAATCCCTGGTATTCGCAGAACGGAGACGCGCTCGATGTGGAATCATGCAAGAATGTGCTGATTGCCAACTGTTTCTTTGATGCGGGAGATGATGCAATCTGCCTGAAGTCTGGTAAAGACGAAGATGGCCGTCGCAGAGGTGAACCTTGTGAGAATGTGATTGTGAGAAACAATACCGTTTTGCATGGTCATGGCGGATTCGTAATTGGTAGTGAGATGTCCGGAGGAGTGAAGAATGTATATGTGTCCGAATGTTCTTTTATCGGTACGGATGTCGGGTTGCGGTTTAAAAGTGCCCGTGGACGTGGTGGCGTCGTGGAGAATATTTACATCAATAATATAAATATGATTGATATTCCTAATGATGCTTTGATTGCCGATTTATATTATGCGGCCAAAAGTGCTCCCGGTGAACCGATTCCGAGTGTGAGTGAAGAGACTCCTGCTTTTAGGAACATCTATATCTCGGATGTGTTTTGCAGGGGAGCAGGACGGGCGGCGTATCTGAACGGACTTCCCGAAATGCCGATTGAGAATATTTCCATCAAGAATATGGTGGTTACTGGTGCTAAAGAGGGTATTGTAGTGAATCAAGTGGCAAAGCTCAACATCGAGAATGTTGAAATTGACACTCCTGACCAATCTATGATACAGATCGAAAATACAACGGATATCACCATTAACGGAAAAGATCTGGGAACGATTTCAGAGAAACGGTTGCTGACCAAGAACTAACTGTACTACTCGTTTTTATACTGTTTTTATTGTCAATCTGTCAGAACGGAAGTTAAAGAAGTGAATTACAGTATAATATATGTTGACAATAGAAGCTGACAATAGGCTGACAATAAGAATTAAGAGTTCTATTGTCAGCCTGTTTTTTTATTGTATAGTTATGCTGACATCTTGGAATTGTTGTTTTAAGGTTCTGATATAGTTGCATTCGTATGCCTGTACAGTTGAGTAAGTATGTCTGTATAGTTGAGTAAGTATACCTGTATAGTTTGATTAGTGTGCCGGTATAGTTGGGCAAAGGTGCCGCTATCTTTACCTTCCCACGGCCGTGGTAGCTTCTTCTCACGGCCGTGGTGAGATACTACCACAGCCGTGGAAAGATCTCGTCACGGCCGTGAAGAACTAACAAGATCGATACTTTAGCAGAACGATAACGGCACCTTAGTTGAACAATAACGGTGTCTTTGCGGAATAATGCAGGCTTGGTAAGTAAGGGATAATAGCTGCATAGTGCAGTTTTAAACAATAATAGGCTGACAATAAAAGACGAAAATCTTTATTGTCAGCCTATTGTCAGCTTCTATTGTCAGTGGGTAATAGCTTGAAAACAATCACTTTATGAAGCCATAACTCTTGGCCTGACAATAAAAACCATTTTTTTATAAATTCTCAATGTAGCCTAAGTTCATTAACCCGGCCTCAAATTGTATGTAATAGCATTGCCTATTGAATCTGAATACTGCACGTTTGCAAGTCTTTTTCATTTGAACTGTTTCCGTAAAGTATCTTATATGTTCCGTTTAAAGGACGTATGGTATTGGTCGCTGCATCAAACCATTCGAAAGAATCGTACGGAAGCTCTATCTGGACGTTCTGTGTCTTACCTTTAGCAATGCTAACCCGTTGGAAACCACGAAGAGTTTTTTGCGGACCTTCTTTGTCGTCAGGACGGCAGATGTACACTTGAACCACTTCTTCACCGTCTCTCTGCCCGACGTTACTTACCGGGATAGTAAGAATTGCTTTTTCGCCTTTGGTCAGCTTCGATTGGTTCAGGGTCGCTTTCCCATAAGAGAAACGGGTATAACTTAAACCGTAGCCGAATGGATAAAGAGGTGTTTCCGTCATGAAACGGTAGGTACGTCCCTTCATCGAATAATCTTCATAATCCGGTAATTGTTGCATGCTTTTATAGAAAGTGATAGGCAGACGTCCGGCAGGATTGTAATCTCCGAAAAGAACATCGGCAACGGCTGTTCCACCTGCCTGTCCGGGATACCATGCTTGCAGGATAGCATCGCAATTCTGCGTTTCAGGCACGATGGCCATTGCCGAACCGGAGAAGTTGACGAATACTGTTTTCTTTCCATTCTTCTTTAGAAGAGCAAGAACTTCGCGCTGGATGGCGGGCAATTCGATTTCTGTACGGTCGCCGCCTTTGAATCCGGGGTCGGATACCCGCATGGATTCTCCTTCCAATAGGGGGGAGATGCCTCCGGCAAAGATAACTACATCTGCGCTTTGCAACTTGTTCAGGATTTCACGGGCATCCATTGGAGTTTGTTTTGCCAAGTCGAAGTTCAGTGTAGGGTTATCTTTAACCTGAATAAAACGCAACTCGATGTCGTAACTCTTTCCTGCTTCGTAGTTGAAAGAATACAGATTGGTATGATTCTTGATGTTGGTGGCTTCTGCTATTTGCTTGCCGTTGAGGAATAAAGTAACTCCTCCGTTAGTCATCACGCGGAAAGTGGCGGCACCGGAATCTGTTGGGCGGAAAGTGGAACGATAGATGGCGGTGAAGTTTTTCAATCCTACACCGGGAGCAAATACGGTAGAACCTTCTGCACTGAAATGGAAAGGAGTGGTCAGACGGTCGGTTGCGGCAATTTTGCCTTTATATTCGCGGTTATTCCAGTAGGTGGCGTTGAATCCGGCTTCTCCGTCGATGCTGCACTGATTGAATAGGCTGTGCAGGGTGGTGTCGTTTGTATATCCGCATACAGGTTCGTAGATGATTTGTGCGTCAGGTAGTTTGGCGCGTATTCCTTCCAGTAGAGTAACGGTATGTGAAGGAAAGCCGTTGTAGTTACCCCATTGCATTACCGAGTCGTTGGCGTTGGGGCCGATGACTGCGACTTTCATCTGACGGTTTAATGGAAGGATGTTGTTATTGTTTTGGAGTAATACCAGACTTTCGTGTGCCATTTTCAGTGCCAGTTCTTTGTGTTTGGGACAGTCGATAACAGAAAATGGAATGTTACTCCAGGGATGAGTCGAATTCATTTCTCCCAGTTCAAAGCGGGCTTTCAGTAGTCTTTTGACTGATGTATTGATTTTCTCTTCCGAAATCAGGCCTTTTTTCACAGCATCGGTGATGCTTTTGAAGTTACCGCCACATTCGAGATCTGTTCCGCTTAAAACAGCGTCGGCAGAGGCATGGGCGGCATCGGGATGCGTTTCATGTTTCTTGCGTTGGAAAAAGTCTCCGATTGCTCCGCAGTCGGTGACTACGATTCCTTTGAATCCCCAGTCGTTGCGGAGAATTTGGGTTAACAGACGGTTGCTGCCGCAGCAGGGATCGCCTTCGAAACGGTTGTAAGCGCACATCACTTCTTTAACTCCTGCTTTTTGTACCAGTTCCTTGAAAGCAGGAAGGTAGGTTTCCCATAAGTCTCTGGGTGCAATGTTTTCTGCGTTGAAGCTGTGACGGTTCCATTCGGGACCCGAGTGTACGGCAAAGTGTTTGGCGCAGGCATGAAGTTTGTCATATTCGGCATCTTCCGGTCCTTGCAGACCTCTGACTGCCGCCATTCCCATACGTCCGCTTAAATAAGGGTCTTCGCCGTATGTTTCCTGTCCTCGTCCCCAGCGGGGGTCGCGGAAGATATTGACGTTGGGAGTCCACATGGTCAGTCCCTGATAACGTTTATATTGTCCTTTTTCATTGAATTGGCGGTTCTTGGCGCGTGCTTCGTCAGATACGGCATCAAAGACTTCGTATAATAGTTCGTCGTTGAAAGAAGCGGCCATACCTATGGCTTGTGGAAAGACAGTAGCCAGTCCGGGCCTG
>ERZ791635.726-NODE-726-length-16685-cov-7.22934_pt1 | contig 16685 bp, 18 predicted proteins | sample MGYA00510056_ERZ791635 | MGnify/ENA primary metagenome ERZ791635 (study PRJEB30046, sample SAMN00715187) | human gut metagenome | study: EMG produced TPA metagenomics assembly of the A metagenome-wide association study of gut microbiota in type 2...
ATTTGACAAATCTTCGACATTTCTATCTTTATTTTATAGTTTTTATCTATACTTATTTCAAACAGAGCGCAAAGTAAGCACTTTTATCGTTACAAAACAAGTTTTTCCTAAAATAATTCATTGTACGAGAACATTTTTTGCTCATTTCAGTTTGCCGCAAAGCATCGACAACGCATTTTGAATAGCACACTGTACATTTCCCGCCCTTCCGCAATCTCCTTCCTGCTTCATTGTCACAATTTCATTTTTATAAGCAGCTGCTATCCAGATTGTACCCACCGGCTTTTCCTGTGTTCCACCACCGGGACCTGCAATGCCCGAAGTGGCAACCGCACAGTCCGTTTTCAGCGTTTTCATCGCACCTTTCACCATTTCAACAACAGTCTCCCGGCTCACCGCACCATGTCTGGCCAGTGTTTCGGCAGAAACATGAAGCAGATCTTGCTTTATTTCATTAGAATATGCCACAATCCCTCCATTGAAGTACTCCGAGCTTCCCGGAACCGAAGTTATCAAGGCGGCAATTCCGCCACCGGTACAACTTTCAGCGGTGGAAAGGGACAGATTCTTCGCTTTCAACAGTTCTCCTATTTCTTCTTCCAGCTTCATACCTTATTATATAGGAAATATATTCCTCTTACAAGGTGACACGCGAATAAGCGGGCGCTTCTATCGGACAAAAGTCCTTATCCAGATATTTGAAGTAGCCGGTAATGGCGATCATTGCAGCATTATCCGTTGTATAACTGAACTTAGGAATGAATATGTTCCAACCGTATTTTGCCGCATGTTCGCGGAAAGAGTTGCGCAAACCGTTATTTGCCGATACACCGCCGGCAACAGCCACTTCTTTTATATTATACTGCTTTGCCGCCTTACGCAATTTATCCATTAATATATCGACAATGGTAGCCTCCAATGAAGCTGCCAGATCCATCTTATGATGCTCGATGAAATCGGGATCGTCCTTTATCCAGTCTCTCAAGGAATACAAGAATGACGTTTTCAAGCCGCTGAAGCTATAATCCAATCCCGGAATATGCGGTTTGCTGAAAGTAAATGCCTTCGGATTGCCCTGACGTGCCAATTTATCAATAATCGGGCCTCCGGGATAGCCCAGCCCCATTACCTTTGAACATTTGTCAATAGCTTCACCGGCAGCATCGTCAATGGTCTGTCCCAGAATTTCCATATCGTTATAGGCTTTCACCAAAATAATCTGAGAATTTCCGCCGGAAACCAGCAGGCAAAGGAAAGGAAATTCAGGCTGAACATTGTCTTCACCTTCCGCTTTAATGAAATGCGCTAACACATGTCCTGTCAAATGATTAACATCTACCATAGGAATACCCAACGAGCGAGCGAACCCTTTGGCAAACGATACACCTACCAGTAAAGACCCCATTAGTCCCGGACCGCGTGTAAATGCCACAGCGCTCAATTCTTCTTTTGTGACTCCGGCGCGTTTCAAAGCCTCGTGCACCACCGGCACTATGTTCTGTTGATGTGCACGCGAAGCCAATTCGGGAACAACTCCACCATAAGCTTCGTGAACTGCCTGGCTGGCTACAACATTCGATAGCAGGTAGCCGTCCTTGATGACTGCTGCAGAAGTGTCATCACATGAAGATTCTATTCCTAAGATTATTGTACTCATAGTGTTTATTTACGTTTAAACGCTGCAAAAGTAGTGATAAAAGTAGTATCCATAACGTATTATTTCATATTTTTGTTGGCCGAACAAAAAATTAACCGCCTATCAGAACGCTGAAAACGACAGTACGCTGGATAATCGGTATAGTGCTGGGGCTCTATATCGGGATAATTTTATTGCTGAACATCCCTTATGTCCAGCATCAGATGTCTGTACTCGTAGCCAAAGAGCTAAGTTCCGTATTGGGCAGCCGGCTTACTATCGGGCGGATCAATATAGGGTTGCTGAACCGGATTATTATCGACGACCTTATGCTGAACGACCAGTCGGGAAAAGAGCTGCTGAAAGTAGGGCGCCTGTCCGCCAAGTTCGAGATACTCCCCTTATTCAACGGAAGAATATCTATCGGAAACGTACAATTATTCAGTTTCAACGCTAATCTGGAAAAGCCCACTCCTCAAGCGACAAGCAATTTCCAGTTCGTACTCGATGCGTTCGCTTCCAAAGACACTGTCAAGAAGAAAAGCAATCTGGATCTTCGCATCAACTCCCTGCTGATACGTCGCGGGCGGGTATCTTACGATGTCCTGTCCGCCGAAAGAACTCCGGGAAAGTTCAATCCGCAGCACATCCGCCTGTCCAACATTCTCGCCAACATCTCCTTAAAAGCTCTTCAGAGCGATTCGATCAATGCCGCCATTAAGCGAATGAGTGTTGAAGAAGACCACTCCGGCTTTGAACTAAAGAAATTAAGTCTTAAGATAGTGGCCAATAACAAGAAGATGTGGATAGAGAATTTTGCCATTGACCTGCCCAACACCTCCCTGGCAATGGACACTATCCGTATGGAATATGACAGTTTGGGAGCTTTCGGCAATTTCGCCAATGATGTCCGCTTCTCTTTCCACATGTTGCCTTCGGCGGTTGCATTGCAGGATTTATCTGCATTTGTACCAGCCTTCAAACCTTTCAGGGAGACGCTGCAACTGGAAATGAAAGCCGACGGAACAGTCAACCAGCTTAATTGCCCCAAATTGCAGATTTCCGCCGATAACCATTTCCTGTTGAAAGGCGATGTATCCTTGCAGGACTTGTCACACCCTCAGGATGCCTACATATTCGGCAACTTGTCCAATTTATACGCCGATCCGGAAGGCATCACATTTTTTGTCCGCAACCTGAGCAAAGACTATAAGGGAGTACCTCCGGTATTGCAACATTTAGGTACGGTATCGTTCCGGGGAGAAATATCCGGATACTTCACAGATCTGGTCACCTATGGTGAAGTGCGTACGGACATAGGCACTGTCAAGACGGACCTCAAGTTCGGTTCGGACAAAGAAAAAGGTTATTTTTCCTATTCCGGTGCAGTAAAGACCGCAGAGTTCGAACTGGGCAAGCTGCTGAATAACGACAAATTCGGGAAAGTAACCTTCAACATGGACCTCAAAGGAAATCATTACGAAAAAAGGTATCCTTCCATTACCATGAAGGGACTGGTTGCTTCCATAGATTACAGCGATTACACCTATGAAAACATCACGCTGGACGGAGAATACAAACAAGGCGGATTCAACGGAAACGTGACATTGAATGATGAAAACGGCGCGATACAGCTGAACGGCGCAATCAACACAGCCGGCAAGACACCCACATTCAATTTCCACGCCGCCGTCAGCCATTTCCGTCCGAACACCCTTCACCTCACCCCCAAATATAAGGACACAGAATTATCTGTCAAGATAAAAGCCGACTTCACCGGCAGCTCCATCAACGATATGAATGGAGAAATCAACATTGACAGCCTGCAATATACTGCTCCGGACCAGAATTTCTTTATGGACAACCTGCGGATTGCCGCCACCCAAAACGATGAACATCAGAAACGGCTGACTATAAACTCCAACTTCCTGCGGGGTACGATCGAGGGTGATTACTCGTACCAGACCCTCCCTGCCAGCGTACTGAACATCATGCGGCGCTACATCCCCGCCTTGATATTACCCGACAAGCGTCCCCGGGAAACAGCCAATAATTTCTACTTCGACCTGCACATCTACAATACGGAGATACTGTCTACCGTATTCCAGATACCGTTGAAAGTATATACCCACTCCACACTGAAAGGCTACTTCAACGACAAATTGCAACGATTGCGTGTGGAAGGTTATTTCCCGCGGCTGAGCTATAAAGAAAAGTTTTTTGAGTCGGGCGTTCTTCTCTGTGAAAATCCGGGCGAACAGTTTCAGGCAAAGGTACGCTTCACTAACCGGAAGCCCAACGGCGCGGTCAATGTAGCGCTGGAAGCCCAAGCCAAAGACGACCGTATACAGGCTGTTTTCAACTGGGGAAACAGCAGTGCGGTGACTTATAGCGGCAAACTGGCGGCCGTTACGCAATTCATCCGCGAATCGGTTCGGGAGACAGACGGCGGCAAACAACACCTAAGGTCCGCCCATAAAGGCAGGAAAGACATTCCCGCCTTGAAAACAATCGTCAATGTTCAGGAGACAGACGTAATCCTCAACGACACCATCTGGAAGATACACCCTTCGCAGATCGTGGTCGATTCGGGAAAGATACATGTCAACAACTTCTATTTCAGCCACAAAGAGCGTCATCTGCGCATCAACGGAACCGTTTCCGAACAGCCTCAGGACACCGTACGCCTGAATCTGAAAGAGATTAATATAGGGTACGTATTCGATATAGCCGACTTAGGCGTCAACTTCAAAGGCGAAGCCACAGGCCCTGCGTATGCCAGCGGCGTACTTAAAAAGCCGGTAATGAGCACCGACTTATTCATACGTAACCTCGGTCTGAACGAAGGCCTGCTGGGTGATGCCAACATACATGGCGAATGGCATCACGATGTGAAAGGCATCTATCTGGATGCCCGCATCCGCGAGAAAGACATTGCCAAGAGCCACGTGTACGGCTACATCTATCCCATAAAGCCTACCAGCTCACTCGACCTGCAAATTGAAGCCGACAGCACCAACCTGAAATTCATCCATCATTACATGCAGAGCATCACTCCCGAATTCAACGGGCGTGCCAGCGGCCATGTCCATTTCTACGGCAAATTCAAAGCGCTGACCATGGAAGGGCGTGTATTCGGCGACGCTTCCATTAAAGTGGATGTGCTCAACACCACCTTCTCCCTGAAAGACAGCATACTCATCGAGCCCGGCGGACTGACCTTCCGCAACAACCGCATCTTCGACACGCAAGGGCATCAGGGAAGAGCCAACGGTTACCTACACTACCAGCACTTCAAGAACTTGGAATACCGCTTCCAGTTCGATGTCAACAACATGCTGGTAATGAACACCAAGGAATCTCCCGACTTCCCCTTCTACGGCACAGTCTACGGCACAGGCAACGCCACCATTGCCGGCAATGCGGCAGAGGGCGTCAACATAGATGTAGCGATGACCACCAACCGCAACACCAACTTCACCTATATGAAAGAAGGTATTGCTTCGGCCGTCAGCAACCAGTTCATACAGTTTGTGGACAAGACGCCGCGCCGCATACTGCAAGACTCCGTCATGCTGGCATCGGAATACGAGCTGGCCCAGAAAGAAGTTCTGGAGAAAGAAAGCGATACCGACATCCGGCTGAACCTCCTGATAGATGCCACCCCGGATGCCACCATGAAAATCATCATGGATCCCGTTGCCGGCGACTACATCAGCGGAAAAGGTACGGGAAACATCCGCACCGAATTCTACAATAAAGGAGACGTGAAAATGTTTGGCAGCTACCGCATCAGTCAGGGAGTTTATAAATTCAGCTTGCAGGAAGTTATCCGCAAGGACTTCATCATCAAAGACGGCAGCACCATCACCTTCAACGGCCTGCCGCTGGATGCCACCCTCGACATCCAGGCAAGTTACCTTGTGAACTCCGCTTCGCTGAACGACCTTGTTCCTGATGCCAGCAACTACGTCAACCAAACCAGCATCAAGGTGAACTGCCTCATGGCACTGACCGGGCAACTCACTTCGCCGGACATTAAAATGAGTCTGGAACTGCCCAATGAACGTGATGAAGTGCAAGCACTGGTGCGCAACTACATCCCAACGGACGAACAGATGAACCTGCAAATACTCTATCTGCTGGGTATCGGCAAATTCTATACCCCGGAGAATGTGGACGCCACCGGCAACTCCAATATGATGTCGAGTGTGCTGTCCTCCACCCTTTCCGGACAACTGAACAATGCGCTCTCACAGATCATCGACAGCAACAACTGGAACTTCGGCACAAATTTCAGTACCGGAGAAAAAGGCTGGACCGATATGGAGTTCGAGACGATGCTCTCCGGACAACTGCTGAACAACCGACTGCTCATCAACGGCAACTTCGGCTACCGCGACAACCCGATGGCCAACACCAATTTCGTGGGCGACTTCCAAGCCGAATGGCTTGTGAACCGCTCCGGCGACATACGCCTGAAAGCGTATAACGAAACAAACGACCGGTATTATACCAAGACCAACCTCACCACCCAAGGGATAGGCATCATCTTCAAAAAGGATTTCAATAAATGGAATGAGCTGCTCTTCTGGAACAAATGGAAACTGAAAAGGCTGAAGAAGCAACCGGCTGAAAAGAGCATGGCTACGGACAGCATTTCACCCAAGATGTCCCGCCCGGAAGTGCAATCCAAACGGGAAAGACCGCAATAATTTCTCTTCGCCGTACTGTATTGTTTATCAACAGTGTATATATACCAATAAATACCACCGTCTGGTACTGCTTGTACCAATAAGTGGTAGGACTTGTACCAACCATTGGTACGGACAATACCACTGTGAGGTACGAGCCGTACCAACGGTTGGTACAGACCAAAAGTAAAAGAACGGAGTTGAACTATCCCCAAAGAATAAAAAAAAGGAGGGCTTTGTCGAAAACAGATAGTGGAATCTCATTTTGACAAAGCCCTCAGTATTATGCTTACCTCACAGGATGAAAGCCATATTCATCCCGCAGAAATAAAAACACCTTATTATTAATAAGAACGTGCAAATATCACGCGGCAAGCAGACGGTTTGCCGGTCACCATACACTTGCCCGGCTCTTTGTCGCCCGGCACGAAAGACTCAAACGGAATACAGCGGATAGTGGCTTTGGTTTCTTCCTTAATCTTCTCTTCCGTTTCGGTGGTTCCGTCCCAGTGAGCCAGAATAAAGCCGCCTTCTTCAATCTTTTCTTTGAATTCGTCGTAGCTGTCTACCGTAGTGATGCGGTTGTTGCGATAGTCCAACGCTTTCTTATAGATATTTGCCTGAATCTCTTCGAGCAGGTCTTTCACGTATTCTTCGATGCCGTCGCAAGAACGGGTTTCTTTTTCCAGCGTATCGCGGCGCATTACTTCCATTGTGTTGTTCTCCAAGTCACGACCACCCATAACCAGACGAACGGGAACACCTTTCACCTCATAGTCGGCAAATTTGAAGCCCGGACGCTTGTTGTCGGCATTGTCGTACTTCACAGAGATACCCATGGACTTCAGTTTGGCCACGATGCCGGCCACCTTCTCGTCAATCTTGGCAAGCATCTCGGCATTCTTATAGATAGGCACGATAACCACCTGTATCGGAGCCAAGTGTGGCGGAAGCACCAGACCGTTGTCATCGGAATGTGTCATGATAAGCGCACCCATCAGGCGGGTAGATACTCCCCATGAAGTAGCCCATACGTATTCCAATTTGTTTTCTTTGTTTACGAACTGCACATCGAAGGCTTTGGCAAAGTTCTGTCCCAAGAAGTGTGAAGTACCACTTTGCAAAGCCTTACCGTCCTGCATCATCGCTTCAATTGTATAGGTGTTGAGGGCGCCGGCAAAACGTTCGTTGGCCGATTTCACACCTTTAACAACGGGCACTGCCATGTACTTTTCAGCGAACTCACCATATACGTTCAGCATCCGTACAGCTTCCTCTTCAGCTTCCTCGCGGGTGGCGTGGGCTGTATGGCCTTCCTGCCACAAGAACTCGGCGGTACGCAGGAACAGGCGGGTACGCATCTCCCAGCGGAATACGTTTGCCCATTGGTTGCACAGGATAGGCAGGTCCCGGTAAGAGTTTATCCAATTCTTATAGGTGTTCCAAATGATAGTTTCCGAAGTGGGACGAATGATGAGTTCCTCTTCCAGCTTTGCAGCAGGGTCTACCACTACACCGCCACCGTTCGGATCGTTCTTCAAACGATAGTGTGTCACTACGGCGCACTCTTTGGCAAAGCCTTCTACGTGCTCCGCTTCGCGGCTGAGGAATGATTTCGGGATGAGCAAAGGAAAATAAGCATTTACATGCCCTGTCTCCTTGAACATATCGTCCAACTGACGCTGCATCTTCTCCCAGATAGCGTATCCGTAAGGCTTGATTACCATACATCCACGCACAGCCGACTGTTCTGCCAAATCGGCCTTTACCACCAACTCGTTGTACCACTGAGAATAATTCTCGCTACGTTTGGTAAGGTCTTTCAATTCTACTGCCATTTTATTTTGTTTTTAAAGTTTTCTATTCGGGTTCATATTAAACGGAGTGCAAAAGTACAAATTTCTGTGCGAAAAGCGTTTATTATATAAACACTATTTTTTGCAGACTTTATGGACACAGGCTTTTTCCTCTTGAAGAGCTGTCTTAATCAACCGCTTACGACAAGCATACAGGCGCCCTAAATAGATATTAACTTATTACATCCTAATAAGTTAACATCGTGCCGCTACGAAGTTAACATCGTACGGTTATTATATTAACTTCCTAAAACATCAACACATGCCAATACATTATATATAACTACAAAGCATCAACACATGCCAATATTATGAAACTGAAAAGTGCAGCCTACCCCTAAAACAAAAGTCAGATAGCAATCTTACGATAACTATCTGACTTTCCATTAAGAGCGGCAAGCGAGGTTCGAACTCGTGACCCTCAGCTTGGGAAGCCGAATTTTACATAGCATAACTATCTGAAAAACAATAAATTACAAACCGTAAATAAATCATTTGCATACTAATTGCATAGTGCTTTCTTTACTTATGCAATATCTTTAATTTATGAACTTCTCTCATATCATATACCTTGCACTCCTTTTTAGGCGCAACCTCTTGGCTTCCTCTTAATATCCTTACTTCGTTTTCAAGGTCGTCTACTCTCTTGGACATTATTACATACGCATCCAGAATATCCGATATGTACATTGCTAAGTTGGCATCATTCATAATATAGTTATCGTTTGTTTTTGAAAAGTAAGAAATAAACAAGATATATTATATTATTGTTCTTAAAATAAACCATGTTTGTAAACATAGTTTTCAATCATAATTTATGATATTTCGAGTATTAAAATCAATTATTACGCACTCTTGGTTGAAGCCTTTCTTCCGCTTAGCCCAAGCTGTTCTCGCATAATTTCGTTCTGCCCTGTTAACTTATCTATCTCGGACTTCATTCTCTCTATTTCGGCCTTTAAATTAGCAATCTCCTTATCCTTACCTGTTATCGTATCCTTGTACATCTTCTGAGATTGCGATGCAATGTTTTCAGATGTGCTCTTATCTGTGTCAAGAAACATATCCCCCTTTCCGGTAAGGATGTAGTTGGCGTTGACTTGGGGGAATGCCTCGCAAAAAGGCATTAATATCTTCACTGACACTTCTTCTGTATGTCCTTGTCTTAATTTAGATATCATATTTTTTGTTATTCCCTCTATACTGGTATATACCTTATAGTCACTTAACCCAAGACTATCCATTACTTCATGAAACCTATCTTTTGCAGTTTTCATAAAAAAAATCTCCTATTATTTTAGGTGGTATCAAAAAAGATACTATCTTTGCACCCGTTGCAAGTCAAGAGGCAACAGATGCAGATTAAATTAAACAATCGCCCTAACGTGGGCCTCTCTATATGAAAATCCGTTGCCTCTTGACTTTAGCAACGGATTTTTTATTTATAAAGTACAATCGGTTATAGTTTCCGCTTTACGAGTACTGCGGAGGGCTAACGGTAGAAATTGAACGTCGACCTATAACAGATTTAAAACAACCTTCCGAAGCATCATGGTGAAAGCCCATGAGGGGATGCACGAAAGAAGGCAGTCGCAAGCAGACTGGTGCGCAGGTGCAGGTTACGAGATAACCAACTCTACAGAAGCTGAAAGCCGAGATTGGAAGCACCCAATTCAGAGCCGAGACGAAAAAGCCGAGATGACGGGCTCATTCTCTTGAATCATTCCCAAAACCGCAAGAGAGAAAACACTCTCTACGGGTAAGGGGATGATTTGCTCAAGTCCCCTACCTCAAATCAAAGCAAGTTGTTCTTTATTAAGTATATAACTTATTATAAACAATATATTCATTATAACTATAACTTAATATTAATATAATTACAATGGAAAAAGAAAGTCTTAAATTTGAAGCATATACAGACGGAAGCTGTGACAACCTTTCTCCTTATGGCGAAGGTGGTTCTGCCTATATAATACTTAAGGACGGAATAATAATAAAGGAATCCAAGAAAGGATTTGTTGGTACTACAAATAATCGTATGGAAATGCTTGCAATAATAAGCGCCGTAAAATCTGTTCCAAAAGGATCTACATTAACCGTATATACAGATTCTCAATATTGCATAACAAGCTTTACGAACTGCAAGAAGCCCAAAAAGAACTTAGACTCGATAAACCTTTATCATCATTGTGCTGCATCACTCCATGAAATATGTTTTGTTTGGGTTAAAGGACACAATGGTAATGAATATAATGAGCACGTTGATTCTTTAGCCTATTCTGCGTACGAGGAGATTGTAAACAAATACAATCTCCCTAAAACAAGAGTAGGGAAAGGAAGATAAATATTTAAAGGGGCAGCAATGGTCTGCTACCCCTTTGGGTCTTAACCTCTGCGAACCCTAATTACAGTCCGCCGGATTTTAATCCGGGTTGTGGTTTTGACCCTTACAGTAATTCTTGCCATAAGCGTTAATTATAATGTTAAACATTGGATAATCTCAGCCTTATCCGTCAGGCGATTTCTTTTCTCATGTTATGGCAACAGATTACAGAAATCGGGCAAGTATTACTGTTTATATCAATTAATAAATTATATAGCAATGAACTACAAATGTACTAATGATCCAAAGATTTCTGCTCTTATGAAAAAGGCAAAAAGAGCGGCCCAGCGCAATATAACTAAATGGATGTTTGATGTGTCTGAAAACGCTGATATTAAATCTCCTTTCTACATAAACAAAAAAAGAAGAAATCAAATATCAAGAGTGAAACACGCTTATGCTGTTGTGCGTGTTCAATTTAAAGATAATGACTTCATTTATTTTGTATTCGAGGCTGAATAATTTAATAAATAATATATTCTATCTTCCCAGCATTAATTAACCGATTGTATCAATAAATCAAAGATCGAATTATGAATTACAAAGAATTTAAAAATCCAGTAGTTGCCAAAAGCATGAAAAAGGCAAGGAAAGCGGCAGAAGTGAACACCTTTAAATGGATGTCTAATGTGTCTGAAGGCCTTGATTCTGAGTTAAAAACGTTGAAACGCCTTTCTGCACAAATAGCAAAAGGGGAAATAGCTTTTTCAGAAGATTACAAAGATTGCCCCTCCGCAATCAAAGCCAATATGTCATTGTACGCATCCGATTTGATGAGAATTGCCGCACTTCTTGAATTTCTTCTTATTGAGTCGGAAGAGATCGATGAATAATATCTAATATTTTTCCAATATTGGAAGCTAAATCAGATATATTGTTCATTCCGCTTATTACGCTATTTATTTTGCCAATTGCAGTTTGGGATAGTTCTTTTTGAACCCTTTCAAGCTGCAATTGCAAATTTTGAAGACCAGCTACATAAGCATCTTTTTCCATGCAATATCCGCCATATTCCTTTTTCTTGTGTATGCCATATAAGAGTTTATATTTATCTCCATACCCGCATTGTTCTATTAGGCCATCCTTTTTAAATTCTTCTATAATATTTTTATATTGCCCTTTACTTATATTTAGCAAACAAGACACATCTTTATAATCCAAATGAACTATCTCCTCTTCATCTTTTCTATCAAGCATCAAATCAAGCACAACATCTTTATCCTCCGATGTAATGAACTTAGGATATTCTTTTTCCTTTTTGGGCACTGATCTAAATCCGTTCATATCTATTTAATAATCAACCAACTACACAAAACATGTTTTATAACATACAAAATGGTATTAAAAAAGATACCATTCCTTTTGTAGTATCTAAAAAGATACCTATCTTTGCATTGTTGTTTTAAGCAACGCTTTAAGCAAGGCTATAAAACAAAAGTAGATACAAAGATAATAAAATAAATAAAGAAAACAAATATGAAGTACGATTTATCAGACATAATGAAAAGAGCTCACAACCTTTATAAGACAGGTAAATACACTTGGTCTGAAAGTTTGAGAAAGTCTTGGAAGATGGCAAAGTTTACTCTTCGCACAAAAGAGGAAATTGCCGACATGGTAGATTATAAATCTATCGACAATAAGGCTTTTGCTGATAAATTGAGAAAAGAGCACGAAGGATGGAAACCAGCCGAAAGAAGTAAGTATGATGACTTCGTAGCTCCTGTATCGGCTTATTATACAAACAATAATAGAGGACGATTCGGTTCTTGCTTTGTAGGTGATTAATAATAAAAATTATAACAAAATGGCTGATTTGGCAAATATTGTAAAAGTGGTTTCTGTGACTAAAACTTTGGAAAATCTTCCGGTAGGAGAACCAAAAGAAATAAGACATAGAGATATTACCGAAACTGTTATACGCTCTGCTGTCACCCGGTTGGCGAAAAAAGGGTATTCCTTTTATGTGAAACCAACGACTTGCGGAACAGAAGTAAAAAGACTTAAATAAAATTCATTATGAATAACAACAAAGTATTCAAACAGATAGCTGTATTCGCTTTAGGCTTTACAGGATTCTTTTTCCTTCTCGGAATAGTTGGAAAATCTGATTATAATGAAGAGGTCATATACAATATGACAGAAACGGCTTACAATGTTATTGTAGATTCCCTCGGTGAAGGTTGCAGCGATACGCAGATCGTGAAGACTTATTTAAGCAACAAAGATTACTACGATAGTTTAAACTGGTAAGGTATGGGACGCTCAAAAAACACTGGAAAGGTAGAGCCGGTAAACAAACTATGGCTTTCCGCCAAAGAAGCAATGGCATACTTAGGATGTGGAGAAAAACTGTTGGAAAAACTAAGGAATAATGCCGAAATATCATTTTCAAAATACGACAGGCGTACTATATGGTACGAACTGAGAAGTCTTGAAAGATTCATAGAAAAAAACCGCGTTGTGTGAATAACGCTCCTTCCTCTTAGCTCAACGGTTAGAGCATCGCTAAGGTTATTTGTTCGTAAGGGTTTAGCGTTTCCGGCCTGTTCCGGTTAGCGATTGTTGCACGTTCGATTCGTGCAGAGGAAGCAAGATACACCGTTCTTTGACGTGTTGAATGTGAGACAAATTTTGAATATCTGATATTCGGATTTGTTTCAATATAACCAAGGATTACGTATAGCGGAAACGCCGAAACTACGTATAGGCTTGGTTATCGTGATTGTTTCTCGCACCGAAATGTCCTACGGTAGAGAAGTATGCGGTTTGGGCGCCCGTATCGCGAGAAACAACAGGTCATAAAGACAACATAAGCGTCCGATACAGTCTTAAATCGGTATAAAGTATGCGGTGGTAATGAAAGGCGCCCGTACACGCTTATTATCTATAATCCCGTGGCTCACCCTAAGGCGAGTGGTAAGGCTTAACATCGGAACGCTCACGGGAACAATTACTCATCTAAAACAAAACTTAAATGAATATAAAAAATGGGTATTTTGTAAACTCAATAGAAAATACTCAACAAAGTATTGAAGAAAGGACAGGAAGAAAGGCTGCACAGATACCCATTCTCTTGGATTCTCCGAATAAGAGATATTATATAACTGATAGTGGCGATGTATTTTTTTGTAAAGTAATTGCTAATAAATGTTTTATAATTCCCAAACATCATGACAAAAGAAAGTTATCAGAAAAGTTTGTAAGATTATCTATCGGAGCGAAAAAAGAGATACATGTAACAGTTGCACAATGTATGTATAACGCCTTTAAGGCTCATAGATGGTTAGATTTAAGACCTAAATATAAAAACGGTAATAATGATGACTATACGTTATCTAATTTGTATATACCCAATGAAAAAAATGTCATTATAGATATAAGCGTAATGAACAGCTGTGCTTCGCTATATAAAAATTCTTTTAAACGTATATGTACCTATTTATCATTTAGTTATGGATTGTCAATGCAAGATTCAGAAGATATAGTTCAGGATTCATTCATCTTTGTGACTTGTAATAGAAGCAAGAGTGATATATTGGCTACTTGGGTATGGTATTGCAAGAAGAGAGCTGTGGATTATATAAACCATATAAAAAAGTTTTTTGAACTCAATTTTGATATTTATTGTCAAAATAATGAATTTGAATTTCCAATATTCGGTTTGCTAAAAGTAAAAAAAGATAGAGACATAATGGCTATGCGATATAATGGTTATAGCAATGAGGAGATAGCAAAATCATTGAATATTAGCAAAGGAAATGTCGAAGCCAGGATTTCACGGTCTATCGCTTTGATAAGAAATATTTTAAAAAGAGATATAGCGTATTATGAAAAAAGAAGAAGTATTTAGTCTTTTCAAGATAGAGGATTTGAACGAGTTACCCAATGCAGTAATGCGCATTATCGAAGGAGATATTAGAGAGCGTAATATAATCTATCACGAGTTAATGCGAATGAATGGTTATGATATGTCGTATGATTGGTTTCAAAAATTGTATGAAAACGAATTATCGGAGCGAAAACAAAAGAAACAGGATTTTACGCCGAATACTCTTGGAGTTTTGTGTTCCAAACTCACAGGGCAATTAGGTTCAATTCACGAACCGACCGCCGGCAATGGCTCTATGATTATTGCAGATTGGTGGCAGCGTTGTCGCAAGTTTCTTCCATATGAGCATTTTCCATCTCAACACATAGTGACATGTTGGGAGTTATCATCACGTTCTATTCCAATACTACTATTAAACCTTTCCATTCGTGGGATAATGGGATATGTGTATCATGGAGATGTGCTTGAAAATATTGTAAAGCAGAAATATATACTACTGAATGCCCACGATGACACATTGGGGTTTTCGGATATAATAAAAGCTAATATAAATGATAAAATAGTATGCAATAATGAAATTGAAAGAAGTATATGAGGCTTGGTTACCTATAAAAGAGAGACAAGTGAAAGCGTCTACATTGTCTGTTTATAAGATGATATATACAAATATCTTAAATCCGATAATGGGCAATGAAGATGTTGAAAATCTCAATAAAAAAATTATTGTTCCATTTATTTACAAATTGATGGAGAAGGACGGGCAATCGTCAAAATACTGCAATGATATTTTAATTGTATTAAAAATGCTCATACATTTCGCTTCCGAAGAATTTGAAATAAATGTACCAGATACTCGCTGGAAAATGACGTGGCCTACTAAAGCTAAAACAGGCGTATCTAAAATAGAAAGGTATACAAATGCTGAATACAAGAGAATAGTAGATTATGCCATAGAGAACCCGTCACCTCGTAATCTTGGAATATTACTTACTATCTGTACAGGCATGAGAATAGGCGAAGTATGTGCTTTGCAATGGCAAGATGTTGATTTAGACTGTAAAATGATTCATGTAAATAAAACAATGGAGCGTATTTATGACCCTGATACTAAAAAGACGTGGGTCGAAATAGGCACTCCTAAGACTACATCATCTGATAGGTACATTCCTATTATGAAAAGTATTCTTCCGATAGTGAAGAGGTTTAAATCGGTAAGTAATGATGATTATTATGTCTGCACTTGTTCGGATGCGCCTATTGAGCCTCGTACGTTTCGGAATTATTACAAAGCTTATATTCTTGAAAAAGTAAAATTAGACCACTGTATTAAGTTTCATGGACTAAGACACACATTCGCTACAACTCTCATAGAAAATAAAGTAGATATAAAAACTACATCGTCTATTTTGGGACACTCCGATGTTAGCACCACTCTTAATATATATGTTCATCCTTCTGACGAAGCTAAGAGAGATGCTATGAATGTAGGACTAAAAAAAATTTTTAGATAAGTCTGTAAGGGTGAATAATTCATGATAGCTTTTTAATGTAAACAGTCCCGTCCACGTGCTGGCCGGGAAACACTGCGACATGGTGGAATGGTAGACGCAGCACTCTATGATAGGAATGTCAAACCTTAGATGTGCGGAGCTTGACAACTCGTCCCGGTTCGAGTCCGGGTGTCGCAACATCTTCACTACAGATGAAGAATTTGTTTAGTCGTAGCCGGGCGGTCTGAGAAGATAGTCCGGTTTTTAGTTGGAAATCATCAATAACAATTATATGAAAACATTTGAAGAATTAAAAGAAGAACTATTGAACCGGGCAAAAAACGCAAATGCCTGCCAAAACGGTTACAAAATGGGACTTGATGCTAAAAATAAGGCTGATCTATTAAAAGCCATCACCGCTAACTGGTTTTGGGTATTAATAGATGCAAGGATAGTTGATGCAATATATCTCGAAGAAAATTTTACTGAGGAAGAACTTTCGGAAGCTGGTATCTATACACGAAAATGCCATGAGGTAAGAACTGTGTCTTTTGCCTGCGGCAGTGCAACGGTGGAAGCCTACGGCAGTGCAACGGTGGAAGCCTACGGCAGTGCAACGGTGGAAGCCTACGACAGTGCAACAGTGAAAGCCTACGACAGTGCAACGGTGAAAGCCTACGGCAGTGCAACGGTGGAAGCCTACGGCAGTGCAACGGTGGAAGCCTACGGCAGTGCAACAGTGGAAGCCTACGACAGTGCAACAGTGAAAGCCTACGACAGTGCAACGGTGAAAG